>Ga0114930_10005054_pt1 | contig 10941 bp, 8 predicted proteins | sample AnhtaG_FD_87300 | JGI IMG/M metagenome (GOLD analysis project Ga0114930, IMG submission 87300) | Deep subsurface microbial communities from Anholt, Denmark to uncover new lineages of life (NeLLi) - Anholt_01485 metaG | ecosystem: Environmental > Aquatic > Marine > Oceanic > Sediment | place... | reverse complement strand
GAAAAAGGGGGAGACTTTAGTTCCCCGAGTACTCGGGGATAGGGTGAGGGTGACAAATTAATCACGAGTACTCGGGGCGGCTACCGCAAAAGCGTAATTGCTCAATAATCATTAAAAATAATCGCACAACATTATTTATGAATTAATAAAGTTATAAAAATTGTCTGCGTCTTTCATAATCAATCTGCGTTAATCTGCGTCAAAATTTATTCAATTCATATAAAACTATTACAAGCTCCGCACCCGTTCGACAATGTCTTTGAGTACGGAGACAGTATAGTCTATTTCGGAACGGGTTGTCCATCTTCCGAGTGTAAAGCGGATGGCGGAATGAGCATATTCTGTCGGCATTTTAAGAGCCGTAATGACATGCGACGGCTCGATGCTTCCGGATTCGCATGCTGATCCCGACGAAGCCGCTACGCCGTGCAAATCAAGACTGAGCAGCACCGATTCCCCGTCTGCGTCCTTAAAAGAGACGTTAAGATTTCCCGGCAGACGCTGCTCCCAGGGTCCATTCAATCGTACATCCGGTATATTTTCCTGAATTTGTTCCCAGAAATATGTTCGCAGCTCAATCAGTGTCTTGCTCTCTTTTTCCATTTCTCTTTTACAGATTTTAGCTGCTGTGCCAAATCCGACAATAGCGGGGACATTTTCCGTGCCGCTCCGCAGGTTGCGCTCGTGACTGCCGCCGTGCATGATTTTGCCGATATTCGTACCCTTGCGGATATACAGCGCCCCGACGCCTTTGGGTCCGTAGAGCTTGTGACTGGACATCGAGAGCATATCTAAATTCATTGCGTTCACATCGATGGGCACTTTACCAAATGACTGCACGCCGTCGGTATGAAAGGCAGCGCCTCTTTCCTTTACGATATTACCAATCGCTTTCAGGTCGTTGATTGTCCCGATTTCATTATTAACATGCATGATGGAAACAATCAGCGTTTTGCCGGTGATGGCGTCCGTCAACCTGGATAAGTCGAGCGTACCGTCAGGTTCGATCGGCAGATATGTGATCTCAAAGCCCTGAGCCTCCAGAACTTCACATGTTGCCAATACAGCATGATGCTCAGCGTTATTCGTAACGATATGACTGCCGCGCTCTTTGTTGTTGAGACAGTACCCGGTTAATGCCCAGTTATCGGACTCGGTTCCACCACTGGTAAAATATATCTCCTCCGGCTGTGCTTTAATCACCTGGGCTATATTTTCACGCGCCTTTTCGAGGGCGTCTTTGGCTTCACGCCCAATCCCATGAATACTCGAAGGGTTGCCGAATCGTTCCCTGAAATAGGGCAACATGGCATCCAAAACCCGTTTATCGACCGGTGTTGAGGCGCTGTAATCGAGATATACTTTCATATTCACTGTATTATTGTAACCATTCGTAGGGGCAGGTCTTGCGCCTGTCCTTATTATGATTTTTTCCCGTTATTTAACATTTTTAAACAAAAAGTACCACTAAACTTGTTTACCCACATCTATTTTTGGGCAGGTGCAAGACCCGCCCCTACGAATTTGAATAATTTTATCAGGATTAAAATGTAATATTAATGAGCATAATAAGCAAGCAGATAATTTCTGCTTTTTCTCATTTAACAATTTTGACGCTGATCCCGCTCAGCGGGATGATTTTTTATGATCCCGAGTACTCGGGATTAATATTTCTTTATTCTTTTACCTAAAATATTATCATATTTAATCATAATAATCTGCGTCCTTTCCCATAGGGACTACTGCGTAGCAGCGTCTAATATTTAGAAATAAATTCCGTGTTTTTCAAAAAAAATGGTAACAATTTGGAAATATTTATCGTAAATTATTTTATAATTAAACACTAATCTTTAACAATTATTTGTATTTAGCCGATACCTTAAATAGACATGCTGGATTATTTTATGAAGCGTTTTATCCCGTATATTTTCATGATGCTCTCCCTGTGTTTGAGCGCCGCGTCATTTGCCCAGCAGGAAGAGGAGCCGGTTTCTAAAACCTTCCGTATCCGGTTTAAAACCGTTAAGGAATTTGAACCGTTAGTGAAGGCTATACTGTCGAACAGGGGACAGGTGAAATCTTCCGAATCATTAAATATAATGGTTGTCGTTGACCGTCCCTCATATCTTGCACAGATAACAAGCCTGCTTTCTGAGTTTGACCAGCCAGCCCAGCAGTTTATGATTGAAATCCAATTACTGCTGGGTTCGGACGACCCCAAAGCGCAAACTGTACCCGACAGTGTGGCAATTTACGAGCTGCTCAATCCGCCCTATTTCTATACAAAATATGAAGAACTTGACAGGGTTCTCATAAGAACCGAAGCGAAGAGTCTTACCTCATTTGACCTTGCAAAGGGGCAATTTTCTATTATTCTCGAGGTAGATTATATACCGGATGCGGAGTCTCCTGTCCGTTTCAGGCAGCTTACCCTGAGTGAATATGTACACGATATCAGTGGGAAATATGTCAAACCCGTCTATGCATCCTCTACTGAGCTCAAGGAAGACACTAAAGAGGTTTTTGCCGCAGTCAAACATGAAGGCACAGGTAAAACCCTCATTCTTATCGTCACGGCACGCCGGATATAGAAACGGTATTTATTCAATTATATCTTCCGTCTTATACAGATATGCGGCATCGAAGATGAGTTTCAGAAAAAGAGAGGCGCGGTAAATGTCGACATCGATATCGAGGTAATAGCATGGTGTCTCTGGGGGTATCCAGCGTTTTAGTTTATGCCAGTCTTTTTCGGTGGTTATGAGATAATTAGCCGATGAGTTCCGGAATTTCCGGATTATGCGGCGCATTCTCCAGCGGGAATAACGTGCATGGTCTCTGTAGATGAATTCCCGGCTAATATGTGCACCTGCCTGTTTAATTGTATGTCTAAAATATTCAGGTTTTGCAATACCCGCCACAAGCCATACCGTTTTCTTGTCTAATATGGTTGCAGGATGCTTTTTCTCATCATTCCGTATAAAAGCCGGCTTGTACCGTGCGCGGAATACAGGACATGAGAGTGTTTTTACCATCTCTCCCTGTATATCAGCAGCATTTTCATACAGGTCGTACTTTGTAAAGACCACGACATCGGCACGGCGGAGGTTTTTGAGCGGTTCGCGCAAAAAGACATTATTGTGCAGGGCTTCGGGTGAATCCAGTAATACAATGTCAACCGTTCGCGCTAACCTGCGGTGTTGAAAACCGTCATCGAGCAGGATAACATCGGGTTTGAACCGTTTTTTTGCCTTTGCAGCGCCGCGTACCCGGTTTCTGCTCACGATTACCGGCACACCCGGAAGCTTGTGTGCAATAAGGTATGGTTCGTCTCCTGCGCGGCGGGGGCTCAACCGAATTTTTTCCGTATCACTCACCACTTTTGTAAAATAGCTGCGTCTTTTGTAGCCTCGGCTGAGGATTACCACCGTAAATCCCGCTTTTTGAATCTGCTGTGCTATCCAGATGACCATCGGGGTTTTGCCGGTTCCACCGAAGGAGATGTTCCCCACGCTGACTACGGGAACAAGTATGTTGGTAACTCTGAACAGACCGTGATTATAGAGGTAGTTGCGTATCTGGATAAAAAAGTGATAGCATGTTTGTAACGAACGGATTGCAAAATTCATTTATTCTACTCATATAAGACGCTGCCCCGAGTGCTCGGGGTCCCTATGGGAAAGGACACAGATTTTTATGATAATCTTTTTCAATTAAAAAAGAAATCATCAGCGTCCTTCATAATAAATCAGAGTGAATCAGCGTCAAATAAATAAAAAAAAGATGTTGCCCCGAGTGCTCGGGGTCCCTATGGGAAAAGACGCAGATTGATTGCTCGGCAATCCCGAAGTTTCGGGATTCACCTCGCCGTCTTTGATATACACGAAAAGATGAAAGAAGTCGAAGGTGAAGAACACCTTCGACAGCGAATTATTCCTCATTTTCTAAATTATATGAATATGTCAGGAATTGTACATCATACAAAATCTGCGTTAATCTGCGTCAAAAAAGGTTTCCGCCTGTCGGTCAAGTTCATAAATTGCTTGTTCAACGAATCTTCGTTTTTCTTCGAGTTTTTCGGAACTCAGGTCTCGTTCAATTTTTATTGGTTTACCATACATTAAAACGCACTTCACAAATGGCTTGACCAAATGAAATCTATCCCAGCTTTTCAGGAATTTGGGTCTGTTTGTGTATGCAGATATAGGCAGAATGGGCACACCGGTTTGCTTTGCAAGAATCACCGCGCCACTTTTGAGTTCACGGTAGGGACCTTTTGGACCGTCGGGCGTGATTGCGATAATGCCGGGAGACTCAAATCTTTTTCTCATATCTACTAATGCCTTGGCGCCGCTGTGGGTTGTTGAACCACGTATCAGGTCATATCCTAAGCTTTTAAGAGCCCGGGCTATTATTTCGCCGTCGCCATGTTCGCTGACCAGCACAACATCCCCTTCGTCAATATGGCGCATCATGGGGATTATCATGTTTCCGTGCCAGAAAGCAAGAATAGCCCTGCCGCCGTTCTCCATTAGTGACCTGAGATGTTCATCGCCGATAACAGTCAAACGGACAGTCTTTTTGAGCAGGCGGATTAATTTTCCGGCTACATGCGAGCCAAGCCATAAATAGAAGCGATGCTTTAAGGGGAGCTTACTTTCTTCTGACATAATACAAACATTCCCGACAATCTTGCCAATTTTTTTCAAACAGTTTTTCTACCTTCCGGTTCATCAGACAAATTCATTACAATATCAACCATGGTAATAATATCAAGCACATTATGTTCCAGTATATCTTTTATCTGTGCAGCGTTTCCGGTTTTGATGAATTCTCTGTATACCTGAGGTATTTCGCTTCCGGGTATATCGCCGACCCGTTTTCGGTCAAAAATATGGCGCTCTACGGTTTGCAATTTACAATTCGGCATGCGGTACTGCCATAGCCGCCGGACTTCATGGAGGAGGTCAATATGAGGTATATCACATGGAATACGCACCCTGTTTTCGTGTCCACGGGAAATAATAAAGGGAAGATCAAATGCCTTTCCGTTGAACGTGACCAGCAGGTCATACTGAGAGTACAGCCTGTTAAAAAAGGATAAGAGCGGTCGTTCTTCGTGATAATCGCGCGCGAATAACTGCAGTATAGCAAAATCTTCTCCGGTAAAATATGCTGCGCCAATCAAGAACAATGGTGCGGCGCTGAGTCCGCATGTTTCAATATCCAGAAACAGTATTTTAGACGGGTGTACTCTCTTGAGTGTTGCAAAACCCCCGGAACGTATATTTTCAGCGGAATGCACCCGTAATCCTTTTAACCGCACCGGAAAAGCCTTTATAGTTGTTTGCGCAGTGCTGATCAGGTCTTTAAAGCGCCATTTTATTAAGAGAAATTCACCATCTTCTAACTTTGTAACCTGACCGGGAACCGCCTCTTCCAGGGTAATATATTCTGCTTTTTTCCCCCGGATCCGAAGCGCCGGTTCATGGACAGACGTATTTTTCACATGCCTACCGTTCCGGGCATTATTCTTCCCTCCCGCTAAGCGGGATTCAGGGTTATTTTTAAGCGCTCCCCGGTTGAGCCGCGCAAGACGGTCTAATGCTTCCGGTGATAACATATGTTTTATGCAAGATTTGTGTTGTATATTCAAAACTAAAAATATAATGTAACAATTTAACAATAATTTATAAAGCGGTTTTTTTATAATTATTCTCTCGCCACGGATTAGTCGCTACGCGGCGAGAAATTATTTTTGTCTTTCTTTGCGTCCCGCTTGGCGGGATTAATTTTTTATATTCGCTACAGGTTGGGATGTTTCAGATGGTGGTCGGTAGCATTCTGGAAAGCACGGGCAACTACAAGCATTTCAGCTTCACTAAACAAAGTCCCGATAAAGTTAATACTGGATGGTAAACCATCTATAAATCCATGCGGCATTGTTAAAGCCGGGTGACCGGTGTGATTGGTAAATCCTGTTGAACCGCCGGGTGCAACATAAAAATCTACATCTTTCAGTGATTCATTTAATTCCTGCATTAATATCGTACGAACACGCATAGCGTTAATGTATTCAACCGCAGGAACAAATCGCCGTACTCTAAAGGTGTGTGGTCGGTTGTTTGGCACTAAATCGATTTCTCCGCTTCGCGTTATTTCGTCAAATGCGGCTGCGCTTTCAGTATGAAGTACATAACCAATGTTAGAAGAAGCGAGACTCCCCGGCAGCTCTACAGGTATAAGTTCTATACCTAACGAGCGTAAAACGTCAAGCGCTTTTTCATTCATTGCATTTCGTTCCTGCGCCCTTCTTCTGCCTTCTTCTGAGGAAGCTGTACTTGCGCGTTCGAAAGCCGCCTTTAGATATCCAACACGTATCTTTCGCACATCCACAGCCGGATGCCAGTCAAATGGTTTGTCTATAACCGACATATCAAAACCGTCGGGACCGTAAATAGCATTGAGCACGACCGCACAGTCCTCGGCGGCTCTGCATATCGGTCCGACTTTATCCATAGTCCAGCTTAAAGGCATTACACCATAACGGCTTACCCTGCCGAACGTGGGGCGTAATCCGGTTGCTCCGCACCTTGAGGATGGATTAATAATCGAACCCATGGTCTCCGTACCGATTGAAAATCCTACTAATCCGGCAGCAGTTGCCGCAGCCGAACCTGCCGAGGAACCGCTCGCACTCTGTCCGGTATTCCAAGGATTCTTTGTTTCACCGCCGAACCAGCGCGAATTACCCGCCGCTAATGCTCCTGTAGATAATTTTGCGACCAAAACGGCGCCTGCATCGGTTAATCTTTTATATACCGTGGCGTCAGCGTCAATTTTTTGATCTTTAAAAGGTTCCGCACCCCAGGTGGTTTTATATCCTTGTACTGAAGCCAAATCTTTTAATCCCCATGGTATTCCGTGGAGAGGACCTCGATAATTACCGGCAGCTATTTCTTCATCCGCCTGTTGGGCTTGTTTGAGTGCAAGCTCTTCGGTAAAGGTAACCACGCATTCAAGAACCGGGTCGTATTTTTTTAGGCGGGCAATATAGAGCTTTGTAAGCTCTGTCGAGGTAACCTGCCGGGATTTGACTAAAATGCTGAGATGTGTAACCGGTAGAAAAGCAATCTCCTCATCGGTTTTTGGCATGGAAACGTCGACACTGCTCGTAACGATTGGTTTCCGTTCCGGTTCGATTTCTTCGAATCCGGGGGGAATTGGGTTAAAAATAAAACATGGTGCGACACTTTGGTCAAGGTTCATTTCCCTGATATTTTGATAGTTTGTACGCAGTCTTTCCAGGTCACGCACCATCCTCTCGCGGTTTTCTTTACTAAATGACAGCCCGGCGAGCTTTTCGGCAGCCTCGATCATTTCTACTGTAATTGCATCAGATTCCTGCGCCACAGCGGTGAGTGTTCCTGGTAACAGTGATGCCCCTAGACCAATGGACGAAAAATACGTAATAAACCTCCTGCGGTTCATCGCTAAACGATTTTTATTTCCCTGTTTCGCCACTATATACCTCGTTGAAAAACCTTAACCGCAGAGATCGCCGAGGTATCGCAAAGCACGCTGAGAAAGTATTATATTTAAAAATTTGGTTCATCCGAATAATGCGTACATGCGATCAATCCCGCTAAGCGGGATGGTATCATGGTAATCATTTAATCGTCCCGAGTACTCGGGATCAGCGGTTCAGACATGTTCTTTGGGTTTTTTGTTACGTAATGTTTTAAGAAATTCAATGTTTTTTTCATTCCGTTAAAATTACCGGATGCTGTTTCAGTGTTAATTTTTTTCTTAGGTACTCATTTTCATGATGAACCAAAAACTATATGTTCTCTGCGACCTTTGCGAAAACTTTGCGTGCTCTGCGGTTGATTATTATGACATTTTCGGATGTTTCAGATGGTGATCGGTCTTGCTCTGAAATGCATGAGCCAGCAGCAGGATTTCCGACTCACCGAAGAGCTTGCCGGTAAAACGCAAGTTAGTCGGAGTGCCCTGTGCAGTGAATCCATGCGGTATACTGAGTTCCGGATGTCCTGTTAAATTTGTCACCGAAAGGCTGCTGCCGATGAATAAATCAATATCAGAAAATACTTCATTGAATTCTTCAATAATTTTTGACCTTACCCGGTTCGCCTGGATATATTCCACGGCAGGTACAAACCGGTGGCGTCTGAATGAGCTTCCCCAGCTGCTTCTTTCCGGCTGAGCGTTCATCAGGTCGTCTCTATTACTGCGGGTCAGATCGTCGAACGCCGCTGCTGCCTCCGTAGCCAATATAAAGCTTATAGCGCTGTTCGGCAATTGGGGCAGTTCTATTGGTTTAAGATCAACGCCAAGAGAAAGTAACACATTTAGAGCGTCGTCATCGCGTTTCTTGGATTCACGTTGGCTCTGTACCCGTTCGGGATTTTCCGGGTCATCGGGTATTTCCTCTCCGAAATACCTGTTTTTCAGGTAACCTACCCGCAATTTTCGCACATCGGCGTTTGCATTCCAATTGAAGGGCACGTCGATGATGGTGTTGTCTTTACCGTCAGGACCATATACAGCGTTAAATACTACAGCGCAGTCCTCAGCCGATCGGCACATCGGTCCGATCTTATCCATTGTCCAGCTCAATGCCATTGCCCCAAACCGGCTTACCCTGCCAAAGGTCGGACGCAGTCCGGTTACACCGTTCCGGCTTGAAGGCGACATGATGGAGCCTTGTGTTTCTGTGCCGATAGAAAAGCCCACAAGTCCGGCTGCAGTCGCCGAGCCTGGTCCTGCAGAAGAACCGCTTGAACCCTGTTCCGGATTCCATGGATTCCTTGTTCTGCCGCCGAACCAGCGGTCTCCCTGTGCAAGGGCGCCCAATGTCAATTTTGCAATCAGAACAGCGCCGGCTTCGGATAATCTTGTAAATACGGTAGAATCTGTGTCGATTACCTGGTCTTTATAAGGTGAAGCACCCCAGGTGGTTCTATAACCCTTTACTGAGAAAAGGTCTTTTATGCCCCAGGGAATGCCGTGCAGCGGACCTCTATACATTCCTGCCGCAATCTCCTCATCCGCTTTCTTTGCCTGTTTCAGAGCAAGCTTTTCAGTAAGGGAAACAACACAAAGCAGGGTTGGGTCATATTTTCTCAATCGGGCAATATACAGTTTTGTAAGCTCTGTCGATGTGATTTGTCGGGTTTCGATGAGTTTTGAAAGGCGGGTGACCGATAGAAAAGCAAGCTCTTCATTGGTCTGCGGCATCGTGACCTCAACATCGCTCATCCTGAACGGTTTGCGCCCGGTGGGCAGCTTAAATCCCGGAGGGACGGGATTAAAAACTATAGCAAGTTGAACGCTGTTGCCGAGATTCATTTCCCTGATTTGTTCATACTTTCTGATAAAACTACTCCGTCCATTGAGACTTCTCACAATTGCTTCCAATTCTTCCTTTGTAAAATCTAATCCGGCAACTTTTGCAGCGCCTTCTACCATCTCGAGGGTGATTTGGTCTGCGTCCTGTGCTACAGCCGTGAGCGCGCCCGGCAAAAGCGTCGATCCCAAACCGATTGCAGAAAAATACGCCACAAAACGCCGCCTGTTCATGCCTAATCGTGCGGTCTCCACGTGAGATTTTTTCTGATTTTCCATACTAATTCCTCTCTCAGATTAAAAAATTGTAAAGATTTAGTCATCTGATTTTGCTCTTTTCCGCCTTAGGCGGATCTGCCTCTTGCTGAGAATAATTTAATTTATATCTTTTTGTGACCCCGAGAACTCGGGGTTAGGGTTAGGGTGAAAAATTAAACGAGTTCAAATAACTAAATCTATATAAAAAAATTAAAGTTATAAAAATAGTCTAATGAAACAATTTTATGCAAGGCGGTTACAAAAATGAATGTAGTACTTTGTTGGAATATTTTGCTATAGTATCTATACAACTAAATACAAGCAATATTCATGTCTATACTTTACACGTTTCAATACTGTACGGAATTCTTACTAACTAAAAAAGTGTAGAAAATTAATACATGATTCAATGAAGAAATTATTTGAATTTAAATAAAATAAACAGTACATTTTATGTTTAATATGTTTATCAAAAAGGAGCAATAAATGTCAACATTAGGAAGACTTTTTGGGAAATCACCATTCGGTCCTCTTCAAGAGCATATGGTAGTTGTTAAAAAATGCGTTGACCAGGTAATTCCTTTTTTTGAAGCGGAAATCAAAGGTGATAAGAAAAAGGCTGAGGAAATCACACAGAAAATATTCGACCTCGAGCAGAAGGCTGATACAATAAAAAATACGTTACGGGATAATTTACCCAGGTCATTATTTATGCCTGTCGACCGGCACAGCCTCCTGGTAATACTCGATTTTCAGGATTCTATTGCCGATACGGCGCAGGACATCAGCATAATATTTACGCTTCGTCCCATCACTATTCCCAGTCAGATAGTTGATGGTTTGCGAAAATTTATTGATAGTTCTGTTAAGGCATGCTATTTGGCAGCCGAAATATCCGAAAGGTATGATGAATTACTGGATTCTTCGTTCACAGGAGCGGAGGCAGAAAGGGTATTGGGAATGGTAAATGAATTGAATACCCTTGAACGTGAAAATGACGAAGCCGGTTTGAATTTAACCCGGAACATTTTCAGTCTCGAGGATGTACTTTCTCCCGTTGAAATTTTTCTCTGGTCAAAAATTAACAGTCTCATTGGTGACCTGGCAGACTATTCTCTGAAAATGGCGAACCGGATGCGGCTCATATTAGCAAAATGATAGTGATTGGTTAAAGACCACATGATCGGTGTAGATACGATTTTACTGGGTATTGCATTAGTTTTTGGGCTTTACATGGCGTGGAATATTGGTGCAAACGATGTCGCTAACGCCATGGGAACCTCGATGGGGTCAAAAGCCCTGTCTTTGAAGCAG
>Ga0114930_10005053_pt1 | contig 10943 bp, 16 predicted proteins | sample AnhtaG_FD_87300 | JGI IMG/M metagenome (GOLD analysis project Ga0114930, IMG submission 87300) | Deep subsurface microbial communities from Anholt, Denmark to uncover new lineages of life (NeLLi) - Anholt_01485 metaG | ecosystem: Environmental > Aquatic > Marine > Oceanic > Sediment | place... | reverse complement strand
GACATAACGCCGGAAAACTGGAATCAGGCAACGATCGGCGTGGCTCAATCAGAGGTCCTTGCTGCAAACGCGGACCGTAAATCATTCAGCATCCAGGCAAAATCCACGAATACGGGAATCGTTTACGTCGGCTTCGACGCTACGGTGACGGCGGCAAAGTGGTGGGCCGAATTGCAGGCGGGGCAATCTTGTGACGGTGATGATTATCGCGGGCCGCTGCACGCGATCGCTACGGCAGCGGATCAGTTGATCGGATATGCCGAGGTTTAACAATGGGACTTCACGTTGAAAAACCGACAAGGACCAGAAGCCGGGCAATGATAAAAACCGGAACCTATGTGGGGAACGGCATCGATGATCGAAATATCGACATCGGTATTGACCTGGCCAGTAAGAATTATAAATATTTGATTATTAAGTGTACGGGTGGAGAGGCAGCGAAACATCGGATTGAATACGGTCAGGGCGATTCGAGTATGGATTTTGGAATTGCTTCTAATGCTCCGAACTTGATACAGGCTTTTACAAACACAGGCTTTCAGGTTGGTGGCGCGGGCAATGTGAATGTAAACCTTAACACCTATCAATATATTGCTTTTTGGGAAGAACCGGAATGTTTGTAATGTTTATCTTGATCGTAAATTCGATTTTCAAGTGCTTCCAGCAAGATGTCAACAGCCAAATAAGGCAGGGCTGGCAGTACGAATACCCAAAGCAATGCGCATAAAATAGTTTGTAAATGATGTTTTGTATTCATTGCCGGATTATAACATAACGCAGGAAATTAAGCAATGGAAAAAATCGAGATTGGCAAAGACCGGGCATTGAATCCGGGGGACGTGGTCGAATTGCATTACAACACGCCGGGCGGCAAATGGATGAAGGCCACCGAGGCGGCCGTTGTCGAATATGCTTTGGAAGGCCGCACGGACTTTAGGGTTAATCACATTGATTACTTGCAGCCTGGCAAAGTGATTGTCGAGGTTGAGGTACGAAAAACAAACCCTGTCATTGTCACCGTAGCCGTTATTTGCGGATCGATCGCCATTGTGGCTTTGGCTTTCGGCTGGATGTTCGAGAAGGCGTATCTGGTCGGCGAGACTGTGCCGGCCCAGGTCCTCTCGGTTGGCCTGGTTATAGTGCTGGGCGCTCTGGCCTTTATGTTCTTGAGGAAATGATGATTTGTATTAGTCCACCTCCATCTGTTAAAAACCCCTTCTCGTTTGATGTTAGGGATTACGGTGTTATTGGTAACGGCAATCCTGACATTCAAACTGCTCCGTTTGGTACGGATAACACAACTGCCTTACAAGCTGCCCTTGATGCTGTAAATGCAGCAGGTGGTGGTACGTTGGAAGTGCCAACGTCGAAAACTTACGAACACTCCGGAATGTTGACGATTTATTCTAATACACGCCTTTTGGGAAATGGTTATAATTCGACGAAGCTCAGATTTACTGGGAATGGCGGTATCGGTCTCACAACCAGTGTGGCGGAAAATTTTATCATTCTTGAAGACATTGCTATAATAACGTCCGACAAAGACAATGGAGATAGCAAACAGGGTGATAGTGGCTTTAGGATACAGGGTACATCAAGCGAAATTAAAGCTATAAAAACCAGATTCGAGGGATATTCGTTATCAGGAATCATCTTTGCGGGGTCTATAAACAACGTGGTCGTTGCTCATTGCTATATAACAAATTGCGGTGATAATGACGGGGCAGGTATTTTGAGCCCGCTCAATACCACGTCCGTAAACGCAGTTCGGTTAATCGGAAACACCATTGCCTGTAATAACGGATGGGGAATCGAACACAAAGATGCAGAGGGCAAGGGCTGGTGTCTTGTCGGAAATCTAATCGAGGGAAATACGGCTGGCGGTTTCTGTATTGATACGGGGGCACGTTTGAACGGTTGCTTAATTCACGGTAATTATTTTGAAAATACCGCGTCCGTATCTTCATATCAACTTCGTATTCTTGGAGCAACAGGTGCCCATAATACCGGTATAGACATTCGTGGTAATTTCTTCACGGGACACGCTGACGCTCATAAAATTATGCTTGACTACGTTGATGCTATTGTGGTCCAGGGAAATCATTTTGCTGCGACTTCTGGTTGGCAAATATCAGGTGTTGCTCCAGCGAGAGTAACAAATAAATTATTCAACCATAATTTTGATGCCGGTTCGGCAGATTTTTATCACGATGGCACAGCCGGTTTTTCACAGCCGGTGGAGAGCGATTAGAAAATGGCAAGAAAAACATACAAGACAAAACGAGCAGCCAAACGAGCAGCCAGGGGCAATGAAGTCTATCGCGTCAAGGGCCCGCCGGCCGGCTGGCGGATTAACAGGGGTAGAAAGGTCCGGGGCAAGCGCGGCAGGGCAATGAGACGCCGAAAGCGGCTCAAGACAAAACGGCGGAAGTCAAAGAAAAAGCGAAGGCGTAAACGCCGGGGCAATCCGAGTCCATACGTTTGCGGTTTTGAAAAATGAAAATAATCAGATCGAATCTGGGCAATGTTTACAAGACAAAACGATCGGCCAAAGGCTTCGCCAGGGGCCGGCCAGTCCGAAAGGTCCCGGGCGGATGGAAAATTATGGCAAAAAGAAGAAGAAAAAGCAGGCGAAAAAGCAGGCGAAAAACTTTCAAGAAAAAAGGGACGGCCAAACGTGCTGCACGTGGACGCCCTGTCTATAAAGTAATAGGCGGGTGGCGTGTAGGCAAGAGCCGCAAGAGAAAACGCAAACGCCGGTGACATAGTGTTACGGGCAAAAGCGGCCGTAAGATGTCCCATCCTTATTTTTAGGCTGCAATCGAAGTTTAAGGAGCTGCCCTGGCCGGCGATATCGGGACCTGTGAGTAACGCTGAAAAGTTAGGTCTTATAGTACCGACCGGATCGAGATCGTCCAGCCTGGGCGATCCTTGAGGACCGGATTATTGACAAAAGGCCGAAAACCGGCTGTTTCGAATTGAGGTGACAAAATGGAAAAAATCTGGAAGTGGATCAATCACAACCGATTCGTTTTGATCGGACCGATAATCGGAATTATGATCTGGGCTTATGCTGTGGGCTGCACACCGTTGACATCAAGCCCCCTGGACCCGGGCCGGCTGGTCAACGTGCAGCAGCTCGACCTGGACTTTAAGACCTGGCAATCGCAGCAGGAAATTATGGCCGCGAAGTTTGAGGCGGCCGGCCTGGACATCGAGCAGCAGGCGGCAAGCAATGAGAAAATCAAAGAGAATCTGCTGGGCCTGGCGTCCGGGGGAATCCCCGATGTGCCTGGCCTGGTTAAGTTGCTGCTCGGCGGCGGGGGGATCGGTGCTATAGTAGATAACGTCCGCAAGGGCGGCGTTATCGGTGGACTCAAACGTAACAAGACTTAGTGACATTGAGCAAATGTAACAGGTAAACTGTTAGGTTTGAGAATGAAGTTAAGAAGTATTTTTCGTGTGATAAAGCCTTTTTTGGGCGCCCTCGATGTAACAATCGACCGTAGAAGGCAAATAATCACGTTCCACAAAGACAATCAATCGGAGACGATGACTGTGGCCCAGCTATTCGATGAGATCGAGAGCATCTTCTCAAAGGCAAGGCCGGCAACTCAGACCACGCTGGACCCGTTCGGTGGTGGCACAATCGACCGTATAGAAGCCCCCTGGCTGTCTAATTGCAGTAAACCAGTAACAAATCCTCTGTACCAGGCTCCTACAGAGGCAGCAAGGCCCCTGACAGCTCCATAGCTGGAAGAACGCCGGCTGAGCTGAGCCCATAATCCCTTAAGGCTGAGGTTTTTTGTGCACAAAATGAGAACACATCTTGTTTGTGCAGATTTTTCCTCAGCCTTTTTTCTTACCTTGTTTGCTAAGGACTAAACTCACAAGCTTGTTTTTTTGTTTGTCTAACCCCCTTTTTACTTGACAAAAGGGGATATTGAACAATAATGAGCGGGCGGGAGGAGGGCCAAAATTACCCCCTACGGGCGTGATTTTGACCCTCCGCAAGAGAGAGAGTTTAACGACACTCTCTCTCTCTTGCAAGAGGAATTTCGGCTGCGCCGAAAGATTTTTTATGAGTTTCGCTTTACAGACAGGTTGCAGCAATTACAATACCAAACGCCGAGTCGGAGGATAGGGCAACGTGGAGACGACCCGAGCGCCGAATCGGTGACGGTTGCAGATGTTGGCCCGGGCCAGGCTCGCTGGCGCCGGCGACTTCCTGGCCTGGGCCTTACCGGATGGGACCCGCCGCAAGGGTAACGCTAAGAAGCTTAAAAAGAAAGTGAGTTAAAAATGGAAGAACAACTAATAATATACCTGGCAGGTTGTTTGACAGGATTCGCCGTAACCGTTGCGTTATATGCTCTTGTTAAAACTTGCCCGTTTTTTAGAAAACAATGAACAAAGTGATGTTCCGATAAAAAGTGTATTTTTTGAGAACGCGGGCTTGTGACGAAAAAGCTGAATGAAACATAACAACCAGTATCACGCCAGCCCGCCCCCCATTTTTGAGGTGATAAAGTGACATCGTTAGATCAGCTCAGTAAGCCGATGAAAAATGAGGAGAGAATCGGCGGATCTTCCCTGCAAAAAATCATCGAATCAGACGCTTTCTACACCACGCAAAAGACTTCTAAAGGCAGGGATTTTTTCTACTTTCACGAATACGGTGATTATCTCAAAGGATTTATATTGAGCAAACAGTCCAATGCTCATATCAGTCGATCGAACAGCTTCCGGATAAAAGTAACGGAGATGAGACGGGATGGCAAGGACGTCGCTGTCGAAGATGAGCAGGTAGAGGAATTTTTTGCTAATTATCAGCTCCAGAGGACGATCGACAAAAACGAGCTGATCGGAAGTTTAGTCCGGATAGTTTACATAGGCCGGAAAAAAACCGGCTTCGGTCATAGTGCGAAAATTTACGATGTCTTTAAAGACGTAGGTGTTTCAAGAAGAAAGGAGCTCAGACAAGATGGAACAAAGCGAAAATACGCAAAACGAAAAAAGCCTGGAACAAAACCAAAGTCAGGCAGGGCCAGGGCACGCCTTGCCAGAAGTAATGCAGCGAGAGTCCCCGCGAGTGTGTAAAGTCTGCGGTGGCCCTAATCATTACGGCTGCGGCTGCGAAGCCAAACGGCAGGCAAAGGCTATAGTGGAAATCGAAAACATCCACAAAGTTGAGCAGCCGGAATCCGAAGCGCCGGCAGCCGAAACGCAGGCGGAAAAAGAAGCGGCGTTTAATAGTGTGATTGAGGATATATTCAGTCGCCTTTCAAAAGAAGATGTCAAAAAAATTCTCGAAGGCGAATTTGACTTTGCCAAAGACATCAAGATGATGGCCGATGGCTTCGGGGGTTTGTGTGCCTGTATGTATGACACAAACAATTACCTCAAAATTATCGCCGGTGATCTAATCACGATCAGAAAATTCCTGAGCAAAGAAGATGATCCCAAGCTGATCGAGTCTGGCTTTAATATGGGTGACATTTTATCTTACCTGTCCAACATCGACCAGACTCTCAAAGAAATCAAAGCAGGAAGGAGTTCCGATGCCGGCTAAAGTAAAAATTGAGTTCTGCACATCCTGCGGATCGCAGGACGTCAAAGTCACCGGCAATACGTTCTATTGCCCCGACTGTGACATCACCTACAAAGTTACCACCCAGGGCACAAAGGTAATTGACAGCAACCCTCTGGGCAAGGAAAAGGCCAGGCTCGATCAGCTTGAGGGAGATGTCGCTGAGCTCAAAGGACAGAAAGTGCCGGCTGTGCCTGAATCTGATCCGATAGAGCTGGCAGAGCCGGCACCCGATGAAGATGAGGATGATCCCGAACAGGATGGCTTTATAAGCATCGAGCCTTGATATGAATTTTTGGAATATAGTAACGCTTTTGTGTGTCGGTTTTTGGATCGGTTATCTCACTTGTCTCTTTACGGTCAAACTGAAGTGACATTATGACTGGCTACAAAATAAAAATTAGCCTTAACGGCAAAACGCTTTGGGAAGACGACGTCGAGCGTTTACACCAAAACCCGCCTGGTTACACAAGATATTATCAATTCCAGGTCGACAGCGGAATTGTTCAATTTGAAATCCAAAGGGATTTGCAAAATGGCAGAGAAGAAAAAGACCAAGAAGAAAACAACCAGGAAAGTCAAGGCCAAAAAGCAAACGCGAAAGCCTGAATTTGAGAAAGCCCTGAACGAAATAGTAACGGACAGTGAGGTCCGTGAAGTAGGCACGCGCCCGGGTCCGGGCGTGCGGGACCCGGGCGCCCCAGATAATCTCGACAGACTCGATCGTGAATTGTCGAAAGCGCCCCAGGCATTAGCTCCGGTGTTAAAGATACCGTTTTCAATTTGGGCAAGCGTATCACAGATACCCGAAATGAAACTGGCTGACGACGAGGCCGAGGAATGGGCGGAGCCTATAGTAGCCCTGCTCGAATATTACTTCCCTGGCAGGATACCGGAGATCATCTGGATATGGCTGATGTTCTTGACCGCCACGGAAAAGGTGATCGATTCACGTGTGAAAATCAGATACGAAAAAAGACAACAGCTCAAACGCTCACAACCTGCAACGGTTAGCACCAGGGAGCCGGCTGGTCTCAATACCCAGCCGGCTCCCAAACATAACGGAGCTGAGCCGGCCCAGAGTTATCCGAAGGAATGAAAAATGGCACGAATTCGCGGCTCTTATGATGGCATTATTAAACATCGCGAGCGCAAGAAAAAACGCTCTACTCCGTGTCCAGTGTGTGGTAAACCTTCAAAAGATAATTGTTGTTGTAGTTGGCCTTGTGTTTTTGCATTTTATAAAAAAAGACTTAAATGAAAGTTTTGGCTACGTTGGATAAAGTTGAAAAAAAAATCAGGCTGATATTCGGTAAGCGCGGATGCGGGAAAACGGTCCTGGCTATGAAACTTTGCCAGGACCACAAGCGCATTATCACCTACGACACACTGGGCGAATACACGAACGGAGTTATCATTGAGGATCTGCAGGCGCTCAAAGAATTCTGGGGCAAGATCTATCGAGGCAATTTTAGGATCATATATCAGCCGGTCGATCCGGAAAATGACTTCGATGCTATTTGCAGGCTGGTCTATGAGTGCGGGGATATGACATTTTTGGTCGAGGAGCTGGACCGATACTCCAGGCCGCTTGCCCTGAGCCTGCCGTTCAAAGAAATCATCCAGCGCGGCCGGCATCAAAACATCGAGCTGGTCGGCATAACGCAAAGGCCACACGGGATCGATAAGCTGCTGACCAGCCAGGCAAAAGAGATGTTCATTTTTAACACAACGGAGCCGCGCGACATTGATTACTTTAAAAACACGGTCGGCTATAAGGTTGTCGTGAAGATGGCAGCCCTGAAAGAATACGAGTATGTCAAATACCAGGATGGCATCGAGCAGCTTGAGGTCGGGAAAGAGACAATATCGAAATGGAACGATCTATCGGAATCACCGGATGAGTAGAAAGGGAACTGGATTATGAATGTTATTGATTTTGCTGACGCACTATGTCACTTGAACACGGTAATTCACAGGTATCTCAATGTAAAAAAGGCAATTGATTATTTCAAAGATGAACGGCTTCCTTTGCCGAACGAAATTATCACTACGATCCAGGATGTTCTTTGGGAAAAAATAAATCAGTACGAAAAGCAAATCATCGAGCTGGCAACAAAACTCTCAGCCAAATCAGAAGAACAGCCTGAAAAAAAGAAAAAGTGAAAATATTTTTGCGTTACGACCCCCCCCCGGCCGCCGGTGGATATCGCCGGCGGTCCAGCGCTGCAGAGTAACGCAATGTCACGGAAGATGAGATTCGGAATTTACAAACAACAATGGTATTGTCGCTGGTGCGGTTCGACTTATAAGCCCAGAGAACAGACCGACAGGGACGGTTTTTGTTGTCCGGCCCACAAGCAAGCCCTGCATCGAGCGGTCAAAAAACACAATGACAGAGCGTTACTGCTCAAAAAAATTCAAGGCAAGCGCTCGAGCCGAGGTCGTAACAAGCGCAAGAGACGGGCGAAAAAAAGATAATTGACAGCCGGTTATAGTGGATTTACGTTCAAGGTCGAATTTTTATTAACTATACAGAAAGGAGTTACATTATGGCTAAGGTGAAAATCGGCCTGCCGAGTCCTCAGTATCTCTTGAACATCATCATTGCCCTGGCGATCATTGCCTTTGTGGCAAAGATGCTGCCAGTCCGCTACACGCAATACTTCAAGTGGTAAGGTCCAGGACTGATCCAGACTCGGTAAAAACAAGAATCAACTTTTTTGGCAAAGGAGAAATGATGCCGGAAAAACGAACGAAGAAAATGCACGAAAGGGAGCTCGGTGAGAAAACCTTTGTAGCCGGCCAGTTAGCCACCTACGAATTGCCCCGCAACTATTCCCTGGACCGGCTGAAAATCAATTTGACTATGCAGCTTTCACGGACGGCGGGAACGGTCGGGGCGCCGATGGATGTTAGCGGGGCCCAGATAATCAAGAGGATCGAGGTCCGCAAAAATGGCCGTGAAGTTCTGAAGGCGATCGACGGCGAAACCTTATGGCGTCTCTGCCAGCTCCGGTATGGAACGGATCCGCATTTACTTTGCGCTACAGCCTGGGACGGATTCGATGTGCAGACGGAAGTCGATATTGAATTGGATATGTGGCTCGACTTCGGAATGTGGCGGGCCCTGCAGCGGCTCGATACCCTGCTGGATACAACCTGGCGGGGCGGGATCACAACGCTGGACCTCGTTATCACCTGGGGACAGCTCCAGGATGTTATGACGACGGCCTTCGATGGAGTTGTCAGCGCCGATGTCGCTCCGGAAGTAAGCATTGCGACCGAGGAGTATATCGATCCGGATGCCGTGCCAGGTGAGTACGCGGAAAATCGCGAGTATGGAATCCGCAAGGTGATCGCCGCCACGAATCCGAAGGAGCAGCACAAGTTTAACATCGGCAATCGGTTCAGGTCCTTTGTGATCAAGACTTATAGTGACGATGTCCAGCGTAACGACATCCTGAACAACGTCAAGATTATGACCGGCTCGGATGTACTCAAGAACCGCAAGGGCATCTCGTTACGCGAGGAAAACAAGCTATATTGCGGGCTTGAGACAATGCCGGATGGCTATTACCTGCTTGAGTTCTGCCCTGATGGACACTTGACGCGCTCGATCAATACCCTGGGAATGTCGGACCTCACCTGCGAGATGGACGTTACCAAACAGGGGACGACTTGCGTTATCGAGATCTTCCCGGTCGAATTGGTCAAAGTGCCGGTAATGGCAATCACATAAAATGGAAAATTTGGGCGCGATAGTTGGTGGCATTGCGGGTTTTATTTTTGGTGGTCCTACTGGAGCTATGATAGGGGCTGGCATTGGTTCGACATATTATGATCAACCGATAATGGCCGAAAAGTCATTCGAGGCCCAGACAGGGGGTGCCAAGCAAAAAGCGATCGCCGAAGGACGTGAACTGGCTATTCAGCGAGCGCCGATCTCCGCCGAGCAGATGAAAATGGTTATGGGCGCCCGGGAGATCGAGGACCTGGTCCGGAAATTTAACGAGCAGGACCGGACGGAACCGGTAATCTATACCCTGCCAACGGCAGAGCCGACAAGCCCGGTCGAGAGGATCAACAGGGCGATAGCTGATTTTTTTAGGAAGTGACACGGTGTTACGGGCTTGAGCGATCGTTTAAATGGTCCTGGGAAAAATCGTTGTTTTTAGCTCAGAATCGCACGCCGGCGAGCTGCTCAGGCAGCCAGCTCGATGCCCTGGGAGTAACGCCGAATTGAGGTGACATTATGGGCGTAACTGCTCACGATATGCGGGATGCTCAATTAGCGGTACAAAAGGCCGGCACACTGGCCGAGGCCCAGGCCATTGTTGACAGACTGGTAGCCCAGGAGCAGGAAACCGCCGACATCTTTTATACCCAGCAGGAAATGATCGGATCGCTCCAGGACCTGCTCTCAATCCAGGACCGGGAGGTTACATACGTTTCGCCGCCGGCCCCGGCCCCCAAGTCAACGAATTATCTGCTTTACGCCGGCTTTGCTATTGCGGCTTTAATCTATTTTGGAAAGCTCAAGCTATGACACAGGATAATTTGGATCTATGGTCAACCGCAGAGGCCTATCGTATGGAAAGCGCAATGTACGATCCGTTCAGCGGTATGACACTTCAGGAAGTAACAGGGGGGCCCGCCAGGCATTTTCCAGTTGAAGCGTACGCACCTGAGCCGAGCTGGCTGACAAAACTCTGGCAGCCCTTTGAAAGTTTTGGTCAGCAGCTCTGGAAAACGGCAGCGCCGCCAATCGAATATACATACGAGAAATTGCCTGAGCTGCTGTGGGAAACGGGCCTGCGTGAAGCAGGGCTATTGCCAAAGCAGCGCGTGGTCGATGAAGGTGCGGGCGTTACTGTTGTTCATACCCAGGCTCCGCAGGCCGGCGGGGCCCCGGCCCAGCCGATCCAAACAATAATACCAGGCCAGCCACCGGCTTATGCCCCGGTTATTGGTGCCCCAAAGGCGGCCGTCATTAGCTCAACGGTCCTGATTGGTGCGGCCGTGATTGTTCTTCTCATTATATTTAAGAGGTAAATCAGATGGAACTGGTAAGCGATTTTCAAAAACAATTGGAATTGGTGCATAAGCTGGGCCTTAGTGCAGCTCAGCAGATCGTGATCAACCTGGCTGTCGAGGCCGATGACCACGAATACAATCTCACAGGCAATTTTTTCTATATCAAAGATTCACCGGATGCCGAAATGTATGTCGATGTCAAGGTCAACTCCAGCAATCAGCCGGCTGTTAGCTGGAACAAGCAGACTGGCTTTCGACATCCGTTCGACAGGCTTTATATTACAACGCCGGCGGGCCAGACCGGCACAATGAAAAT
>Ga0114930_10005050_pt1 | contig 10944 bp, 11 predicted proteins | sample AnhtaG_FD_87300 | JGI IMG/M metagenome (GOLD analysis project Ga0114930, IMG submission 87300) | Deep subsurface microbial communities from Anholt, Denmark to uncover new lineages of life (NeLLi) - Anholt_01485 metaG | ecosystem: Environmental > Aquatic > Marine > Oceanic > Sediment | place... | reverse complement strand
GAGATGTCCTCCCTGGTCAACGGCTGCCACGGCCGGCACGGCAGTGTGCACTGCCCGGTGAACAGCTCGGTGCGCACCGGGATGGTGGGCAATCCCCCGGGATAGGCATTGTCAAAGACAATGCACTCCCGCGCAAAGGCGTCCAGGTTCGGTGTCTGGCAGGCGGGAATGCCGTCAAAGACGGGCTGCCCGCCGCTGTAGAAACTGATGTGATCCTGGCGAAAGCTGTCGAGCATGATGCCGATGATGTTCATTGTCTACCTCCGTTTTACTTGTACTTTCATCACTGTGAGAAAAGGGAAACCGAGGGTGATGTCGGCAATCCAACGAATGCTCTCCATCAGATCAGCAGAGATTTGTGAGCGCGTCATTCGATCTCATTTCGTAAAGCCGCACTTGTGTTGAATCAAAGCTTATCTTGTCGTATGTTCCATCTGTGTTGGGCTGCGTTCAAAGGTGATGTTAACCTCCCGTGTGCATCGATCTGAGCACAAAGAGGACCATCCCGCAGATCACAAGAACGGCTACCTGAGCCGCTGTAACGATGCCGAACCTCTTCTTCAGCGTCCCTTTCGCCAAGCCAGTACGGTATACGTAGTCGAAAGAGATGACCAGTCCCAGGGCAATGACGCCAAATCCAAAGACCGCGAACTGGTCAACGGCGGCGACCGCCCATTGCAAGAGCCACCCTCTTTGCGCTTGCTGCTCTATGGGCACGGCCTTGTCGATCGCATCTGCGATCGCGACCGTGACTGTGCGCAAAACTGCCCAATCCAAAGCGATCAGGGCGCTCGAGATTATCCACGCCAGGTAGGGAAGAGGAGAGGTGAGCAGTTTCACGTACTTGTTGCTCTAGCGTCCGGCGCCCAGCCGGTTTCGCAAGAAAAATGACAAAGACGGCGGCGCAGGGTCGCATACCTCGTTCAGTTGCGCCGGGATCGGCTGCCCGACCACTGCCTCCAACCGAACGCGCTGCCTGGCGACGACATCAGGGTGCCGATCGTGAACGTTGTGCACCTCGTCGGGATCGCTGGGCAGGTGGTATAGCTCTGGCTCGGGATCGTCCTCGTGCACGCTGACCACATAATTCCACTCCTCGTCACGCACCGAGGCCCGTCCACCGGCGTTGGCGGACACAAAGCCCGCCCATCCGATCACCACGTGGTCCCGGAGCTCCTCTCGTTCACCAGTCACCAGCGCCCAGGCATCCTGACCGTCTACGTTCGCATAGGGCACCTCTAGCAGGCGCAGTGCGGTTGGTGCCAGGTCGTGGCTCTGTACGAAAGCATCGATCTGCTTGCCCCTTGGACCCTGGGGATGGCGGATGTACCACGGGATCTGGGTGTTAAAAGGATGCAACTCGTCTGGCCCCTTGCCAAAGCGGGTATGATCCCTGAGCTGTGTCCCGTGATCGCTGGTGACCATCACCACCGTGTCCTCCCACAGTCCAAGCTCGTCCACCACGTTCAGAAACGCTCCCACCCACTTGTCCACCAGGGTCACCTCGCCACAGTACAGCGCCTTTATTCGCTCCTGCTCCTCGGGCGTGGCATCCCGGTTGTTCGGGTAGATAAAGTCGATCCCATCGTAAGGGTAATAGCGGTCGGCGTATGCCGTCGGCGGGTCCCAGGGTTCGTGGGGATCGAAAGAATCCACCCACAGGAAAAAGGGCGCGTTGGCGGCATTATCCTCCAACCAGCGCATTGCCGCGCGGAAGACGCGCGCGCATTGATAGTCTTCTTCGCCCTGCCGCCCGCGCTGGTTCCACAGGTATTGGGCCAGTCCCAGGAGCCGTGGCGAATTCAACGGCTGGCGAGTGTGCTTGCGCAACTGGTCCTCGATCATGTCCAACGTGCCGCCGCGCCAGTTGTCCGTCTCCTGGCCGCGGATAAAGTCATAGATGCAAAAGCCCCGGGTATAGTTCATGGTCGGCTTGAACATATGGTAGGTGTCGGCGATCATCCCGGTAAAGAACCCTCGTTTCACCAGGATCTCTGCCAGCGTGTCCTGGTCGGGGGGGATCTTGTGCCAGCCTGGGGCGTGGTGCCAGTGCCCGCGCCGGTCATAGTTGTAGCGCCAGGGGAACGACCGCCGCCCGGTTAAGAACGCACGGCGCATCTGCAAGGTCGGTTGACCCTCGCCAAAGGCCCGCTCGAAAGACACCGACTCGCGAGCAAAGGCATCCAGGTTGGGTGTCTCGACGTGGCTCATCTTTTTGCCGGGGCCGATCATATCGGCTCGGAACGTGTCCGGGCAGATGACGATGAGGTTCATAGGTCACTCCTTTTTGACGTCAGAAGAACTGCTGGGCAAACTGGTACAAGCAGCGGCGCCAGTGCCCAACCGAGATCGCGTCAATCGAACATTTCCAATCCGGCAAGCTCAAGTTCGTTGGCATAGTGACAGGCTACCCAGTGGTCATTGCCCACGTCCTGAAAGACGGGCGGTTCCCGGGCACACGTCGCCTGGGCATACTGGCACCGGGGGTGAAAGTAGCACCCCGGCGGTGGGTTGGCTGGATTGGCAACCTCTCCCCGCAACACGACGCGCTTCGAGCGGGCTCGTGGATCCGGCCTGGGCACAGCGGACATCAGGGCCTCCGTATACGGATGCTTGGGGTTCGCGAACAGTTCCTCCGTCTCGGCCATCTCTACCAGCTTGCCCACGTACATCACGGCTACCCGGTCGCTGATGTGCTTGATCACGCTCAGGTCGTGCGCGACGAACAGGTAGGTCAGGCCAAACTGCGACTGTAGATCCTCGAGCAGATTCAACACCTGGGCCTGGATCGATACGTCCAGCGCGGAGACCGGCTCGTCGCACACGATCAGCTTCGGGTTCAACGCCAGTGCGCGGGCGATGCCGATGCGCTGTCGTTGCCCCCCGCTGAAAGCGTGCGGATAGCGGTCGATGTACTCGGGGCGCAGTCCGACGGCTCGGAGCAATTCCCCGATCCTGTCCGCAAGTTCCTGTCCCTTGGCTACACGGTTCACCACCAGCGGCTCACCTACGACTTGCTTGATGGTCAGCCGGGGATTCAGCGACGAGTAAGGATCCTGAAAAACGATCTGCATGTTCCGTCTCAGTGTCCGCATCTGCTCTTTATCCAGTTGGTCGACACGTACTCGGCCCGTATCTTGGTCGTTGAAGGTGATCTCTCCACTGGTGGGTTCAATCAACCGCAGGATCGTGCGACCGGTGGTCGTCTTGCCACAGCCGCTCTCTCCCACCAGCCCGAAAGTCCGCCCTTCGTTGATGTAAAAGCTGATCCCGTCTACGGCCTTGACGTAGCCTATCGTTCTCCGAAGGAATCCGCGTCGGATGGGAAAGTGCTTTTTCAGGTCCTTTACTTCCAGCAGCACGTTGTCTTGATCGCTTGTGTTGGACATCTCTTCCCCGTCGTGGAGATAAGCCTCACCTGGCATCCGTTTTGAACGATGAACAGTCTTACTCAATGTCGTACGGACGTTCTGTGTCCGCATTATGCGCCGGACTGTCATCCGCTGCAAGCACAAGGTGAGTGGTTCCGCTGCATCTCATCCGTAAAGATGGCATCGGACCTGGTGGCCTGGCCTTACGGTGGTGTAGGCTGGATCCTCCTGATCGCATGTCCCAGGCATAAAACTCGTACAGCGAGGCCAGAAAGGGCATCCTTTCGGAATCGTGTACGGGTCGGGCACGATCCCCTTGATCGGTTGCAGACGCTCCTTGGTCTTGCGCGTGATCTTGGGGATCGACTGCAGCAGCGCTCGAGTGTAGGGATGCTGTGGATCGTAAAAGATCGAGTCTACGTCCGCCTGTTCGACCACCTTGCCCAGATACATCACGATGACGTCGTCGCTCATCTCGGCGATCACCCCCAGGTCGTGGGTGATGTACATGATGGCCGACCCCATCTGCTGCTGCAGACCGCGCATCAGGTCGAGGATCTGTGCCTCGGTGGTCACGTCCAGGGCCGTGGTCGGCTCGTCGGCGATCAGCAAGCTGGGATGGCAGCTCAGCGCGACGGCGATCATGACCCGCTGCCGCATCCCTCCACTGAGCTGATGGGGATAAGCGTCTATCGTTCGATGCGGCTGTGGCATCCCCACGTTCTCCAGCATCTCGATCGCCCGTCTGCGTGCCTCTTGCTTGTCCACGCTCTGGTGCAGCGTGATCGCCTCCAGGAGGTGGCCGCCGACGGTGTAGACAGGGTCGAGGGAGGTCATTGGCTCCTGAAAGACCATCGATATCTCGTCCCCACGTATGCCGCGCATCTCTTGTCCTCGCGGATGCAGCTCGGTGAGGTCGACGACCTCGCTTGCACTGCTGGAACCATTACCGCCGAGTTGGCGACGATAGCGGATCTTGCCATCGACGATCCTCCCCGGAGGGGGTACAATGCGAAGGACCGACAGAGCGGTCACGCTCTTGCCGCAGCCACTTTCACCCACGACGCCCAATACCTTGCCCTTACTGACCCTAAAGCTGGCGTCGTCCACGGCTTTGACCACGCCCTCTTGGGTGTAGAAATACACGCGCAGGGCTTCGATTTGCAGAATCTCATCCTCTTCCAATGCACTTCCTCCCTAGATGGCAAACGGGTCGACCGCATCTCGCAGGCCATCTCCCACAAAGTTGAAGCACAGGACGGCGACGATGACAAAGAAGCCGGGGATCATGAGCCAGGGGTGCTGCAGGATGACGCTGACGTATTGAGCGTCCCGGAGCAAAGCTCCCCAACTGGTCATCGGCGGCAGTATGCCCAGCCCGAGAAAGCTAAGCGATGTTTCGGCCAGGATCATGCTCGGAATGCGAAGACTAGCCACCACGATGATGTGGCTCATGGCGTTAGGCAGCATGTGTACAAAGACGATGCGCCAGTCCGAACCTCCCACCGCTCTGGCTGCGATGGTGTAGTCCATCTCCCGGTAGGCGAGCACCTTGGCGCGCACCTGCCGGGCCAGCCCGGTCCAACCTATCAACGATAGGATCACCGAGATGGCAAAGTAGCGCTTGATGGAGGACCAGTCGGGAGGCAGCGCGGCGGCGAACGCGGCCCATAGCGGGATGGTTGGAAAGGACATCAAGAACTCGATGATGCGCTGCATGACGGTGTCCACCATCCCCCCAAAGTATCCAGAGGCGGTGCCCAGCGCCGAGCCCAAAAAGATCGTCATCGTGACGCCGACGAACCCCAGGGTGAGGGAGATACGCCCGCCGTAGAGGATCCGGGAGAACAGGTCGCGGCCCATCGCATCGGCGCCAAAGATGAAAATGGTGCCCGGTTCCTGCACGCCGAACAGGTGAAAGTCCATCGGAATCAGGCCCCACAGCTTGTATGGCCGCCCGCGGATGAAAACGCCCACCGGGTAAATCCGGCTATAGTCCGGCTCGTGCACGTAAGAAAAGGTCTCCATGTGAAGCGTAACGTCCACGCCGTACACAAAGGGCCGCAGGTGAAACCGACCCTGGTGATCGACGAACCGGGGCAACTGGGGAGGCCTGTAGATACAGTCCTCGTTCTTTTCTGCGAAATCATAGGGGGCGAGGAACTCGGTCAGTAGCACCATCGCCAGATAGAGAACTATGAGCACAATGCCTCCACCGACGGCCAGATGGCTACGCAGAAATCGCCGCCACATGAGTTGCCCGAGCGACATCCTCTTGACTTTGTACAAACCCTCATCTTGAATGAATGTTCCGACGGCTGACGTTGCCTGGACAGCCTGCTCTGCCATACATCCTCCTTTGACTAGCGGACGGGATCTGTCCGCCGGACGGACCGTGTCCGCCCTATTCGTACCGGATGCGGGGATCGATCCAGACCAAGAGTATGTCGGCCAGGAAATTCCCGATCACCAACATGATGGAGAGGAACATGAGAAAGGTAACCGCCAGGTACATATCCTTTTGCTGCAAGGCGTTAAAGTACAGCGGCCCTGTGGTCGGCAAGCTGAGGACGATCGAGACCACCGTAGCGCCAGAGATGATGCCGGGCAAGCTCATGCCCAACAACATAATGAGCGGGTGAACCGCGTTCCGGACGGCGTGCTTGAGGATGACCAGTCTCTCCGCCAATCCCCTCGCGCGGGCGGCCTGGATGTACTGCATGTTGAGAATGTCAAGCAGGTTCGCGCGCATCATGCGAATAAGGCCCGCCGTTCCCCCCTGTGGCCACGACGAGCACCGGTACCCACAGGTGCTTCAACAGGTCCAGGAATTTGCCCCAGCTCCACGCAGCGTCGAGGTATTGCCTGGAGAACAGCCCTCCTACCTCCTGGCCAAAGACCTGTGACGCCACAACCATCAACACCAGCGCCAGCATAAAGTTCGGGACAGAGAGTCCAGCTAACCCCAGGATGGTGAACGTATGGTCGCCGAGCGAGTATTGATGCGTGGCCGAATAGATACCGATGGGGATGGCAATGACCCAGGTCAAGAGCAGCGAGGAAAACGAGATCACCGCAGTAAAGCCCAGGCGTTGCCAGACCAGTTCGCTGACATCGCGATTGTACTGAAATGAACGCCCAAAATCGCCCTGGAGGAACCCCGTGAACCACTTCCAATACTGCACGTAGGGTGGCTGGTCGAGGCCATATTGCCTTTTCAGGGTTTCGATCTGGCTCTCTGCCGTGATGGTACCTTGCTCCTCGAGCTGTGCGATGTAGTAGTCGAGGTAGGTGCCCGGAGGAAGGTTGATGATGACGAACCCTGCCACCGACACAAATACAATGGTGGCGAGCATGTAAACGAGGCGTCGGAGGAAATATGCCAGCACGCGCTCACCTCCTATAGTCGAGACTTACCAGGTGTCTCGTTCCAGGCCGTCAAAGAGCACCGCACCGTCGGCTTGGCGGGGCCTGGGAGCGCCTATAAGGTAAGCTGCTGTAGGAGCCACGTCCACCAGCCAGAACGACCTGCCTCGGAAGCCCTTTTTTATCCCCGGACCGGCCATGATGAACAAAGATCGCAGCGAACTCTCGCCCCACCTGGCCGTGGGCAACTCGCCGTGATTGCCGCCGAACTGCGGGTTGAGCGCAAAGATAACGTCAGGCACCCGCTTCCCGTAAAGCCCGCCGATGCGCGCGTCCTCGCGCCGCAAGGCCACGTCGATCTTGGGTTTGCCAGTTTCCTCGTCGCGGATATCGTAGAGCAGAGCGATGATGGTATCCCGGACCCGCTCGTACTCTTTCCCCGGCTGCACGATGCCCCCAGGATCGCGACCTGCCAGGTTGACCCATATCCCTCCGTGGGTAAAGACCGCTTTGGTACGCGACCAATCGATGGCGGACGGTCCCTGTCCGCCTCCCTCAGGGGTCCGCGCCAGCAGACCGGCAGCCTCAAACAGCCTTGCGGGATCGTCGATGTCTGGATTGGAGGTGATGGCTCCGTGATCGGAGACAACCATGATGACTGTCTCCTCGTCCGCCATTTCAACAAAACGGCCCACCATCCGGTCATAGATCTCGAAATTCCTGCCCACCCAGTCGAGGGGATCGGGGTAAGGATCGACCACCAGGCCGTGGTGCCCGGTAAAGACGTGCATAGACCAGTCCAGACCGTGGGCCTGCATCATGAACAGGTGCCAGTCATTGCGGGAGAAGAGGTACTCTGCGGCGTTTGTGAACCACTGGGCCTGGTATTCGAGCAACTCAAAATACGTGTCCTCTTGCACCCAGCCACGGAAGCAGTGGGCCACGTGGCCCGGCTCGTCGAGGTATGGCCCGGCAACGTCGGTCAGCTCGGCCGCCAGGCTCTCGGGCCGGCAAAAGACCCCATCGCAGGGAAACACCTCGGGGGCAAAGAGCGTCACTTGCTGGCCATCAGGACTCAGGGCCATCAACTTGAACCAGATGCCCCCCTTGCGCTTGCCGTGCCGCGAGTCAAAGGTCTCGTAGGCCACGTCGCTCCACTCGCCAGGGCGCAGGACGCCGAACGCGCTGTCGAGGTCCTTTCGGCGGCAGATGGTAGCGGTCTTATAGCCGCCGCTTGGCCCTTTGCGCAGCAAGAGGTGAAAGCGCACGCCGCTGTCCATAGGCGGGGTATGCGCGTAGGGCCAGTCCCCCCCCTCAATCCCCCCCAGCGGGGGGGAGGGATAGGTGCCTCCCCCCGTCGGCGGTGAGGCCTCCAAGCTTCCCCCCCTTCGGGGGGGATTGAGGGGGGGACCAAACGCCGGAACGACCAACTCTGACTCCAGTGCCTCCTCGGCCTCGGGCAAGCCCACCCATCCCTCTGCCGGACGGATCTCGAGTCTCACCGCCCAGCGCACGTCGTCGCTGGAATAAGCTATCGTGGGGCACATCAAGCTGGGATTGGTCTGGGTCCAGGACTTGCCATCGCCGTCCACCTGGATGCCGGTGGTGACGGTGGGGGGCCAGGAGCAGGTATAGCGCACCAGCAGCGGCAGCTTGCCTCCTCGCTCCACGGCGTTCCACAGGTACTCCGCGTGGCAGAGCCGGGTGTCAAAGCCAGTGACAGCTTCGGTGGGATGACCACGGCCCGGCAGGTGCACTTGCATGCCCACAATGCCGTGGGTTCCCGGCCAGGCACCCGTGGCGAGGGTGGTCCAGTTGATGCTGGTCGCCGTGGGCAGGGCCGCCAGCCCTGGGGCGCTGTAGCCCGATTCCATGAGGCGGGCGATGTTGGGCAGCCGTCCCTCTTGGATGTACTTGTCCGTAAGATCGATCGATGCCCCGTCCAGTCCAATGATCATGATCCTCTTGGCCATATGTGGTTACCCTCCATAACTTGGCAATGTTAGATCAGACAGTTTTGACAGGATGAACAGGATTGACAAGATTGTGACCGAACGCGTTCTATCGTGGCACCATCCAGTTTTCATCCTGTAAGTCCTGCAAATCTTGTTAATCCTGTCTATTCTCCCAGTCTAACACTGTCAAGATAATAACAAGATTGAATGTGATCTACTTGCGCGTAAACTGTTCGACGAACTCGGGAGCATATCGCGTGGCGCGGTAAAGGGCCATGCGTTTTCCGTCTTTTCTGCGATCTGGGTTTACAAACTCCCAGACGATCTCTCCCTCGGAAGTGACCTCGAATAGCCTGCCGTCATCGGAATCGGCGATAGAGGTGTTCCCATTCGGCAGCCTCTGATTTGAACCTCGGGCAAACGAAAAGAACGAACTCGGCGGGTCCGCCTTGTACTCCCAGACGATTTCCTCAGTCAAGGGATTCATCTCCAGGATGCGGGTGCGCCCACTGTTACATCCATTGTCATAGACCAGGATGTTGCCGTTCTCGAGCCACTCAAAGTCGTGATGAACCGGGACGTCGAACCTGCGAACGAGATGACCATCCCAATCCAGCTCGATGAGCATACCCGGGACTTTGCCTTCCTCCTCCTTGATGATAGCTCCCAGGTGACCGTTCGGGAGCAGCTCGGCATAGTGCCACGTATATCCCTGGGGGTAGGACCAACTGTGGACCACATTGCCTTCGAGACCGATCAGGTTCGCCACCTCCAGTTGGCGACTGTTGTACAGGGTACAACTGCGATAGCACTTCCCTGGCTTGTAGACGGTTACGCCTCGTTTTATGTCGCCTTTTGAAGCTGCGTTCATTCCATGTCTCCTCGACCGCTCATAGGATCGGGCGCACAAGTGGCTTGGAAGGAAGGAGAGACGCCGGTCACTAATCCCTTTCGAGCGATTTTGGATCTACCGAGTTCAGCATGGTCAAGATAGAATCCTACGAATGAGTGCATATTTCCTGTCGATCTCGGTGAATGTCAGAGAAGACGACTCCACCTCGCGGATCTGCTGAGGGTATACTCTATGCTTCCATGCATCCTCTGGTCCTGCTTCCGCCATCTCTTTCGACCACTCGGCCTTCACTCGATCCCACTCCCTATCGCTCTCTGACGCCCACGACCGAAAAACCCAGCCTTTGCCAGAACGGCATCGGTGGGCGGCAGGCATCCTCCCAGTGGCTGGTAGTCAGGCCACTCGTCACCTCGAAGACGCCGATCTGGCGATACGCTCGCTGTTTTGCCCACTCGATCATCTGTTTCGCCATAGCGCGCCCGATGCCCTTCCCACGGTACTGATGCCCACTGAGGGAACAAAGAACGCAACTGGCGACCGCCAACGTCCCCGTGCCGAGGTACGCCTCCATCATATCCCACCCGTAGGCCTTGCGTTCGGACAGATCCTCCACCGGAAAGAAGGTCGAGATGCCGACGACGATATCTCCGTCCCACGCCAGCACGGCACAGTTACCGTACCTCTTGCGGGCGTCGGCAGTGACCTCTCGGATCGGCGTTCCCGATACCCCCATGCCGGCGCACCGCGTGGAGTTGCGGCGCTGCAACACCTCATAGTGCGTGGGTTCCTGCGGGCAATCGCTGACGGTGTACCGATCGTCCATCGTCTTGACGACAACGGTCCTGTCTTCGAACGCTATCGCCCTCTGATCGGCCATGGTCCCTTCCTTCCGGTTGCAAATGAGTGATCTTGTGCTGTGCCCGGCCAAGCAGTCAGCCAGGCAGATCGGAGATGATCCACTCAACAGATCAACCCATCTGCGAGTGACGTCTCTGGCGTACCGTCGTCCTCAATGGAGGAGCCAATCCGCAAAAAATAGTTGCTGGAAAGAAAACGACGCATAGGTTCGCCAACCTTGGACCAAGGCTGCAGGTCGGCAAACTGGCTCTGGTGCGCGCAAAGGGCCGCGTAGACCCGTTCGGCCACCTCAGGACACTCAACCACCAGGCTGGCATCGTATTGGGGAACGCCCATCTCTTCTCGTGCGGCAGCGACCGCTTTCTCTCTCTCTTCACTGTACCAAGGTCTAGCCGGGTACAGGCCACCCCAATAGAGTTTCTTGGGTATGTGGGGTGCGAGGCCTTCGTCTACGTGTTCGGGCCAGACATCGGGCCGGCCGCTCAGGTAAAATCCCGCCGTCGCCGCGTGGTGGATCATGATGTGCTCGTTGTGGCCGTAT
>Ga0114930_10005049_pt1 | contig 10945 bp, 9 predicted proteins | sample AnhtaG_FD_87300 | JGI IMG/M metagenome (GOLD analysis project Ga0114930, IMG submission 87300) | Deep subsurface microbial communities from Anholt, Denmark to uncover new lineages of life (NeLLi) - Anholt_01485 metaG | ecosystem: Environmental > Aquatic > Marine > Oceanic > Sediment | place... | reverse complement strand
TGAGAACGCCATCTCCCGCAAAAACATCCGTAAGCTCCAGGAGCTGATAAAAAAGATAACCCTCAACACCAAAATAGACGAGTCGAAAGAGTTCGCCAACTATCTACAGCAGGGAATGTCCTCACTTTTGCGCAAATTTTATAAGAGTATCAACAGCCTGGGGGTCAAACAGGCACCCTTCTATGTCCTTATCGGTGCTAACATGCCCAGCATCATTGTGGAGGTAGCCTTCATCACCAACCGAGAGGAAGAAAACCTCCTGAGCCAGCCCATCTACCGCCAGCGCCTTTCTGAAGCCATCTATAAGGGGATTGTCGATTATATCAACTCGCTTGGTTGAAAGAGAAAATCTCTATCAGGGTAAATGAGTGGGATTTTTGGGGCATATATGGGCTATACTGATGAGGCTTGAATGGTGCTTTTTAAATTGAAATCTGTTATAAATTATATTTAAAATAAAGGATGTTCAAATGAGAGATTTTCTAGAACAAATCCAAAGAGCATTAGATTCGGATCTTTACTATTTAGCTTTTTTTTGGTTGTCTAGTTATTCCAGATATTTGTGGCGCAATGGGATCTCGTAACGGCAAAGCTAAAGGGAGGAAGTATAAAGAGTGGTTTGATAAGTATGTTGGCCACAAATATTCCTCTTGCTTAACTGGTGAGGACTGCTACCATTTTAGGTGTTCATTGCTACATCAGGGCAGTTCCCAACATCCAAGTAGTAGGTATTCGAGAGCTATTTTTGTGGAACCATCGGCAACCACAAATGTGTTTCATTGCAATATCATCAATGATGCATTAAATTTGGATTTGCGGATATTTTTTAGAGATATTCTCTCAGGTGCAGAAAACTGGCTCCAAGAATATGAAGGAACAGAACTTTACAAAAAAAACTATAAAAAATTCATGAAGCGAAATCCTGAGGGGCTTGCTCCATATTTCAGCGGAGTGCCAGTGATAAGTTGACAATTCGCCTAATAGCGCATATTTGGCAGCGTTTTGCATTTGCTCGGTTGCCCACATAGCCCTTTGGGTAACTTCTGATATAAGCAAACTTATACACAATATACTCTTCGTAACCTCCCCAAACTCTTTTTGTTTTTTGTGATTAGCGGCAGGTAATAGAGATAATTATTTATACAGCTGTGTAGGAGGCTTTGGTAATGTTCCACCGAGGGCGAGAATAGCTTTTGCCACCGCATCTAAGTAATCGTCATAAGTTTTAGGGTCAATCCACCTTTATTATGTCCTGGACTCCTCTGCCAAAAGCTGAAGAAAGGCTATGTCTGGAGGGCTTAGTTCAAAAGGGAGAGGTTCATCTTAAATATGAGGTAATTTCCGGCAAGATAGGCCAGAAGCATCACCCAGCTCTCTATCCCGGCGGTTCCCCAGAGGGTGCGGTTAGAACGGATTTTCAGAGCCAGAATGACGATTAATGCCAGGACTATCCCCACCAGAGCGGTTACCACATGATTGATGGAGACATACATCAGGATGGGACCCTTAACAAACAGAAGTGCCGATATGGGGACGACGAGGAGGTTGAACATATTGCTCCCCAGCATATTGCCCACCGCCATATCTATTGCGCCCAGGCGGAAGGCACCGATGGAGACCACCAATTCCGGCAGCGAGGTGACGATGGCAACCAGGATCATCCCTACCAGTGTCTGACCCAACACCACCTCCCGCCCGGCCAGATGCAGGGGAAGGCGAGAGATAACCTCTCCCATCTGCGCTAGCCTAATGCCTGCAATGACAATCAACGCCGCATAGAAGACGAAGGAGCTATAGCACTTTCTCTTAGATATATCGGAATACTTGAGCCCCTCAGCAGCTCCCTCCCCTTTCGTCCCTATTCTCTTCTCCCGTATGAATATCAGCCGAATACCCCACAAATAGATGATGAGAATCAGAAGAGGTTCCCACCCTATGTAAAAGCGGGAATAATTGGGAAAACGCTCCCTCCCTACCAGCGAATAGAACAGGATACTACCGGCAGCTATCACACTCAGAAGGACCCCCATAGAAGCGGTAAGGAGGTGGTTAGCCTTTGTTCTGGACAGTAGGGGACTATGGCGGCACATAAAATCGAGCACCACAAGTATCATAAGGTTAAACAGGTTGCTACCGAAGATGTTACCCATAGCAATATCGGGAGCCCCGATAAAGGAGGCTGAAGAAGAAGCAGCTAGCTCCGGGAGAGAAGTAATCATAGCCAGCAGAAAAAGCCCTACCAAGTTCCTTGTCAAACCGGCCTTTTCGGCTATCATATCCCCGTATATGGAGAGCCTGGTGCCAGCAAAGACAATAACCACCCCGCTGACCACAAACTGAAGCCAAGTTAAATAAGCCTCAGACACGGCATCCTCCCGCAAGAGCTTCTGAAACTCACATCTTTTAGAGATTTTATAATGAGCTGGGAACGGATATTTGTCAAGGGGAAAATTAACTGGGGGAGTGCCCTCACTTTTAGGAAAAGTCGGGTTGACTTGGCATAGAGTGTATTATATAATTTGCTATAAGGTAGGGGTTTATTTTTACAATTTGTGGAGCAGTATCAATCCGAAAGGAACAGGCTCATAAAACAAAGGCAAAAAATAAGAAATCTGCCAAATTATTTGACCATCACCCGCATCTTCTTGGTTCCTTTGTTGGTGGTGGTGTTGCTGACCAAGTTTCCTGAGAAGGAGATCATTGGGGGGACAATCTTCCTGTTGGCTTCCATCACTGACCTTCTGGATGGATACATAGCACGCCGGAGAAAGCAGATAACCCGGCTGGGCACCCTCCTCGACCCCATTGCCGACAAGTTGCTAATCTCAGCCGCTTTTATTTCGCTGGTGGAACTCAGGCTGGTTCCCGCCTGGATGGTGGTTATCGTCCTGAGCCGGGAGATTGCGGTAATGGGTCTTCGCAGTATAGCCTCTTCGCAGGGTTTCTCTATCCCTTCATCCTCCCTGGGTAAATTTAAAATGCTCTCCCAGGTGGTCGTTATTATAATATTGATTCTGGGGGAGGATATTTTAGGGAAATTGGTCTTGCTGGGGACAATAGGCATGTGGGGGGTTATGCTGGCAGCAGTGGTCTCGGCTACTGGTTATTTTGTCAACTTCTGGCGGGGGATAAAACCAAAGATAGCTCCTTGAACACATCATTTCAGCCCATGAACAAAAACAAAACCCACAGCTTCCTGAAGCGGAACTTCGTCACAGGGTTGCTCATCATATTCCCTTTGTTGATTACTGTTTTCCTCTTCCTATACCTGATAAACCGGGTCAATCGGTACATAACCCCTCTGATCTATCGAGGATTAGAGTTAGTGGGGCTTTCTCTCCCTTTCCAGGGACTGTGGGGTTCCTTAATATCGTTCACCTTAGGGCTGTTATCCACCCTGATTATAATTCTCCTCATTGGAGTGCTGGGGAGCAACATCCTCGGGCGAAGGTTAATAGCCACTTTTGACAGGCTGATGCTTCGCATCCCCCTGATAAAGGGTATCTATGGCTCTGTCAAACAGATTTTTGAAGCCTTCGCCCCCAGAGCAGGAGAAAAACTTTCCTTCGAAAAAGTAGCTTTGGTGGAATACCCCCGCAAAGGGCTATGGGTTATCGGGCTAATAACCAAGGAATCGACCCTTAAGACTGAACAAGGCGCCAACGCTGGGCTAATGTATGTCTTCTTGCCCACCAGCCCCAACCCAACCTCAGGAATGATGGTGCTGGTTCCCAAAAAGGATATAAAGCCCCTCGATATAACTATTGAAGAAGCTCTTAAGCTGATAATCTCAGCCGGATTGGTAGCCCCCGAACAGCTTGAAATTAGCAGAAATGTCAAAAAAGGACTTATCCCCTCTAATGCTGCGAAAGAATAACCGGGCTTCATATCCCTTTATGACTACCTCTTCGGTTCCCGGGAAGATAAGCCTAGAAAATCTCCTAATCGTAAGAGGGGGAAGATGCCCAACCTAACCAAAAGGCTGCAACCGACCCAGATTATAGCCTTGAGCTTCCTCAGCCTAATAACTGTAGGCACCGTCCTGTTGCTCCTGCCGGTATTTACGGTGAAGAGCATATCACCAGTCAATGCCCTGTTCACCGCCACTTCGGCTACCTGTGTCACCGGTCTGATTGCTATGGACACCGGAAGAAACTTCACCCTGTTTGGTCAGGCAGGCTTCTCTCTGTTTAGCAATAACTCTTCAGACTTCTAAGGAAAATAGCCACAGGAGGAAAAAGATGCCTATGAAGATACTGAACTCCGCAGAGATGAAAAGGGTAGACCAAAGGACGATTCAGCAAGTTGGGATACCCGGGATTGTCCTTATGGAGAACGCGGGGCTACAAATAGTCAAAGCTATCGAAGAGATGTGGCAGCCTACCTCCCCCATGAAGATTGCCATCTTCTGCGGGAAGGGAAACAATGGAGGGGATGGCTATGTGGTGGCTCGCCATCTACACAACAGAGGGCATAAACCTCTGATAATTCTGTTAGCCCGGCGGGAGGAGATAACCGGGGATGCCAAGATCAACCTCAATATCGCCCTCAATATAGGAATAGAACTGCTCGAGGTCCCCACCCCCCAACGCTGGGAGGAGCAGAAGCCCACCCTCCAGAGCTTCGACCTGATCGTCGATGCCATACTGGGCACCGGGCTCTTTAAGCCGGTGACCGGCTTCTATAAGGAGATAATCGAAGAGATAAACCGTTCAGCGGTGGAGGTAGCCTCGGTAGATATCCCCTCGGGGTTATCGGCAGGGACCAGCCAGGTCATAGGTCCAGCCATAAAAGCCCACCTGACGGTCACCTTTGCCTGTCCTAAATACCCCCATATTCTGCCCCCAGCCGAGCAATATGTCGGAAGGCTGGTGGTAGCTGATATAAGCATCCCCCAGAGGGTGATTGAGGAAGAAGGGGTGCGCACCAACCTGGTAGACGAGGAGCTGATAAGGGAGTGCTTTCGCCAGCGTAAAGCCAACACTCACAAGGGGCACTACGGACATCTCCTTATAATAGCTGGCTCAGAGGGGAAGACCGGCGCTGCCTGCCTGGCAGGAGAAGCAGCCCTAAGGATAGGGACCGGGCTGGTGACCGTAGCCACCCCCCAAAGCTGCAACCCCATACTGGAGGTGAAGCTCACCGAGGTTATGACCGTCCCTCTCCCCGAGACAACCGACGGAACCATCTGCGAGAAGGCAATTGAGCCCACCCACCACCTGATGGAGGGCAAATCTGCTCTGGCTGTCGGTCCGGGCCTATCCCTCAACTCCCAGACCCAATGCTACATTCAGCAGATTGTCAGTTCCTCCACCTTGCCAACAGTAATTGATGCCGACGGGCTCAACGCCTTCGCCGAATGCCCCGATAAACTACAAGGGGAAGGAAAGAGCTTAGTAATAACCCCCCACCCTGGTGAAATGGCAAGACTAGTAAAGATAAAACCTGAAGAGATACAGAAAGACCGGGTCGACATCTGCCGGCGCTTTGCCTCTGACCATCGCTTATGGGTAGTTTTGAAGGGATACCGGACGGTCATCTCCACCCCTGAAGGGGAGGTCTACATCAACCCAACGGGAAACCCTGGAATGGCAAGTGGTGGCACCGGCGATGTCCTCACCGGAATGATAGCCGGTCTTGTAGCCCAGAAGCTCCCTCTAACCGATGCCCTCATCTTAGGGGTTTATCTCCACGGATTAGCAGGAGACCTGGCAGCCGAGGAGGTGGGGCAGAACTACCTGGCAGCCACCGATATCCTTGACTTCCTCCCTGAAGCCCTCCTCCAATTTGAGAAAGAATGAGCACCAAAAGAACAGAGACAAGAAAGACCTATCATACCACCTCCCCCAGGCAGACCTTTAAGCTGGGCGAACAACTAAGCAAAAGGCTGAAGGGTGGGGAGACAATCCTCCTCATCGGGGAACTGGGGAGTGGAAAGACCATTTTTGCCAAAGGAGTGGCTTCCGGGCTGGGGATAAAAAGCTCCACCGCGGTGACCAGCCCCTCCTTTACCCTGATAAACGAATATCAGGGAAAGCTGAAGTTTTTCCATATCGACCTCTACAGAATTAACCGTCCCGAGGAGCTTTACGACCTTGGTCTGGAGGAGATTATGACTCCACCAAATGTGGTAATGGTGGAGTGGGGGGAGAAACTGGGACCTTTTAGCCCAGCATTGGCCATTAAGGTGAGACTTTCATGTCAGGGGAAAGGAAAAAGGGAGGTCACCATTTCCTTTCCTGAGGAGAATTAGGTTATCTTGTAATTGGGAGCCTCCTCGGTAATTATGACATCGTGGACATGCCCTTCCCTCAGACCAAAACTGGTTACCTTTATGAACCTGCTCTTCTCCTGGAGCTCCTTGATAGTCCGGCATCCACAATAACCCATTCCCGCCTGGAGACCGCCGACGAGCTGATAAACGGTATCGGCTAACGCCCCCTTATAGGGGACCCTCCCCTCAATCCCTTCGGGGACCAACTTGGTCTCCTCCAGCTCTTCCTGCTGGAGGTAGCGGTCCTTGCTCCCACCCTTCATTGCCCCCAGAGAGCCCATCCCCCGATATGCTTTATAGGCGCGCCCTTGATATAGGATTGCCTCACCAGGGCTCTCGTCAGTTCCGGCAAAGAGACTTCCGATCATCACCACATCGGAGCCCACTGCTACAGCTTTGGTAATATCTCCCGAGTATTTTATCCCTCCATCAGCAACAATGGGGATTTTGTATGGTTTGGCCGCTCGGGCGCACTCGGCAATGGCGGTTATCTGGGGGACTCCCGCCCCTGAGATGACCCTGGTGGTGCAAATAGAGCTGGGACCAACACCCACCTTAACGGCATCCGCCCCCATTTTTATCAGCTCCTCGGTGGCTTCTGCGGTTGCCACATTGCCAGCAATCAGGCTGGTGTTGGGGAACCTTCGCTTGAGCACCCTAATAGCCTCCATTACCCCCTTCGAATGCCCATGAGCGCTGTCGATCACCAGCACATCAACCCCTGCCTTTACCAGCTCTGCCGCTCTCTCCTGGTAATTGCCAGTTACCCCGATGGCAGCCCCCACTCTCAGCCTGCCCAGCTTGTCCTTACAGGCATTGGGATACTTACGCTTCTTCTGAATATCCTTTACGGTGATCAAGCCCTTCAGCTTATAATCCTCGTCCACTACCAGAAGCTTCTCTATCTTGTGCTTGAGGAGAATCTCCTGCGCCTCATCGAGGGTAGTCCCCACCGGGACAGTTATCAGATTCTCCTTGGTCATCCGCTCGGAGATGGGCAAATAGAGCTTGGTTTCAAAACGGATATCCCGGTTAGTAAGAATCCCCAACAGCTTTCCGTTGTCATCGACGATGGGGACTCCTGAGATCTTGAACTTCTGCATTACCTCCAGGGCTTCGTAAATCTTGTTATGGGAGAACATAGTAATGGGGTCGACTATCATCCCGCTTTCCGAACGCTTCACCTTATCCACCTCAGAAAACTGCTCCTCAATGGTAAGGTTTCTATGGATCACACCGAGGCCACCCTGCTGGGCAATGGCAATCGCCAGGCGACCCTTGGTAACCGTGTCCATAGCTGCACTTATGATGGGGATGTTCAGCCGGATATCAGCTGTCAGGTGGGTGGTGACATCGGTCTGGCGAGGCAAAATATCTGATTTCGCCGGTAGAATCAGAACATCGTCAAAGGTTAAGCCCAAAGGGGGATTGGGGTCAAGCATATAGACCTCCCTTCCTAAAGGTTGTCCATTTCCTTGCTAAAAAATAAAATCTCTTCACCCCAGGGTCGGAATATAAGAAGCCTGAAAAATCTCCCCTTCAGGAGGGCACCCCATAGGGGTGAAGCGGGACTTATCCCCATCCAGAAGGATGGGGAGGATAAACAATTCTATACCTTAATCCCTTTCAGGTAGCAGCATTTCTTGTATTTTTTCCCACTGCCGCAGGGGCAGGGGTCATTTCGTCCTATCTTTTTGGAGCCCCTCTTAATCGGTTTAGCCCGGGTGGACTCTGAGGAGGAGGAAGCATTAAACATCCATTTCCGCTTCGCCACCACCGCCTCCTCTTCCCGGGGAGGGGCAGGCTCTAAAAGGAAAAGGAATCGGACAATATCGTCTTCTATTCTCTCCTTCATCGCCTTGAACATCTCGAAGCTCTCCCGCTTGTAGACCACCAGAGGGTCTTGCTGTGCGTAGCCCCGCAACCCGATTCCCTCTTTAAGGCGGTCCATAGCATAGAGATGGTCTTTCCACTGGGAATCTACTATCTGCAACATCAGCATTCGCTCGTGTATCCTCATAGCCTCAGAACCAAATCCCTCCTCCTTTCTCTCATATTTGCTCTTGCTCTTCTCCCAGAGGAGCTCCCGCAGCTCGTGGTAGCTCAGCTGATCGGCGTTGACTCCTTCCTCAACCATGTTAATCCCGTAATAGTGGGCGATGTTCTTGTTCAGCCCTTCGATATCCCAATCTTTGGGGTCGGCGTCCTGTCTGGCATAGGTATCCAGTAACCAGTCCAATATGTCTTGAGCAAGGGTTGAGATGTACTCCTTTTGGCTGGGGTTGGTTAATATCTCCCGACGGAGAGAATAGATAGCCTCCCGCTGCTTGTTCATCACATCATCGTATTCGAGGAGGTTCTTTCTGATACTGAAGTTCTGACCCTCCACCTGCTTCTGTGCCCGCTCCATGGCTTTGGTAACCATTGGGTGTTCAATAGGGACCCCTCTTTCCATCCCCAAACGGGACATTACTCCCGACAGGCGGTCCATACCGAAGATGCGTAGCAGGTCATCTTCCAGAGAAAGGTAGAAGCGGGAAGAGCCGGGGTCCCCCTGCCTCCCGGCTCGACCACGAAGCTGGTTATCAATGCGACGAGCCTCGTGGCGCTCGGTTCCGACGATATGGAGCCCACCCAGGGCGGTGACCCCCTCACCGAGGACAATGTCGGTCCCCCTCCCTGCCATATTGGTAGCGATGGTGACCACCCCTGCCTGACCTGCTTGGGCTACAATCTCAGCCTCCTTTTCGTGATATTTGGCATTTAATACCACATGCTTTATCCCTCTCTTCTTCAGCATCCTGCTCAGCCTCTCCGACTTCTCTATCGAGACGGTGCCCACCAGAACCGGCTCTCCTCGGACACTCTTCTCGTTGTAAGCAGCTTCTTTCTGGTGAAGCTGAACTATCTCGTTAATAACTGCCTCGAACTTCTCCTCCTCGGTCCGATAGATGACATCGGGGTATTCAGTCCTTCGCAAAGACTTATTGGTAGGAATGACCACCACATCGAGATTGTAGATCTTGTTGAACTCCAAGGCTTCGGTATCAGCAGTTCCGGTCATGCCCGCTAACTTCTCATACATACGGAAGTAGTTCTGGAAAGTAACGGAGGCTAAGGTCTGGTTTTCGGCTTCTATCTTGACACTTTCCTTCGCCTCCAACGCCTGGTGGAGACCATCGCTATACCTCCTGCCGGGCATCAATCGCCCGGTGAACTCATCCACAATGACCACCTGACCATCTTTCACCATATAATCGACATCCCGCTTGAAAAGGGCACGAGCCTTCAGGGCTTGATATACGCAGTGAAGGATGTCCATATTGGCTGGGTCATATAGGTTCTTGATCCCCAGAAGGGACTCCACCTTAGCTACCCCAGACTCCGTCATGGTGGCAGTGCGGGTCTTCTCATCGACCTCGTAGTGGGTATTACTCTTCAAATGGGGGATAATCCGATCGATGACATAATATCTCTCCGTAGATTCCTCTGCTGGACCGGAGATTATCAGCGGGGTGCGGGCTTCGTCTATCAGTATGCTGTCTACCTCGTCTACTATGGCATAGTGATGCCCCCGCTGGACATAATCGTTAAAATCAAATTTCATATTATCCCGCAGGTAATCGAAGCCAAACTCATTGTTGGTTCCATAGATTACATCGCAGGCATAGGCTTTTTCCCTCTCTTCATCGTTCATTTCGTGCTGAATGGTCCCCACTGACAGCGCCAGAAACTCATAGATGGGTCCCATCCATTCGCTGTCCCGCCGAGCCAGATAGTCGTTCACGGTTACCACATGAACCCCTTTGCCCAGCAAGGCGTTTAGATAGACCGCCAGAGTGGCCACCAGTGTCTTCCCTTCACCGGTTTTCATCTCCGCTATCTTCCCCTGGTGGAGAACCACCCCTCCTATTATCTGCACATCAAAGTGCCGCATATGGATGGTGCGCTTGGCTACCTCTCTAACCACTGCAAAAGCTTCCACCAGAAGGTCGTCCAGACTCGCCCCCGCATCAATCTTCTGTTTAAACTCGGCGGTCTTGGCTATCAGCTGTGGGTCCGACAGGCGAGAGATGCTGGGCTCCAGGTTATTTACCTGCTCCGCATAAGGCTGGAGCCTCTTTACATCCCTCTCGTGCTTGGTACCTATGATTTTAGATAGAACAGAATCGATCACCAAAGTCCACCACCTTTAAAAACAACTTTATTTAAAGATAGCAAATTCCCCCTTTTAAGTCAAGGGGAAACAGGAGGCCTTTGGGAGATAAAGAATTACTACCTCTTTCACCACCGAGGTAATAAACTTCACCTTGAGAAGGGTTAAACTCTACTTTTCGTCAGGCGAAGGGAACGGAAGACAGGGGGTTTGCTACTCCTCCAATATGTAGTTAAGGGGGTTCACCGCCTTATTGTTGATCCTTACCTCGTAATGGAGGTGGGGTCCTGTTGATCTGCCCGATTTACCAATATAGCCAATCACATCTCCCCTCTTTACCCCTTGCCCCCTCCTCACAGCTAATTTCGACAAATGCCCGTAGCGGGTTGTATAGCCGAAGCGATGCTTTATTACAATGCTATTGCCTAAGCCCTTTTTCCTGGTGGCGCTTATCACTATGCCATCGGCTGGGGCTATTATCGGCTTGCCTAATGGAGTAGATATATCTATCCCCT
>Ga0114930_10005047_pt1 | contig 10946 bp, 8 predicted proteins | sample AnhtaG_FD_87300 | JGI IMG/M metagenome (GOLD analysis project Ga0114930, IMG submission 87300) | Deep subsurface microbial communities from Anholt, Denmark to uncover new lineages of life (NeLLi) - Anholt_01485 metaG | ecosystem: Environmental > Aquatic > Marine > Oceanic > Sediment | place... | reverse complement strand
GCCGCCGATACCCACGACCCAGACAACATCTATTACTCCATCAGCATCCAACTGTGGGGAGAAGGACCTGCCAAGTTGTTGCGGGATGGCCTGGTGTACGGCGGCAAGTGGATCCGCCAGAACCCACAGCGATCCGATGATCGCCTGATCATCGTGGATGGCAAAGGAAAGCAAATCCCCTTCCACCCTGGACCCACCTGGATTCAACTAGTCCGGCTCGATGCACGTGTAGAGATCGACTGAACTTGCGATTCTCTCTGTGGAATCATCGCAAATGCCCAGCACACGCCTCGCGTTGCCATCAGCGATGGCGTGCCGGATCTCTTTTGACACATCAAGCGCGTTGAGCCATTCTATGATGGGCAGCTTGTCATTCGCGCCCACAATGTCAGTGCCCAGGAGCATCCTCTTCCAGTGACGGTCGACAAAGCCCTGGGTGAACTCTGGGTCCCGCGTCAGGGCATTGTAGCCAGAAAAGGCCGATAGATCCAGATAAAGATTGTCATGTGCGTAGACCAGGCGGTCTATCGCACCTCCAGGCACAACAGGACCATTTGGGTAACCAGGTTGGCCATCGTCATCGCCCGAGATCGCCGACCAGAATCCCGGCCCGTGCCCACACCACTTGACGCTAGGAAACTCTTTCAAACAGCGCTCCAGCCGGGGCAAGCCAACGTCGTCGTGGCAGAAAAGGGTCTTGTTGATCTCAAAGATCAGCGGCAATCCATACTCTTCACACCTGGCGTACAGGGCCATGTTGAGCGGATCATCAAAGACGAGTCCGTTCACGTGTTCGCCAAACCCCATGCAGCCGTGGTACTGGACAAAGTGATCTATGAATCTCTCGGCGAGGGGATAACGTGGGTCCACACACAAAAAGGCGAGGAACCTCTCGGGATACGTGTTTCGGGCCTCGACGACCTGCTCAGTCAGCAGATAACCCCAGCTACCTTCGGGGCTCTCCAAAGGTAGCAAAACGGCGATGTCTATCCCCTCACGGTTCATGCGATCGATCAACTGATGGACGGACAAGGGCGAGGAGGCCGGGTAGCGTTCGCGGCGCAGGTTGCCGAAATGGGCGTGAAAGTCGATCATGCGAGTGCTCCTCTCAACTCGACGCGGACCCGCCGAGCCGTTCGCGACCGAGCGAAATACTCGTCCAGCGGCTCGATCTCGAACTCGGACAACATCTGCCCAACGGTTTGATCGGGCGTTTCGCTGCTAACCAGGACCGAGCCGAGAAAGCCAGGATCGACGATGGAAACGCCCGGACCGTACGCTCGCTTGAGCGCATCGAGCTTCTCCCAGTGGTAATCCAGGTGCACGAGACAGCAATCGAGGTTCGCCGTGCCAGTCGCAAAGTCGAGATAGTTGGTAGTCGAAGCAACGACCTGCCCAAGCGGATCGATCACGTGGCTGGGCAAATGGGTCACAGCGCTAACTACATAGGCGCGACACGAGTAAGCCCAGTAGGGCTGCATCAGCCCACCGTGATACATCGAGGCGAACAGGATCAGATCGGGCTTTTCCCGTACATACCGTAGGCGGAATTCGTCAAAGTTGAGGTCAAAGCAGATGGCACAAGCAACGCGACCAAAGTCACACTCGATGATCGGCGCCTCATCGCCAGGGCAGACGCCCAGGTCCTCCATTTCACGGATCGTCGGATGGTTCTTGTCATAGACGCCGACCACCTGCCCGCCACGTTCTATGAGTTGGATCGAGTTACGCCAGGTACCATCAGGTGCAGCCCTGATCGCGGCATAAGCCACGTAGCAACCGTGTTGCCGGGCTATATCGGCGAAAGAATCGCGCACCTGGTCGCCTCGGACGCGATAGTAGTGCCTCACCTGTTCGACGCTATGGTGCGCGTAGCGGTCGCAACACTCGGGCACCAGGATCAGGTCGGGTCGATCTGGCAGGACGCGGTCAAACTTGGCGCGCCAGTGGTCGATCATGCGTGCGACGGCGGTCTGCTCCGTACCGTGATCTGTTGCCAAAGGGGCAGCGCCGATCACCCCGATCTTTATCCGGTTCATCCCCAGGTCCTCCCTGTCTGCTCACAACGACAGCCAGGTACCGATGCCCCTTTCCAATGCTCGACCGTAGATCAGTGGCGCGGTGGCCATGTCATCCAGGGCCAGGCCCAGGTTGCAGGTCATCGTCCGCTCAGTGGACGTCTCTCGCCCGGGCTTGCGCCCGGCAACCAACTCGCCCAGATCGGCATATACAGGGGGGATCCCCTGGAAATAGCCGATCTCCACATAGTGCTCCAGTTGAGGCACATCGTCAGTGCAGAACTTGACAGCCTCACGCATTGCATCCGGGTGCCAATAGGAGTCAAAGTCCACCAGTGAAGCGAATGCTCCGGGCTCGAGCCAGCCCGCCCGGATCGTGGCGTGAGGCACTTTCAGGATCGGCCCAGCCGTGACCACGATGTCACAGCCAGAAACCGCCTGCCTGGGCTCGCGCACGGGCACGACCTCCAGACCGAACCGTTCCCGCACTTTTTCCGCGTAGCGACGTTGGGCGTCGGGGTTGATATCGTAGGCCATGACTCGCTGGATGCGAAAGTGCACGTGCAGGGCCTCCAGGTTGCTCCGCCCTTGCACGCCGCAGCCCAGGATACCGACAACCTTGGAGTCCGGGCGAGCCAGATACTTGGCTGCCACGGCGGTGGCTGCACCCGTACGCTTGGCAGTGATCCATACGCAATCCATCACTGCCAGCGGGATGCCCGTCTCGACGTCATTGAGGATGAGCAGACCATTGATGTATGGCAGCCCGCGTTTGTGGTTCTCTGGAAATCCGCTCACCCATTTGACGCCAGCGGACCCCAGCGCCGGGATGTAGGCAGGCATAGCATGGATAAAGGCATCTGCCGTCGGGTGGATCCCAGGCTTGGGCGGCATCTCGACTCGACCATCAGCCTTTTCGCGGAACATCTGCTCCAGCGCACCAATGATCTCGGCCATCGTTACCCCAACCGACGCCACGTCCGCCTGGGAAAGATATAGCAGTCGCTCAGGCATGACTCACCTCCTGGCCTTCCGGGTATGTCACTAGGAACCCTCCGCCTCAAACCGACAAGACCGCTCACCGCGAAGACGCCAAGGACGCAGAGCAGATGACGAGTACAACTTGTAGGGCTCGCAGTAACGACTTTGGTCGTTTGTAAGCAGCAGGCAGCGACCAGAGTCGCCACTATGAGCAAAAACGCCAGGGTCCAGCTTGCCATATCGAATAGCGCAACCTGGAGCGGAGCAGCTCCACTACAGGTCGGGTGAGCGAATAGGTGGACGTTCTAGACTTTGACAATCGACTCGTTACGTGGTATTCTTTTGCCGCGACAGCGAGTCATTCGCCTTGACTGGAATGCCATCTGCATCTTGCTGCTTGATTGTACTCAAAACCCCCACCAAGCGCAAACGGATGCGTTCTTTCAGCGCGGCTGACCTGCCCATCATCTCAGCGAACTTGCCTGAACGCTTGGAGTCAGACTATGACAAGATTACGCGATCTGGGCCGAACGGTCACTATCGTCGTCCTACAGGCCGGCACAGATCACAGCCGAGGCGGCAATCCTGGCTCAAACGCCAACTTTAGCCTCTTATCGCGGCTGGCGCGCGACGCGGCAGTTGTCCTCCCGGACTTGATCGTCTTTCCCGAGTACGCCATTTCGGGCTGGCCTTATCCGCCGGAAGAGGCAATGAATGGCCTGGCGGAAGTGATCCCGGGAGAGGGACCGTGGTACCGTCGATACGTCGCTTTGGCAAAGGAGCTAGACACGTCGATCGTGGGGTGGCTGGTAGAGATGAACGAGGGGCGGCTCTACAACACCTCCTTCATCCTGGATCGAGGTGGTGCGTTCGTCGCCAAGTACCACAAGGTGCATGCGAACCTGGGCGAACAGACGTGGTGGGGCTGGTCGCAGGGTGATTCCCTCGATCCTCTGGAGCACGACGGCGTGCACTATGGGATCAGCATCTGCGCCGATATGTGGTTCCCAGAGACGGTGCGCTGTGAGGAGCTGCTCGGCGCCGATGTTATCATTCGCCAGTCTATCGCCGACGACATGGGACACATCATCCCGACGCGCGCTCTTGACAGTGAGATCCCCATTGTGGCTGCCATTTTCAACGGCGGAAGCTGCGCCGTGGACTCACGGGGGGAGCTCTTGCGAAAGCTCCCGGCCGAAACACCCGGCTGGAATGCGTTCCAACTTGAGCCGTTCAAGGTACGGACCCACGCCAAGTATGGGGGGCTGTGGATCCCCAAGCTGGGGCATCATAACCTGCGCAACGTCGCTGCGTATCACGTGCTCACAGATCCGTCCACGCGGCCGCCGTGGACGCAGGTCTTTGTGGACCGGGAAGGACGCCCGCAGAATCGGGAACAGCTCTTGCATCGCTTCGGGGGACGGTACGACGCCAACGATCCAGCGCTGTATCACAGAGGTTTAGTTGGCTTCGATCCGCCATGGACTTTACCTTTCGCCGTCGACCCGGCCTGGCCATACCACCTGGTCAACCGCGAGGGACAGCATCTGTTCGTGGTCAACAAGACAGCCTGGGCGTACCTGGGATGCAGGGATCCAGCCGGCTTCCTGGATCGTGCACGTGCACAGGGCGTCAACATCATCCGTATCGCGCTGGAAGGCACGCCTTACCTCGAACACCTCGGCCTGGACCTGTGGCCGTGGGGTGGAACACGGTCTCATCCAGAATGGTCGCAGTTTGACGAGACGTATTGGGATCAGGTCGAGGAGCGGGTCCGGCTGGCGGGGGAACGAGGCATCGGTCTGGATATAGTCCTCTACTTTACGCTGCATCCGACTGCCGCTCAAATAGGGGAACAGCGTCCCTATTGGAAGTACGCGCTGCGTCGCCTGGGCAGATATGCGAACGTGTTGACCTGGGAGATCGCCAACGAGTACACGGCGAACGAGGCCTTCCAGGACGCGGTGGGCACGTTTTTCCAGCAGCGCGATCCCTACCGCCGCCCCGTCTGCACGTCCGATGGCACGACCGACGACGCAGTTTGGCCCAACAAGCCCTGGATGGACCTGGCGATCAACCACACGTGCACGTCGTCGACCCCGCGCCACGACCTGCGCGCCTGGTACCTGGCTGTCGCGATGAACTTGCGAGCGCACGGCAAGCCCGCGTTCTGCAATGAATCTGGCCGGGAGCGACGTCACAAGAACGACGACGGTATTCACCGCCGAAAACAAGGGTGGCTATGGTGCGCGTCGGGTGGGTTCTGGACGTGGCACTCGTGGGACGGGTGTGAGGGGATTGACGAGACCGATTACCGGGCACCCGGCCAAGAGTATCTCAGGCCCATCGCAGAGTTCTTCCAGTCCTTGCCCTTTTGGAGGCTGGCTCCCAACCACACTGCCCTGGCTGTCAGAGACTGTGAGCTGGTGTCCGCGGTGCTGGCTGAGGCCGATCGGGCAACGGTGATTGGCTATGTCTGTACGGCCAAGAGCGGAGCCCCGATCACTGGTGCGACTGCCGGGGTTCGCCTGCCGGATGGCGTGTACCGGATCACCTTTCTTGCACCCGAGAACCTGTCCATCCTCGGTACCCTGGTGCACACATCGCGTGGTCTGGGCGACGAAGCTGCGATCGAATTGCCGGCAGTCATCGACGACCTGGCCGTGAAAATCGAGCGAATCCAGCAGCATACCCGAACATTGACCCAGGGTACCCAATAGCACTAGAGTGGCTGCCAGAAGAAATGGTTCACCGATGGGCCTGGAGAACATTGATACTCTGTTTGATACGTGTCGCGAACACGGGACGTTCGAGTAGCCTTGGGAGGAGGTCCCTATGAGTGCTGACTGTGCCGAGCTTGCTCTGCTCTATCGAGATGCTCTCCTTAAGGACGTGATCCCGTTTTGGCAGACACATTCGATGGATTGGGAACAGGGCGGATACTTTACTTGCCTGGATCGGACGGGCAATGTCTATGATACCGACAAGTTTGTGTGGCTTCAGGCGCGACAGGTGTGGACGTTCTCTATGCTGTACAACCGATGGGAGGAGAGAAGCGCCTGGCTAGAGATCGCCCGGAGCGGGGCGGACTTTCTCATCGAACACGGTATGGACCAGGAGGGCAACTGGTACTTTGCCCTGGATCGACAAGGCAGGCCGCTGGTCGAGCCCTATAACATCTTTTCCGATTGCTTTGCGGCTATGGCCTTTAGCCAATATGCGCTGGCCTCCGGCGATGAGCGTGCCAAAGAGATCGCGCTGAGCACCTACCGGAATATCCTTCGACGCAAGGACAACCCAAAGGGCAAGTATTCCAAGGTCTTTCCAGGGACCCGTCCACTCAAGACTCTGGCCATTCCGATGATCCTGGCCAACCTGTCACTCGAGCTGGAATGGCTACTCGAAGGCGATGTGCTAGACCAGCTGGTGCAGACGAGCGTTCGAGAAGTGATGGACTTGTTCCTGGATCGGGATCGAGGGTTGCTGCGTGAAAATGCCTCGCCAGACGGAACGCACGTCGATTGCTTTGACGGTCGGCTGATCAACCCCGGTCACGGCATCGAGGCACTGTGGTTCATTATGGACATCGCCCGCCGCGATCACGATCGGCAACTCGTCGACCAGACGATCGACGTGATCTTGAGCACGTTGGACTTTGCCTGGGACGACCAGTGCGGCGGCATCTATTACTTTGTGGATGTAGAGAGTCACCCACCGCAGCAGCTCGAATGGGATCAGAAACTGTGGTGGGTGCATCTTGAGTCACTGGTCGCCCTGGCGATGGGATACGCCCTGACCGGGCGCAACGAGTGTTGGGAGTGGTACCAAAAGGTACACGAGTATGCCTGGCCCAAGTTCTCGGACCCTGATCACGGAGAGTGGTTTGGCTACCTCAATCGCAGAGGAGAGGTGTTTCTTGACCTGAAGGGTGGCAAGTGGAAAGGCTGCTTCCACGTCCCGCGAGCTCTGTATCTGTGCTACACGCAGTTTCACGACCTGAGCCAACAGAAGGGGCGAACTGGATAATGTGCTCCTGACAACCGTGCGAGCGAACAGGAGATCGAGTATGGAGGACAACGGTAGAATTCTCGCTTTTGGCTGTCATCCAGACGACGTCGAGTTCACGTGCGCTGGGACGTTGGCCTTGCTCAGGGACCTGGGATATCAGATTCACGTTGCTACCATCGCCAGGGGCAACATGGGGTCTATGATCCTCGGCGGGGACGAGATCGCGGCCATACGCCTGCAAGAATGCCGGGATGCGGCCTCCGTGCTGGATGCACCATACTACTGGGCGGGCTGGGACGACGTCGAGATCGAGTTTTGTCACGATCTGCGGGTGAACGTAGCCCGAATCTTGCGCCAGGTCGATCCGTTTCTGGTCTTCACTCAACCTCCCGCCGATTATATGGTCGACCACGAAGAGACGTCACGTTTGGTGCGCAACGCCTGCTTTTGCGCTTCGATGCCCAATTTCAGGATACCGGGTACGGAGCGTACGAACGCAGTGCCCTATCTGTACTACACGGACGCGATGGAAGGCAGAGACATCCTGGGACGTACTACGCCGGTCGGCATGTACGTGGACATCTCAGAAAAGATCGATCTCAAGGCAGAGATGTTGGCCCGCCACCGCAGCCAGCGCGAGTGGCTGCTGGCCCAACACGGCATCGATCAGTACATACTGCATATGCGTGGGTGGGCCGCACATCGCGGAGGACAAGTAGGCGTGCCGTATGCCGAAGTGTTCTGTCAACACCTGGGACACGCCTACCCACAGGAGAACGTTCTGCACAAGCTGCTCGGCCCGCTGTGTCATCCAATGCAGGGAAAGCCCCTGACGCCTTGACGGCTCTTGAGATTCAAGCGTGCTGAGCCCGACTGGCCAGGGGCTTGACTGCACAGGCCAGGATTGGGTCCCAGAGCCCCTCATTTGGCCTGCTGCGCGCTCTTGGCCGTAGCTGCTTCCATAAGTGCCTGGACACGCGAGATCATGGACGCGGGATTGGGATGCAGGCCCTCAATGAGCAACTGGTTCTCGTAGAGCTGCTCGATGGCGAGGTCTATGACTGGCTCGTCAGGCGTCTCAGTCACCAGGTGGGCCAGGTTGCGGACGAGGGAGTGACCCCGGTTGATCTCTATGATGTTCTTGGGTACCTCGAACTCCCTGCCCATTATCTTGTACGCCCGCTGCATCGCACCGCCTGGTGCACCTTTCGGCGAGACGAGTCGGCACGGGCTATCCCATAAGACCTTGGATTCGCGCACCTCTGTCACCTTGTCTCCCAGTACCTTGACAAAGCGAGCGACAAGCTTGTTGAAACCCGCATCGGGCGTGATCTCCTCTGTGGTTGCTTCCCGCTCCGCCTTCTCAGGAAGGTCGAGCGTAGCGTCGTCCACGTTCTTGAGAGGCCTGTCGTCGAACTCGGTCAGGGTCATCACCAGGAAGCTGTCAACGGGATCTATCAGGTACAGCACCTCGATGTCGTGGGCGCGAAAGTAGTCGAGGTGTGGACTGTGGGTAAGCGCTTCCAGATCCTCGCCCAGGTGGTAGTAGATAGCAGGCTGATCCTTTCCCATGCAAGCTGTGTACTCGGTCAGGGAGACCAAAGCGTCGTCATTGGCCCTGGAGGAGTGAAAACGCAGTAGTGGCAGCAGACTATCCTTGGCAGTTGGATCCGTGGCGATACCCTCCTTGATGAAAACACCAAACTCTTTCCAGAAGCGACGGTAGTCGTCTGGCTTTTCTTTCGCCAGGTCCTCCAGTTCTGTGGTCAGCTTGCCGACCAATGCCTTCTGGATTCGTCGCACGGCGGGGTTGCGCTGTACCGTCTCGCGGGAAACACTGAGCGGCAGATCCTCGGACTCGACAACACCTTCGACAAAGCGGAGATAAGTGGGCAACAGGTCCTTGTTGTATTCCTGGATCAGAACGCCCTTGGCATAGAGTCTGATGCCATAGTCTGTCCGCAGGTCGAGGGGACCTCGGTCGCGGCGACTCGGTACGTAAAGGATGCTACGAATGTCCACAGGCGCGTCGCTCACCAGGTGGCTGACCAACAAGGGGTCCTCCAGGTCCAGGGTCAGATGCTTGTAGAACTCGCCATATTCATCGTCGACCTCACGGGGAGACTGTCGCCATAACGGCTTCTGCCGGTTGACAACCCGCTCGCCCACATAGATCGGAAACGACACAAAGTCAGAATGTCTCTTGACGATTTGCTCCAGTTTCCAGCCGCTGGCGAACTCGACCGCATCTTCCTTGAGCTTGACGATAACCTCTGTACCCCGATCCGTCTTTTCTACAGGACCAACACGAAAGGTAGCACTGCCATCGGACACCCACTCGCAAGCCTCGGCATCAGGTCGAAACGATCGCGAGAGGACACGGACCTCTTGAGCGACCATGAACGCGGAGTAGAAGCCTACGCCGAACTCGCCGATCATCTCCAAGGTGGGACGCTCCCCATCACCCGTTGCCGCTTTCTCCAGGCTTTTGATAAAGGCAGCAGCGCCGGACTGGGCGATGGTGCCCAGGTTCTCGATGAGCTCCTCACGCGTCATGCCGACGCCGCTGTCAGAGACAGTGATGGTTTCTGCCTCCTCGTCGACCGTCACGCGTATCGCCAGTTCCGCATCGGGATCGAGCACGTCGCGGTTGGTGAGCACCTCGAACTGAAGGCGGTTCAAAGCGTCAACCGCGTTGGAAACGAGTTCTCGCAGGAAAATCTCCCTCTCGGTGTAGAGTGAGTGCACCAGAATGTGAAGCAGTTGTTGGATCTCTGCTTTGAATTCGCGTCTTTCCTCTGCCATTTCTTCCTCCTTGATCGATCATACGAGGCACGATTATACATCGAGACATCATAGCTGTCAATGGTCCCATGCCCCGCGACATGCTTGCTCAGTTCCTGCAACTCTTGTGGAGGCCAGCACGCGCGTGAGAGCGACATTCACATAAAAACCCCAGGGGATCACGCAAACATCACGGTATGTTCACCTTTCCTTCACCAATATCTTACGTGGCTTTCACCTATGACTGGAGTCTGGCGAATTCTTGAGCTGCTATGCCTGGTGGATTCTGCATTGCGAAACACAACGTGTGGGGTTCGTAGTAATGACTCTAGTCGTTCGCCGGAGCGAAAAAGCGATCAAAGTCGCCACTACGAATAGAAACGCCAGACTCCAGCTATGAATGCTCCCGCTCATGCCATAATTGTATCCAGATGGAGAAACAGATCCCGGGGGGGAGGATTGCTGCCTCTTGCACTTTGCCAACAGACCCGCACCAACCAAAGGAGGAATGCGCCAGGGAAGCCATGCTCGCCGGATCTCTAGCTCGTTTTCAAGGTTTTTGATACCCGATAATGACAGTGGACTGCTATGATGGTATTGAGTGAGGGTCACATGTGGGACAGAGTGCGTTGACCTTGAACCTGAAGGCCATTCCGAAATGGGGAGTGGCCAGCACTGCCAAATGGTGGGGAGAGCTGGATGACGCTAAGACAGGTGTCCAAAGAGGACATCCAGGGTATCATCGTTCAGTGCAAATGTGGCGACGCTCTGCTCCTACGTATGGGTGAAAGACTCACGTGCCTGTGCGGGAAAGAGTATTACTGCGATTTTTCCTTTCGCATCTGGGAGAACGTGGTGAGAGTGGCACTGCCGTTCTAGAACCCGGCCAGGGCGTCGAGTACAACCAACGCGCGAGAGAGCACGACGCGCCGGTAGGCGTAAGGGCTGCCGGCGTGTTCTGTCTGGGGGTATATCCGCGACAAGAGGAGTCTTGACTCGTTGATGTGTCAACCGGGCCTTTTCTTCGTTTGTAGAGACGGGAAGAACCTGATAGGATCGTATCGTCAGCACGAAAGCCCAGACCCCGTCTGGACAGCGTAGATCTCCGTCAAGTGTGAAGGAGAGAGCAGAATTGAAACCGAATCCCGTTGCCAT
>Ga0114930_10005046_pt1 | contig 10952 bp, 12 predicted proteins | sample AnhtaG_FD_87300 | JGI IMG/M metagenome (GOLD analysis project Ga0114930, IMG submission 87300) | Deep subsurface microbial communities from Anholt, Denmark to uncover new lineages of life (NeLLi) - Anholt_01485 metaG | ecosystem: Environmental > Aquatic > Marine > Oceanic > Sediment | place... | reverse complement strand
TTGACCGTAGCGGTTATCTGTATCACGGTCGGGTTAAGGCGGTTGCAGAGGGTGCCAGAGAGGCCGGTTTGAAGTTTTAGGGTTTGTGTGGTATAAGAAAACGGAGTGGATTTTGGAGAAGATAAATTCTAGTGAATTGGAACTTAAGGAGCGTGTGGTTCACATCAACAGAGTGGCTAAGGTTGTCAAGGGGGGAAGGAGGTTTAGTTTCAATGCCATCGTTGTCGTTGGCGATGGAAGGGGTTACGTGGGCGTTGGGATGGGAAAGGCCCGGGAGCTGACCAATGCAATTGCCAAGGGGTCGGAAAATTCGAAGAAGAGCCTGGTTAAAATTCCTGTTTTGCACGATACGATCCCACATGCCGTCATCGGGAAGTTTGGGGCGGGAAAGGTCATGTTGAAACCGGCTTCGCCCGGTACAGGAATTATTGCGGGAGGAGCGGTTCGGGCCGTCATGGAAGCGGCGGGCATCCGAAATATATTGACCAAATCTTTGGGATCAGCCAATCCCCATAACGTGGTAAAAGCCACGATGGAGGGGCTTCTCCAACTCAGGGATGGGTTGATGGTTGCAAAAGAGAGGGGAAAACAGCTTCAGGAGATTTTTGAATAGAGCGGCAGGCCTTCGAAAGAATGGGAGCGGTTGATGGCAAAGCTCAAGATTACTCAGATTCGAAGTACGATTAAGAGGAACGAAAAACAGAAACGGACAATAAAGGCCTTGGGACTTCGCCGATTGCATCACACGGTTGTCCATCCCGACGTACCACAAATACGGGGTATGATCCGCAAAGTGGCGCATCTGGTTCGGGTGGAGGAGATGAAGTAAGAATAGCGGTTGAGCTGTGAGGAGATGATGGACTTAGGTCACTTGAAATACTCAGAGGGAGCGAGGAAGAGGAAAAAACGGGTGGGTCGTGGTCCGGGTTCGGGTCACGGCAAGACCTCCTGTCGAGGCCAGAAAGGTCAGAAGTCACGGAGCGGTGCCAAATCTCGACCTTGGTTTGAGGGGGGACAGATGCCTTTGCAGCGGCGGGTTCCGAAGCGGGGTTTTACGAACGTTTTTCGACGGGAGTATCAGGTGGTCAACGTGGGGGATTTGGATCGCGTGAAAGGGGAGAAGATCTCTCCTAAGGTTTTGTTGAATGCACGCATGATCAGAAAACGAAACGTGCCGTTGAAGATCCTGGGCAATGGTGATATCAAGAAACCGTTGGAAGTGCAGGCGCACGCTTTCAGCAAGAGCGCCGTTGAGAAGATTGAAGCAGTTGGAGGAAAGACGATTCGACTATGATCAAGAGTTTCACGAGCATTTTTAAGATTCCAGACCTGAAGAATCGCGTTCTCTTTACTCTAGGGATCATGGTTCTGTACCGGGTGGGTTGCCACATTCCCATGCCGGGAATCAATGCTTCGGCTTTGGCGGAGTGGTTTTCTCAGAGTCGAAACACCCTTTTCGGGTTGTACGATATTTTTGCGGGTGGTGCCTTCAGCAGGGCAGCGATTTTTGGCCTGGGGATTATGCCCTATATCTCGGCCTCCATCATGATCCAGCTCATGGGCGCTGTGGTTCCCTATTTTCAACGGTTGCAGAAGGAGGGAGAGGAAGGCCGGAAAAAGATCAATCAAATTACTCGGTACGGCACGGTTTTTATCGCATCCATGCAGGCCTTAGGGGTCAGTGTCCTGTTGACAAGCATGACTGGTCCTCAGTCGGGTATGCCGGTCGTGCTTAATCCGGGTATCGGATTCCGACTTCTCGTGATGGTTACGCTGTGTGCAGGGACGATTCTCATCATGTGGATGGGGGAACAAATCACGGAGCGGGGTATCGGGAATGGAATCTCTTTGATTATCTTCATCGGGATTGTGGCTCGATTTCCGTCGGCAGTACTGGATGAACTTCAGCATTTAATCGGGGGGAACAGGGCACCGGTGATGGAGTTGTTCATCTTTGGTGTCTTGCTCCTCATCATCGCGGCTGTGGTCTTGGTCACCGAGGGGACGAGGAAAGTCCCTGTCCAATATGCTAAACGCGTTATCGGACGGCGAATCTACGGAGGTCAAGCCACCTACATTCCGATTCGGGTTTCCGGTTTTGGGGTGATGGCCATCATTTTTGCCCAGGCGATGATGTTTTTACCTCAGACGATCCGGCAGTTTTTTCCAAACAGCGAGTTTGTTCAAAATATTCTCAGCTATTTTGATTTACAGTCTCCGGTGTACTGGTTTTTCTTTGGTCTTTTAATTCTCTTTTTCACCTACTTTTATGCAGCCATTGCGTTTAACCCCGTGGATGTGGCCGAGAATATGCAGAAGTACGGGGGATTCATACCCGGAGTCAGGCCGGGGAAGAAAACAGCCGAGCACATCGACCATGTGCTGTCGCGGATCATGCTTCCGGCGGCACTCTTCTTTGCCATGGTCGCCATCTTTCCCTACTTTGTGACGAAGTACATGAATGTTTCGTACGGTTTCTCCCAATTCTTTGGAGGGACGAGCCTTTTAATCATGGTGGGTGTCGCGTTGGATACGCTTCAGCAGATCGAGTCCCATCTGTTGATGAGGCATTACGAAGGATTTATGAAGACGGGTCGCATCAGGGGACGTCGGGCGTTTGGTTGAAAAGTTTTTTGAGATATAATCGGGTGAGAGTGAAGCGATTGGTTATTTTGGGGGCACCGGGAGTCGGGAAGGGAACTCAGGCCAAACGGTTAGAAGATACGTTTGGTTGGGTTCATGTGTCGACGGGAGATATGCTGCGAGATGGTGTTCGTGAGAATACATCCCTGGGAAAACAGGCAAAGGAGTACATGGAAAAGGGAGAGTTGGTGCCCGATGAGGTTATGGTCGGACTTGTGAAGAATCGGTTGAACCGAGAGGACTGTTTGAAGAAAGGGTTTATTCTCGACGGGTTTCCCAGGACGGTTCCGCAGGCTGAGAGACTGGATGATTACTTGGGAAGGATGAATTTAGGATTGGACGGTGTGGTTTCCATCGATGTTTCGAAAGAAGAGATTGTTCGGCGACTTTCCCAGAGGGCGGTGTGTGAGGAGTGTGGAACAGTGGTTACGGCTACGAAGGATATCCAAGAAGGGGCCGGGTGTCGTTGTTGCGGGGGGCGTCTTGTGCGTCGACGAGACGATGAGCCTGAAACGATAAGACATCGTCTTGAGGTGTATGAGAGACAGACTCGCTCTTTGATTCGATATTACGAGGATAGAACTCTCTTGCGGGTTGTCGATGGTCTGGGGACGCTGGATGACGTTTATGCGAGGATACCTCTCGACATTGGACCTTTCGCCGGGGAAACCATGATTTCCATTAAGAATCGAGAGGAGATTTCAAAACTTCGGAGGAGTGCCCAGCTTCTGGTTGCAGTTTTTCGGGCTGTGGAGGAGGTTTTGGGCCCGGATGTTTCTACGCAAAAGCTGGATCGTATTGCGGAAGAGGTCATTCGGTTCGGGGGTGGGAAGCCGGCTTTTAAGGGGTACAAGGGGTATCCTGCATCGATCTGCAGTTCCGTGGAAAATCAGGTGGTTCACGGTATTCCTGGATCGAGAAGGTTGCGTGAGGGTGAGATTGTCAGTATAGATATCGGGGTGGAATTGGATGGGTACTACTCGGATGCGGCAAAGACCTACGGCATTGAGGAGGTTTCGCCTGAAAAAGCACTCTTGATGGATACTACGAGGAGGGCGCTTCATCGGGGTATTCGGAAATGTCGTCGAGGCAATCATCTTTCGGATATCTCCCATGCAATTCAAACGTTTGTCGAATCGAAAGGATTTTCAGTGGTCAGGGCGTTGGTTGGTCATGGGATTGGGAGATCGTTGCACGAGGAACCTCAAATTCCCAACTTCGGACCTCCTCATCAGGGACCAAAGCTCAGATCCGGGATGGTGTTCGCTGTAGAGCCGATGATCAATATGGGCTTGCATGAAGTCAAATTCTTAGAGGATGGATGGACGGTCGAGACATCGGATGGGTCTCCTTCGGCTCATTTCGAGCATACCGTTCTCGTGACGGAAGAGAAACCCGAGATATTAACCTTGGGTATTGAAAAAACATTGGCTTAGGGAGGGAGTATGGTAAAAGAACCCCCCATTAAGGTTGATGGGACCATCTTGGAGACCCTCCCCAACGCTACCTTTAGGGTCGAGTTGGAGAGTGGCCATAAAGTTCTGGCTCATGTTTCCGGCAAGATGAGGATGCATTTTATTAAGATTCTGCCAGGTGATAAAGTTACGGTAGAACTGTCGCCGTACGATCTTACACGGGGAAGGATCGTTTATCGATACAAGTAAGGTGAGGGTCGAGGATGAAGGTTCGCACTTCTGTGAAGAGAATATGTGATAAGTGTAAAATTGTACGGAGACGGGGTGTGCTCCGAGTGATCTGTACCAACCCCCGCCACAAACAGAGGCAGGGATAAATCTTTCGTCGAGTTCAACCCATAGAGGAGACAGAGTGGCTCGTATTGCAGGCGTTGATCTTCCCAAAGAAAAGCGGATCGAAGCAGCATTAACCTATATTTACGGTATCGGTCCGACGACTTCGAGGAAGATTGTAGAAGAAGCTGGCGTCGATCCAGATGTCCGGGTAAAAGCCTTGTCGGACAGAGACGTGGCGAAAATTCGTTCAGTGATTGATGCGAAATGTAAAGTCGAAGGGGCTCTCCGTACCGAGGTAACGATGAATATCAAACGGCTCATGGATATTGGTTGTTATCGTGGGCTACGCCATCGGAGAGGGTTAACTGTTCGAGGACAGAGAACCCGAACGACTGCTCGAACCCGGAAGGGTAAGAAGAAAACAGTCGCTGGAAAGAGGAGACGGTAGACTCTTTTGGATGAAATCTAGAACTTTGAGGAAGGAGAGTTGAGTTGGCATCCCCGAAAAAAGGTCGAAAGAAGAAAAAAGAGAAGGTTGAAGCTGATGGAAAGGCCCATATCAAGGCCACGTTTAACAACACGATCGTGACATTAGCAGACAACTACGGCAACGTTATTTCGTGGGCTTCGGCCGGGCGGATTGGGTTTAAAGGGGCTCGGAAAAACACACCTTTCGCGGCTCAGTTGGCTGCTCAGACAGCTGCCAAGGAGGCGATGGATTTAGGTCTCCGCAGGATCAGCATTAGGGTGAAGGGGCCTGGTTCGGGACGGGAAGCCGCCATTCGATCCCTTCAGGCCGCAGGATTGGAAGTTATTTCTATCAGGGATGTGACACCTATTCCCCACAACGGGTGTAGGCCTCCGAAGAGACGGCGAGTATAGTTGGGATTGTAAGACGAGGGTTTGTTCATGGCAAGATATCGAGACGCAGTATGTAAGTTATGTCGACGGGAGGGTGAGAAGCTCTTTCTCAAGGGGACGAGGTGCCAGACGGCGAAGTGTGCTTTTGAAAAAAAAGGCTATCCACCTGGTCAACACGGAAAGACGCGCAGACCGAGGAAATTCTCAGATTACGGCCTGCAGTTGAGGGAAAAACAGAAGATCAAGCGTTATTACGGACTTTTGGAGTCCCAATTCCGAGGAACTTTTGAGAAAGCCAGTAGCAGAAAAGGGATAACGAGTGAAAATCTGTTGAAGATGTTGGAAAGTCGTTTGGATAACATCGTTTTTCGTTTGGGATTAGCCCCTTCACGATCTGCAGCCAGACAATTGGTCTGCCACCGGCATTTTACTGTAAACGACCGATTGGTGGATATTCCTTCTTTTCAGCTGAAACCGGGTGACGTTGTTCAAGTACGTGAGATGAGCCGAAAGTTAGACATCATCCACAATTCGATTCGGAGGATCAAAGAGGGAAAGCAATTGCCCTGGCTCGGTCTGGATAAGGCCAGCTTGAAGGGGACATTTTTAGAAGTCCCGAATAGAGCGGATATTCCTGTCAAGTTTAACGAGAATTTGGTGGTTGAACTTTTCTCGAAATAACCCGATGTTGAATTTTGAGGATGTTTGAATGAATCGGTCTACATCACAAATACCGGAAGGCGTCGAAAGGGATGAGGCAACGTATTCCAGTACGTATGGAAAATTTGTTGTCCAACCCCTTGAGCGAGGTTTCGGCGTTACCTTAGGAAATGCGTTTCGTCGCGTACTCCTTTCTTCGCTTCAAGGCGCTGCCATCGTCCAAGTTCGGTTTGATGGCGTATTACACGAGTTTTCAAGCGTACCCGGCGTTGTGGAGGATGTTTCGGAGATTATTCTTAATCTGAAGCAAGTCCGGCTGAAGCTGTTGAACAAGCGTCCGGATCGGGTACTGCTTGAGTTGAAGGGATCGGGAGAGTTTAAGGCCGGCGATCTTCAGAAGAATACGACGGATTTTGAAGTATTGAATCCCGACTTACATATCGCGACTCTGAATGAGGACGCCGATTTTAAGATGGAGTTGAAGATCGGAAGGGGAAGAGGGTACATACCCGCAGAGGAAAACAAACTTCCGGATCAACCCATTGGTACGATCCCTCTGGATGCCGTTTTTAATCCTATCCGGAAGGTTGATTACTTCGTTGAGAATACGCGCGTGGGACATCGGGTCGATTATGAAAAGCTGACTCTCGAAGTGGAGACGGATGGGAGTGTTACACCGGATGATGCGCTTACCTATGCAGGGAAAATTCTCAAGGATCATGTCGAATTATTCATCAGTTTTGAGGTGGAACCTGAGGAGGAGGAAGCGGTGTCCCAGATCGATGAGGATGCCCTCCGGATTCGAAAGCTTCTGAAGATGAGTGTCGAAGAGTTGGAACTGTCGGTTCGGTCTCACAATTGTCTGAAAGCGGCAAACATCCAGACGATTGGAGATCTGGTTCGTCGGGACGAGCCGGAGATGCTCAAGTTCAGGAATTTCGGACGGAAATCCCTTCAGGAGCTTTCGAGGATACTGGAAGAAAAAGGACTCCATTTCGGAATGGATGTAGATAAGTACCTGAAGGGCGAGGCTTCGTGATTTACCCTCGTAGGTGAGGAGAAGTCGTTTCATGAGACACCGGAAATCGGTAATAAAGTTGGGACGGACAGCAGCACATCGGAAGGCAACGTTGGCGAACCTTTCGGCAGCACTATTTGAGCGGAAGCATATCCAGACGACGGAAGCGAAGGCCAAGGCAACGCGGAGCTTCTCGGAGAGACTCATCACATTAGCGAAGAAGGGAAGTCTGCATGCTCGACGTTATGCTCTCAAACGGCTTCGTCATAAGCGCATCGTGAAGATTCTTTTTGATGAGATTGCTCCTCAGTATGCTGACAGGCCAGGGGGGTATACACGCGTGATTAAAATCGGACAGAGACAGGGAGACGGTGCACACATGGCCGTTGTCGAGTTGGTGGGTTTTGAAGCGGCCAGTAAGAAAAAGAGAGAGAAAGAAAAAGCAAAAGAGGCTGAGACGAAGAAAAAGAAGAAGGTGAAGGCTGAGGAGGCTGAAGAAGAAAAAGGGCAGCCTGAAGTGAAGGAGGAGAAGGGGAAGAAGAAGGCCACGAAGAGCAAATTGGATGTCAAGGAAGTAAAGGAAAAGACCGACGCGAAGGCCAAGAAGAAAGAAGATAAGGACAAGGGCAAATCGAAAAAGAAAAAATAGTTTTATCGAATAATCGAGCCTAATTGCCGTATTCGTAAACTGTGAGGGCAGCCTATTTGGGTTGCCTTTTTTTATTGGATTTTCCGAATAGCGAGGATTTTTTAGGTGGAATTTCCAGAACAAGCCCCTTACTCCTGAAGAAAAAGAGATCCCCCACCGTGAGGCCGATGGATTGACGCAATGGGCGCCAGTTTTCGCGATAGGCTTCACTGTCGATATGAGTTCCGTTTTGTTCTTTGATGACGACACGGACCCGGTGGGGATGATCCCGGTTGATCATGAAGGGGGAGTGTGTCGTGTAGATGAGCTGATTTTTCTGTGACAGGTCTTCGAGAAGATGGGTAAGATCTTTCTGGCCTGAAGGATGGAGGTGGAGGCCGGGCTCGTCGAGAAGGAAGAGAAATTCGTTCGCTTTGGCCTCGTTGGTGGTAGCGATGAAGTTGATGTAGAAGGAGAGGTACCACAAGAAGCCAGGAGATCGGGATTTGGGGGTGTCGTAGACGGTCGTGGCGTCACTGAAATCGATGAACAGTAGCTTTCCGTTGACTCTCAGTTTGATTTCGAGGCTGGGCTCTTGAGTCCAGACTTCTCGAATCCTTTGGGTGATTTCGCGACTGGTTGCCTCTGCGGCCCTTCTGCCGCGGGTAGAGGATTCGAAGATGATGGATGGGTCTTCAATGCCTCCGATTTTCAGGAGATTTCTTTCGGTACGAGAGTCCTCGTCCTCCTGTAGAAGATTGTCCATGTCGATGCGGTCTTTGATGACGGGTATGGAGTCGAAATAGATGATTTTCGGAAGAAAGTTCAAAAGGAGCTTTATATTATCGATGGTAGTGATTTTGTTGTTGATTTGAATTTTATAGTCGGTGATCTTATTGCCTTCTCGCTTGAGGGTGAAGGAGTCTGAAGAACGGAGTCCTTCGTGTATTTTGCCGAGTTTGGCTTTTTCTTCAAGTGTGAGGTTGGTTACCTCCAGACCGATGTGAGGGGATTTCCCTATCTTGTAGAACTCAGAGTATTGGCAGGTCTGGTCGTTGTCCAACAGAAGATCGGGTCGGAAATATTCAATGGCTTTGAGGATATTTGTTTTTCCTGATTCGTTTGGACCGATGAGGACAGTGATTTTTGGAGATAGGGGTAGAGTCAACTGACGGATTGATTTAAAGGCGTGGATGTGCACTTTGGATATAATCATAAGAGTTCCTAGTTTGTTCGTCTTTTAAAAAATAAACATCTTTCGGAGAAATGCAAGTGAAAAAGCAATCCCTTTTGGAGAAGAAGGGTTGGTTTAAGCTTTGCTTTGCGTGTAGGTGAGCGATCCTACTTTTCTTTTAGAAAGAAAAGTAGCAAAAGAAATCGCCTTTTTGCCCACCTGTCGGCGGACAGGCAAGCTTCAGAAAGATAAAGAGGTTTCTCCCGTGGCGGTTCGTATTTGTCCATCTTTCCTTACTCTTTGCCATCCCGAAGCTTCGGGATGATGCCCACCCTTCAAGCAGGATAATTTGTTGATGGGATATTGATCGCAGCAAAAGGGCAGAACTTGTGTTTTGTGGGATAATCATGTTTTCATGTAAAGCACACAGATTTAGAGAGATTTTTATACGAATAGGGGATTATGGATCAACGCGAAATGTAGCAATACTAAGACCTTTTAGGTTCGCTCTTTTAAGCCATCCCTTTTAGGGATGGTTGTTGACTCACATCTATGTTAAATGAAAAGGCCAGTTTTTTAACTGGCCTTTTCATTTTATTCGTGTGTCGATGGGATGATTAGTATGTCAATCCGAGGGAGAACCGGAATTCCCTTCCTGGGATGGGATATCCTTCCAACACGTGTATCGATTTGCTCAGAAGATTTTGGGCCTGGAGCTTTGCATCGATGGCGATTTCGCCGAGTCTAAAATTGAGACCAATGTTTCCGTTGAGAAGATGATATTCCGGAAGATCATTGGAATTGTCCTCCACAGTGAACCGTTTTCCGACGATTCGGTAGTTTAGGTTCATCCTTAGAATTGAAAGGGTAAATCCGGTAGAGATATCCAGTTTATTGTCTGGACGGTAGATGAGCCGATTTCCTTTGTTGGGAGAATCGGGCGTTTCATTCGCGGCTTTCATCCACGTGTGGGCAATCTTGATGTAGGCGCGATTGTTGGGAAGCCGTAATGTCAGGCTGTTTTCAATGCCTGCAATTCGAGCCTTACCTACGTTTCTAGGCGAAGATACAGTGTCAGGTCCGGTTACCCAGATAATGAGATCTTTAAACTTGTTCTGGAAATAAGTCATTTCAACTTGGAAGGTTGTGGGTTTGTTTCTACGAAAAATTAAACCAAAATCAAAATTGATGCTTTTTTCAGGGATTAAGTTAGGATTTCCTTTACTACCACCATATCCAGGCCAAATGATTTCAGGCCAATAGAGATCATTGAATGTTGGAACGCGGAAAGACTTCCCAATATTACCTCGAAAAGAAATATTCATATTATCTCCAGAGCTTATGAGCGCGCCTATCTTCGGACAGGTATAGGCCTCGACATCACTGTAGTTATCCCATCTTAGAGCAGGAATCCATTTCCATTGGGTTTTTATGCCGAGAAAAGTGAGCGTATGGTCAATTTCATTCTGGAGAAAAATGCTCTGGGTATTGCGCTCTTGTTTATTGAATTTGCTACTTTCTAAACGATCTTGTCTTAACTCTGCGCCAATGTTCAGAATCCAATATGAATTTATTGTAAACCGTGTCTGAACGTCAGCACCAAAAGATGTGTTCTCATGTTGATCGTCCTCCAGAAACAAAGGATCGGGGTTTTTGTAGCTATTATCATAGGTATGTAAATACGTTTGGAGATTTATACGGAATCGGTTTGTCAATTGTTGTTGCAATTGGAGGGTGTATAAGCTTCGATTTTCATCCCGACGAGATTTAGAAGGAGGCCAGTTTGTCGATCCGGCAACACCGCGAGTAGATTTTAGGAATTGATGAATAAACCGGAGTTCGCCATTCCGTCCAAGATCGAGTTTCGATTTAAAGAAAAGATTATCTCCTTTGAAGTCGTTGTTCTTACGAATCGAATCCGCTTCAGTGGCAGGGTGAATGTAGGTGAAGTTTCCATCGCTCTGGGTGTGATTGTAGTTTATAAAGTAGTGGAGAGGTCCTAATCGATGTGATCCGAATATGTTCACTCCTTTAGTTCCGAACGATCCTAAGATCGAACGGATGCCATAGGAATATCCTTTTAGAGGAACAGATTCATCGGTGATCAAATGAATTGCACCGCCTACCGCATCTGTACCCAGTAGGGCGGAATGTCCACCCCGGATGATTTCGATTCTTTCCAGAGCCTCGGCAGGTATCGTGTTTACATCAACACCT
>Ga0114930_10005045_pt1 | contig 10953 bp, 9 predicted proteins | sample AnhtaG_FD_87300 | JGI IMG/M metagenome (GOLD analysis project Ga0114930, IMG submission 87300) | Deep subsurface microbial communities from Anholt, Denmark to uncover new lineages of life (NeLLi) - Anholt_01485 metaG | ecosystem: Environmental > Aquatic > Marine > Oceanic > Sediment | place... | reverse complement strand
TGAATTCTCATAATTGGCTCATTAGGGAAAAAAAGGTTTCCTTCTTCCATTGACCATATGTTTAAATTAAATTTGAAATTAGGTAAATACTCGTCAAAAAAACTTGAATCAATTTTTTTGAAAACTGGTTTATTTCTTAAAAAATCGATGGTTCGTTGTGTAAATATTGCATTTAGTAAATAATAAATTGCTTGTTCTAAACCTGCAAAAATTAAATAATTACGGTTTTTAGGAAATTTTCTAATAAAGAGTTCAAAAGTAGCAATATCATCTTCTTCCTTGATATTATTTTCGAGGTTATATTGAAAATATGCTGCTGTCATTGTGAGTTGATAGAAATCAGTACTCAAAATCATATTCTCATCATTTACATAACCAGAACTATAATTAGTCATTTTCTTTAGAGATTTTAACTTAGGTTTTTTAATTAATTATTTTAATTCTTTCAACTATAAACCTTTTTTCTGAAAATATTATGATGAAAACTAGAAAGAAGTAAGACTAAGACTTGTAGTAGTAAAAATTGATCAACAATTAATTTAATTTTTCAGAATTCAAGTTGGTTAATTCTACACTAACATGCCATAATTCTTTAGCTAGTTCCTCGTCATAGGATGCTTTAACAGACTTTACTTCCTTCCTTTTTTTAAAATATTTTCCACTTACACCTTCAATATCAGGAGAAGAAGCACAATATATAGGTGTTTTAGCACCTCTTTTCGGGCTTCTCACAAACAAGCTTATAAATGGAAAGAAATATTTAACAAATTTTCTGAAATTACGAATCATATTTGTTCTTACATATCCGGGATGAAGACGATTAATGGTAACCCCATTTCCATCAAATCTTCTCGCAAATTCATAGGTAAGAATAATGACTGCTAATTTCGACATAGCATATGCTTTTAATTGGCGGTAATGTATTTCCCCATTAAGGTTATCGAAATCAATAGATTTGGCTTGCACGCTTGAGGCGACATTCACTATTCTTGCGGGTTTACCAGCTTAAAGTGAATCAAACAATAAATTACATAACAAAAAAGGAGCCAAATAATTAACTGCTAATGTAGTTTCAATTCCATCTTCAGTCAATATACGTTTGCTAAGATTGACACCAGCATTGTTGATAAGAACATGTAAATTCTGATGTTTTTCTTTAAAATCTTTAACTAACTGATGGATTGCTTTTTGCGAAGATAAATCTGCTAACATTAAGTAAACTGATTCATTATTGGATTTTCTTCTAATGTCATTCAATGCCTGTTCACCTCTTTCTTTGTTGCGGCATATCATAACAATAGTCGCCCCCATTTTTGCCAATCCAATAGCTGTAGTCTTACCAATCCCAGAATTAGCGCCAGTAATCATACAAATTTTTCCTTTCATAATATTAGATGTGTGATTATTAACAATAGCCAAACTAAACCCCGAAAGATGAGATTAATTAATATCCTAATTAAAAGTAAATTAGAGAAGGAAAAAAAATTAATAAAATCTTTGAAGTATTTCAAAAATGCTGATATAATGAGACAACATTCTGTTAAACTCTTTTTTTAGAGCTTTTGTACTTTCCTAATATTTTTTACGAGTATTCCCCAGAAATTATCTTTATCAAGTTTACCATTTATACTAAGCTTATCGTTTACTTTTAATTTCTGATCATTCTGCAATTTTTCGCTGATTCTAATTTTTAATTTTTCAATGTCTACAATATCTTCCTCTCGAAAATCACTTTTTCGATATACTCTTGGTCCTAACCTAACATTCTTTAAAGTGATATGATAATAGATGGTAACATTTCCTTGAAAGTCTGATTGTCTTTCAACAATATCCAATATTTCACCTTCATAAATAGTAATACTATTATTCAGGAATTTCATTAATACCACACTATCAGAACTCTCATCTACTAATCTTCTTTTATCACCACTTCTAGGTTGTTTCGCCCCTGTTCTAGCAGCTGAGAGTTTGATCGAATCGATAAGTTCTTCAAAGTTATCTGGTAATTTTGTTAAAGTCCAATCTGAAAGATTAAAATATTCTTCCTTCAATGAGAGAATAAATCCCACCCAAAAATGGCTACAAAAACCCATATTAGAGCCAGTTCTGCAATCACAATCTCTTTCTGGATCATTTATATTGGATGGTGTAATAGATAAATAAGATTTAGTATCCCAGTTCCAACCTTTAAAGGAAATTTCAACTTCATGATTTTCAGGGTTAACTATATTGATTTCAAAGATATTTTCTCTATCTTCCCCGTTTATTTTCTTTAAAGCTAGATTTATCTCTTTTGAAATAATTTCTAACTCATTGCTGTATAATACTCGTTGATGTTCCTCTTCAGATAATGAATCTAAAATATATTCTAATAATTCACTTTTTTTCGAGTATCTTGAGCAATCTTCAAGATAGTATCCTTTACAAAGTGCTCTTAATTCTTTTACGTTCAATGATTGCAATAAATAAGTCAAATAAACTTTATTATCAATTTTCCTTAGTTTATTTAATGAGGCTATAATCTCCTCGTCAGTCACCTCATCCTCAGAAATTAATCCTTTTTCCATTAAGATTTCCTTAACATTATCTTCCGAGAGATTTTGTAAAATAAAATCTATTAAATTTGGTTTAGATAAACTTGAATAGCCCTTTAAATTGTTATCTTTACAGATTTCTTTTAATTCTTTTGAAGTAAACGAGTGTAATACTCTAGCTTTATCTAAATAACTCATTATATCATCTCTAAGATTTCATTAATATATTATTTAAAATTACTATTTAACACTTTTTATTTAATCTCTATAGAAAAGTTAAGAATTTTAAGATTCACTTCTATGTTCACTAAAAAAGAAATCACAATTTGAAAAATGAATCCTTAAGCTGATCCCGAAATTTGGGATGAGAAATTTTTATTAAATCATTCGCACGCTGAGTAACCGTCTTTCCCCTTAAATCAGCTATCCCATATTCAGTAACTACATAATGAACATCATTGCGAGATGTAGTTACGCATGCTCCCTCATCTAATTTAGGTACAATTCGAGAAAATGTTTGTTTTTTATTAGTGGATGGAAGAGCAATTATAGATTTTCCTCCAGGAGACAAACTTGAAGCACGTACAAAATCTACCTGACCACCTACACCCGAATATTGTTGATATCCAATAGTATCCGCACAGACTTGACCATATAAGTCAACTTGGATTGCAGAATTAATTGAGATGAGACGTTCAACTTGACTTGCAATAGTCACATTATTAGTATAATCAACTGGACGCATGTCTACATTTGGATTATTATCCACAAAATCATAAAGGCGTTTAGATCCCATTAGAAAAGTGGCAGTAAATTTTCCGGGATTAAGAGTGTTATACTTATTCGTAATAACTCCTTTTTCGTATAGTTCTACGACTCCATCAGAAAACATTTCAGAATGAATACCTAAGTCCTTTTTTTCATGTAAAAATTTTAATACAGCATCAGGGATTGCACCAATACCCAATTGAAGATTTGCCTTATCAGGAACTAAAGAAGCAATGTGATTTCCTATTTTTTCTTCAACACTTGAAATTGTAGGTAATGGTATTTCTATTAATGGTCGATCTGTTTCGACAATAAAATCGATTTTTGATATATAGATTTGGGATCCTCTCGTTCTAGGCATTTGTTTATTCACTTCGGCAATCAAAATTTTTGCTGATTCTGCGGCCTGCATTGTATAATCAACTGAGACTCCATAGCTTAAAAAACCTTTATCATCAGGAGGAGAAAGTTGAATCAATGCTACATCGACAGATAAAATTTTTTCCCTAAAAAGTCGTGGAATTTCAGAAAAAAAAGCAGGAGTATAATTCGCCCTTCTATCTCGAATTGCTTTTCGGGTACTAGTTCCTGCAAAAAGAGAATTATGTGTAAAATGTTCTGCCATCTCGGGCAAGCAATATTTGCCTTCACCTAACGCAACCATATGCACTATTTCAACATTTTTTAGACGATCTTTTTGATTAACTAATTCATCTACTAAAACAGTGGGTTCTCCAGCAGCATGTCCAAATACAACTCTATCACCAGAATTTATATTATGAATAGCTTTTTCTTTAGTTGTAATCTTTTCTGCGTATTCCTTTCTCCAATTTTTCATAAAAACCACATTTTTGATTTACTATTTCTTAATTTAAATTAATAATTAAACATTCACTTAAAATTCGCTTTAAAGATAAGATTTAGCATAAAGTTGATATTTAGAAAAAAGTAAATATAATTATCAAATATGTAAAAAAGTTCTCTCTTTTTTTTCATTTTTCGACATTTTCTTTGAAAAAAGTGTCAAAAACCTAAAATCATTACAATGCAGAATCGTATGAAAATGTTTAAATACAAGATTATCCTTCTTAATTAAATATAAATAAATCTTTAAATAAATAAATCTTTAATTGAACAAAATAAATTTCGACTTTACAGGTGGTAATGAAAGATGAGCATTGAAAGTCCTGATTTTCTGAAACATTTTGGAGAGATAAAATTTGCTGAAGAGAATAGCATGTGTATAAATGATTTTGAACTCGCTTTAAAGAAACATGTATTCGGAAAGAAAAAAATTCCAAGTGGATATTATAAATTTGGTGAAATTGATAATAGTTCTACAAAAGATTTTGAACATTCTCTTAAAAATTATTTTTGGTAACATATTAGTTTTTAAATTCACTTAAACTCCTTCTCTTTATTGTTTCTGTAATAATTATCTGTATTCTAATTATTATTTATAAAAAATTTAAATTAGTTAGAATTTTAATCCCCAATATCTACTAATGGTTATTTTTCTATATATTCAAAAAAAATTGATGAACTCACTTGAGAAAAGGATTTAGGCAAAAATTATTATTGATATTTCTTTTAATATTCTCGTCGTTTTTTTTTACCGTTAATAGAGTGAAAGATGTTAAATCAGCGACATCAGATTCCCAAAATCCAATCTTATTTGTCCACGGATGGACTGGTGATGAGAGTGGTTTTTATACTATGCGACTTCACTTTCTAAATGACGGGTGACCATTAGAAAAATTAAATGCTTTTACTTTTATTAATACTTTGGATTATACTTCCGCGGCCAATATACTGAACGCGCAAAGTATAAAAAATTGGGTAGATTTTATTTTAAATAATACTGGGGCTGAAAAAGTGGATATTGTTGCTCATAGTATGGGAGGTCTTAGCAGTAGATATTATATCAAATTTTTAGGTGGATTAAATAAGGTGGATGATTTTGTATGCATGGGGAGTCCACAACATGGTGTAACTGGAGGTTTACAGGTTTTTCATTCCAATAGTACGTTATTGTATAGTTTAAATGAAGGGGATGAAACTTCTGGTGGAATTCTAAACGATACAGTAGGTTTTCGTGTTGATCCTGTTGGAGGGAGGATATATAACAGCACTCACATCCAAGGAGATATAAACTATACTTCAATTTATAGTACTGGAGATACGATCTGCACTCCTATCAATACTTCAAGACTTGATGGAGCAAATAATATAGAAGTAGAGGGAGTGGGACACGTTGATCTGCTCTATGATGAAGATGTTATTAATATAATCAAGCATTCTATAGTTGATGATCACTCAAATGGGAATGATAACATTTTAATTCCAGGATATAACCTATTACTGCTTATAGGATTTATTTCGCTTTTAATGATAACTATAATTAAAAAACATAAATTCAAGTGATAAGCGAATAAGTCACTAGCAATAATCATATTTTATTGAGAAATAGTTATTATGGTATAAAGGCTATTTCAAATTTAAAGAAACTAGATCCCCATAACCTATCCGGTCAAATAGAGATTTTATTCTTGATGTAACAATTATAGGTTAAAATAAATAAATTTATTAGGCTCACTTATCCATAACTACTTAAGTGTATTTAAATAAACTTTATTTTTGTACAAATATTATTTAAAGTATATTAAAACCATTCGATAAATATGGCAGAAGAAGAGAAAGAATTTCTTTGGACAGTAAAACTGGATTGGTTAAACATCATAAGTATACTTAACCTAAACAACATTAACCAGATTTCAGAATTCAAAAAAATAAAAGCTATAAGAAGACTTTCTAAAATTTACGGCTCGGAAAGGCTTATGTCTTTCGAACCAGAATACTTGGAAAACCTAGTAGTAAATGAGTTAAAGGAATTAATGAAAAAAGAATTGACTATGAATGCAAAGAAGCAGGAAAGAATTGAGAGAGAAATGCGTAATAAAGTAATACCATTTCAAAGAGGTGGTATTATTAAAATTGATCCTCGGGATTTAAAAGATTTTAAGGGAGATGAAAATGATTTGCTTAAGTACCTTTATAAAAAATTTCTTGGGGATAAAGATGATGACAAAGACGACGAAAAAGATAAATACAAAGAGGATAACACTGGTTATTATATTTAATCGAATATCTTAAATCTATTCTAATTTCTAACTTTTCAGTATAAATATAAAAAGATCTAATAGATTTTGTGTTCTAGGTGCTTTGCATCTACTTTTTTTATCTTTCTATAACTAAAACAGAAGATTAAATATATTAATCCAGACCAAATTATCCATGATAAAGCCTGAAATACATCTATATTTAAAATATAATTAATATAGTCTTCTAATACATAAAATCCAAAATCATTCAAATCGCCAGGAAAATCTACTTTTTCTGGATTAAGATTAATCGCGATAACTTCATGTGTATTGTTTTTCAAAGTTTCAAAAACGTTAGTAATAGTAAAATTTGTTGGATCAACTAACTTTAATTTAATAAAAGTGTTTAAATCCTCATTAGTATGAATATCTGAGCCACCCATACAAGTAAGATTATTAGATAAGCAATAATCTCTTATTTGCTGATATTTCCCTCCATAACTTCCACCACTAACAATTTCAAAACCATCGACTCCCCAATCTCTTAACTGATCCAAAGAATATGGAACCCCGTAACCCCCATTAGGATTTGGAACATAATTGTAGTGATTAACAGTAATATAACCACCATTTGCTTTCACATAACTAATTGTATTTGAAGCGTTCATAGCTATAGGACCTCCAGGAGTATATGATTGAAGGGGTACAATCTCTTCTGCAATACCATAATAATTCATATGAACATAATTCACATTATCAGTCCATTCAACTGCCATAAAAACCACAAAATCTAAGCTATGGTCTTCCACATACTTTTGGGCCGATTTCGCGCCTCTTAAGTTGTCATGGTCAGAAAAGACTGCTCCTGAAATTCCTTGTTTTATATACCATTTAATCCTTTCCTCTACAGTGAGCCATCCATCGGAATAAGTTGTGTGTACATGAAAATCAAACAAAAATTCATCATCATCAAGAGGTACTATTGGAGTTATTTTATGAGGAGGAACGGGTGTAGAGATTAAAATAATATTAGTACTAAGTAGTAAAACTCCAATCCCCACGAATAACACAATTTCTCGTTTTATCCCCTGTAATTTCGAGTTTTTTCGGTAAAAAGATTTCTTAGATAAATTGAGTGATAACATAGGATGAAATAATTTAATACACATGTAAACTGTTTTTATGATGATGAGAATAATGCTAATACGGACAGCTAATTGTACAGGCACCATAAAATATCTACTTACAAAAAAATAGCCTTGGACCATAAATCCAATAAGAATATATATCCCAACTATCAGAATAGCGACACTTAATATTTTAAAAGAAAATTTAATGATCTCAGCTAAGGGGTAAGAGATTATTTTAAACTTCTTTGACCGAAATAAACCCATTCTCTTTAAACATAAATAAATTCCTCTTAAAATTGGATAAAACATCAAAAATAGAAACATCCATGTGAATTTATACTCTAAAACATAACCAATTGCATAAAAAGGCTCTATAATATATCTCAGCAGTGGAAACTTACTTGTATAGTTTGAAGAAACATCAACTTGTCCAAGTGCATCATAGAAAATTACAGTTCTTTCTCCAATAATAGATAACCCTACGAGGAAAATAAACCATATAAAGAAAGCGATAGAAATGATTGTAAAAAACTTATTATTTCTGATGAATAATCGAAGTTTCATAATAACTACTTGTATTGAACTACCATATAAATTTTAAACAAAAATGACTCAGTTAGGATTTTTCAGAAATTATTAAGCTAATATGAAATTATCCAACGTCTTTAAAGATTTCCTAAATTTCTGATAGACTCTAAAATCTATAATAGGGAATGTATCACATATCTTTTTCCTTAAATCTTTTTCGTTAATCTTGCAAGAAGGTTTTATTCCTTTCAGAAGTAAATATAATATAGGCACTCGAGGATTAGTTGGATGAATATCATTATCCAGATATCTTAATAAAGATTTTAATTTATCAATTATAATTAATTCAATATCTTTCTTGTTCCTGATTTCAAAATTTAAATAAATTGTTTCCCAAATATATTTCCGGTTTATTAATCGAATTATTTTGACTTGTTTTACAAATTCCTCAACTTTTTTTAAAATTTCCACTAAAAAAACACCTCGCTTAAACGAATTATCTATGGAACATACTGCTTCTGAAGATCCTGGATTATAAATCCAATCTTCAATTATGAATTGCTTGTGAAAATGTCCTAAAGCTAAATAATCTACTCGATGTTTTAAATGTTGAATTTCCTCTAAGTTGATTCCGGGAACATTTTCCATCTGACCTTCAATACCAAAGTGTTGTAAAAGAATATTATAGACACCATTTTCCTTAACTATTGCCTTTCTTATCTTTGAAAGGAAAGAAATTGGTTGTTCACCAAGGTAACGAGAGCCATAAACAACCACATTTTTTATTTGGATTTTACCACCTTTTTTTGTAGTAAAATTATATAGTTTGAATACATCTTCGGAAGATGCTTCTAAATCAGCATCAAGGAGAATAATCAGCCCTAAACTATTTAACAGTTTTAGCCATGATTGACCTCGACGTTCGAATCTAATGCCTCTTGAAAATTTTCGAATATCATGATTACCCTCTATTGCTATAATTAAAATTGAATTTTGCGTAAAATCCTTGAAATCCTTCAACATATTAACTATTTTAGTTAACTTTCCAGGTAATATTTCTAAAGAAGTAAACACATCCCCCCCTAATATAATAAAATCTACATGGTGGGTAATTGCTAATTCCAATATTTCTTGAAATGCTTGAATAAAATCATCTGATCTATACTCATTTCGATATTGAGCAGCTCCAAGATGTATATCACTAGCATGAATAAATTTAACACTATTTTGGGATGATTCTTTTGAAACAAGTTTAGTGCCAAATTTAGCGATAAAAAAGTTCTCAATAGTCATCAATAATCCTATAAATAATCTACAGGTAAATTATTACATATATAATTACCAGCTTTTTAAGTAATAAAAGTCTAAAAAAGTAGTGAATAAAAAAAAATTATTAATTTTTCGTGAATTATTCGACTTACTATATGTATAAATAATTTGAGGTGAAAATGGAGTCTAGAGAACCAAATTATGAGATAGGTGTGATTCATGGACGATTCCAAGTGTTGCATAATGATCACATAAAGTATTTAATGGCAGGTAAAAAATTATGTAAATTTCTGGTAGTGGGTATTACTAATCCTGATCCATCGTTGACAAGAGACTCAGATGCCAATCCACATCGCAGTACACCTCTTGCAAATCCATTAACTTATTATGAACGTTACTTGATGATACAGGCTGCACTCCTGGAACAAGGCTTAAGACTAACAGAATTCTCTATTGTGCCATTTCCTATAAACGTGCCAGAGCTCATAAAATATTATGTACCCTTAGATGCTATCTTCTTTCTAACAATATATGATGACTGGGGGCGACAAAAAAAAGATTATTTTCAATCTCTAGGATTAAAGATTCATATACTCTGGGAAGTTCCCTTAGAGCAAAAGGGACTTAGCTCGAGCGAGATTCGTGAATCCATGATATCAGGTGAAAAATGGGAGCATCTTGTACCTTCAAGCGTTGTAAACCTTATGAAGCAATGGAATATTGCCCAAAGATTAAAAGAAATCGGTTTAAAATAAGAATTTGTCTAGAATTTAGTAAATAAAAACAATTTATGAGTTAATTAATTTTTACTTAAATCTTTTAAAAGAGATTATCTTTATTAATGTTAATGGTAATCTATATATAAAACTTAAATAAAGAGATACTGGTGATATAAATCACTTTATTCCAAACATACACGAGAATCATATTAGTCTATGTAATTCAAGGAATTCTTGGTATCTATTTTGGAATATTAGCTTTTCAAATTATAAGAAAAAAAAGACAACGGCTAAATCTTATTTTTAGCGGATTTTTTATATCTCAGATTATTGGTTTTATCTTTAATATGATTTACGTTGTTATCCCTAATGTAGAAATTGTGAAAATTTTTCATTTTTTAGCTAATTTCTTTGTCTATTTTGCATTAGTATTTATTTTAATCGTAAATATGATAATATTAGAATCAACCATAATATATTCTGTAAAAAGGCAAAATAGGTATATCCTTTTATTTGGTATTTTACTCTTCGCAGTACAACTTATATTGGTTCTTCTTCCTTTTGATTTGGTTTCATTTGATGAAGACCTTCCAATATGGGAGCGATATCCAAAGTGGCATCCAATCTTTTTTGTTTATATGTTTTCTATTATAACAATCTTTGCGATTTTACCGATATTTTCTACATCCTTTAAAATATTTTTTAGGTTTGAAACGAAAGAGCTGAAAAAAAGATGGCGCTTTTATTTAATTGGATCTTTAGGATTAGTTATTTTTAATTTGTATCCAATATTTTTATCAAATTTATTTAATTTTTTACTTGGGGAACAAAATGTGACTTTTAGGTTAGTTATCAGCATTCTAGGACTTTCGGTAATAATTTGGGTTACTTTCATGTATTACGG
>Ga0114930_10005043_pt1 | contig 10954 bp, 8 predicted proteins | sample AnhtaG_FD_87300 | JGI IMG/M metagenome (GOLD analysis project Ga0114930, IMG submission 87300) | Deep subsurface microbial communities from Anholt, Denmark to uncover new lineages of life (NeLLi) - Anholt_01485 metaG | ecosystem: Environmental > Aquatic > Marine > Oceanic > Sediment | place... | reverse complement strand
GCCAAAGGACGGACTTCTTCAGATGCGTCCGCCAGCAGTACCGCCCCGTCAGGATGCCGTAGCGCGTCGGCGTACACACGGCCGCCGGCGCATGCGCGTCCGTGAACCGGACCCCCTCCGCGGCCAACCGGTCCAGGTGCGGCGTAGGGATCTTCGATTCCGGATTCTGACACCCCAGGTCTCCGTAGCCCATGTCATCGGCCAGGATGAAGACGATGTTGGGCTGCCGTCGTCGGCCCGGGGGGCCTTTGACCCCAATCCCTCTCGTGGCCGCGCAGCCCGCGGCCGCCAGCGCCGTAGTGTTTAGCCCGACCCTCCGCAGGAATACGCGTCGGCTGATGCGGTTATCCATATCGCCTCCCGAGTCTGCCGGTGGTGGTCCTCCTCTTCCAGGCCATTGTAGCAGGCTTGGCCGCGGCGCGGGGCCGCGTCGCCGCGGCCGGCCCTCACCCAAGAGCCCCCGGCAACCTCGCGACACCCTCACCTTCTCCGACATGACCCCCGAACAGCAACGCCTCTTCGAGTTCATTCCTCTATTCCCCTTGTGAGTCTTCATTTTGCGTTGAAGCCGATGCGGCGCTTTGATGGGTTTGTCCAGCGTTCCCGAGTCTCCATATCCAAAGCCCGCTGGAAATCCCGAGCGGTGACGGAAGCATCATCGGAGCGACCACAGGCAAAGCGTGATGCGTTGAGGATCACGTTCTTGATTTCACCGCCCGCCAGGTCCGCGCTGCTGAGCCGGCTGATGTCCACGTCGGTCGCGAGAGGAAGCCGCTTCGGAATCAGCTTGCGCCAGATCGCTTCCCGCACTTCGCGTTCCGGCCGCGGAAACTCCACCTTGGCGGTAATCCGGCGTTCGAGGGCTTTGTCCAACGTCATTTTACGGTTCGTTGCCAGGATGCACACGCCTTCGAAGCGCTCGACCTCCTGCAGCAGCACGTTCACGTCGCGCACCTCCCAGGTGCGGCTGGCGGCGTCCCGGTCGAAAAACATGGCGTCAGCCTCGTCCCAGAAGAGCACGGCATCATGCTGGCGCGCTTTTCTGAAGGTGCTCACGATGTTCTTCTCCGTCTGGCCGACGAAGCAGTTCTGAATCTTCGAGTAGTCAGCCACCAGGAGGGGCTTATCCAATTCGTGGGCGATGGCCTCGGCGGTTGCGGTCTTACCTGTGCCTGGAGGGCCATAGAAGAGCATGGTCACTCCCGTGCCATAGGGAAAGGCGTCGCGGAGTCCCCAACTGTCCATGAGTTTTCCCGCGTTGCGCACATGGTCAAGGGCGAGGGCCACTGAGTCCCGGGTGCTCACGGACAGCGCCAGATCGGTCAGGCCAACGTGGGGCATACGCAGGGCCGTGTCCCGCTTGAGGGCAATGCGGCTCGCCTGCTCGAGCCCAAGCAGCTTCAACGCCTTGTCGGTAAGCTCGAACTCGGTTTCCTGCACGGATTCGGTACTCTCGGAAAGCAACCCGCTGCTGCCGCCGCAAGGCTGGATGTACTCTCCCCGGAGCAGGGGTGCGGTAGACATGAGCCTTTCAAGGTGATTGATGAACTCTTCCGGCGTGTCGCAGATGGCCCGGCTGAGACCACCGCCGGTGAAGAGGGCGTCGTCGGGCTTGACATGATTGAGCGCCTTGCCCATCAGCGCGAGCAGGATGACCCAATCCTGGTCGGTGGCGGCAATCTCCGCGCGTGCCCGGCTGAGTTTCCAGTCGGGTCTTGCCTGGACGACTTCCTCAAGCTGGCGCAGCAGCCAATCCTGTTTCCTGCTCCATTTCTGGAATTCGGCTTGCCCGCGATAACCGCGCATGACGTTGTCCAGTTCGTCACTCTTCTTCTGCGTGATCCGCGTGAGCCGGGCGAGAACGTCACGGAGATCGTCCTCCCGCTTGAGTTGGGAGAGCCCAGAGGCCGTGCCCTTGTCCTGCAGGACCATCTGCACGATGCCCGGGTCGATGGAGATATTCCGGTCGCGGAGGTCCTCGTCGGGTTCGTGGTAGAAGAGAATGCCCTTTCTATGCAGCTTGCCTGTTTCGGAAAGCGCCCGCAGGGCGGACAGCGACTTCGAAGCGGGAAGCGAAAGGACACGCAGAATATCGCCCACATCAGTGACGCGGCCATCCCACAGGCCCAGGGGATCAAGCAGCAAAGCAACCAGGATCTCGGCCTCGAGTCGGTTGAGGCGTAGTCGTTTGCAGAGGTCCGCCAAGGGCACCGAACGGGGCGTCAATCCAAGTCGCTGGTGCCAGTTCCGGGTAAGGCCACGAACCGTCTTGGCAACGCTCCTCACGTTGTCGACTTCGTCTTCCTGAAAAAGTCCTTTCTTGCGCGCGAGTTCCTCCCGCGAGCGGAATACGACAAGCACCGATTCCAGGATCTGATCGTTGTCGATGAATGGTGTGGGTTCGCACGGGGCATCCCATGCGTCCATGGGCAGGTGGCCTTTTCCCCTGCCCACGAACTTGTCACGTAGTGATCCCATGGCCTACCTCCTTCACATACGCCGCATTTCCTTTTCTGGATGGATATAGCACCGGTCATGCCAAGACGTGGTCGGACGGATGGCGTTTGGCCGCAAACGACGGTATATAGGGCATTTCCGCAGACGCCGGATCAGGCAGGAGTTGCTTTTCGAGTCACGACTGTTCAATAATTGATTTGCTGCATTTCAAATTTTGAGGGCTTCTGCTATGGGCATGAAGGGAAGACAGGGCCGTCATGTGGTTCTTGCTGGTAACGGAGTAGCGGGTGCGTGCGCCGCCGCTGCAGTCCTCATGAAGCATTCCGATGCGCGCATTCAGTTCACGAGTCCGCGACACCTCCCAAAGGCGATGGAACTCCTCACCGCCGAGGCGTTCACGGGCACGGCACACGTGTGTGGCATTGGTATGAGCCTGCCTGCCGACGACTTACATGAAAGCCTCCGTGTCCTGGCGGCCAACGCATCCATTCTCTGGTACAGCGGCTCCGGACACCCTGAATTGCGCGAACAAGCCAAGCCACTCGCACAGCATGCCAAGCTGCAATTCAGAGAGGCGGCCACAGACGCGCAGGCCATCATTGACCACCTCGGACTGGAGAAGTCGGCACGGACTTTGCTCACCACCGAGTTGGCTGAAGAAGACGCGCGAAACAAAAAGCCGCGCTCGGAGTTGCACCGCTTCTGCCACGACCTGGTGCGCGCCGCAAACCGGCGCTTCTTCTTCTTCGGCGACGATACGCTTAACGAAAAGGCCATCCGCTACCTGGCCGGCCTGGAGGAAAAATCGCATGAATTGGACGAAGTGGTCGAGCAATACCGGCGCTCGCCGGATGCGCTCTACCCCCTGGGGTCGAGCAGGGCGATGAAGGCGCTGCGCCAGCAGATTGGGCGGCTCGGCCCTGTGCCGGAACCAGTGCTTATTGTTGGACCGACGGGCTCCGGAAAGGAATTGATGGCGAAGGCCCTCCACATAACCAGCGGGCGCACGGGCGCCTTTGTCGCGGTCAACTGCGCCGTGCTCGGCGGGAATCCCACGCTGGTCGAGGACCGCCTCTTCGGGCACGTGAAGGGAGCGTACACGAGCGCCGACGCCGAAGCGAAAGGCGCATTCGAGGAAGCCCACGGCGGCACGCTCTTCCTGGATGAGATCGGCGAGCTGCCCGCGGAGGCGCAAGCCCAGTTGCTACGGGTACTGGAAGACAAGGAAGTACGACCGGTCGGCACGATGAAGACTCGGCCCGTGGATGTGCGCATCGTGGCCGCCACGCATCGTGACCTCGGACGAATGATCGGGGAACGGCAGTTTCGTGAAGACTTGTTCTACCGGCTCAACGTGCTCATGGTGCGCGTGCCCCCCCTGCGCGAGCGCCCCGAAGACATGAAGAGCATTGCGGCACACATGGCCGGCGAACTGGAGAGGAGCGGATACCGGCTTGCGCTGAGCAAGAAAGACTGGAACGCAATGCGTGCCTTCGAATGGCCTGGCAACGTTCGCCAGTTTCTGAACGTGCTAAAGAGGGCGGCATATCTCGAACGCCCCGTGGCTGAACTGCTCGAAGAAGAACGCAAGGCCCGAGACAAGGACACCGCAGATGATCTACCGCGCCTACTTGAGCTATATTGTCCGGACAGTGCGGATGACGTGGCCCCAGTGCAGGAAGTCTACAGAGCCTACTTGCAGCATGTGCTCGACCTCTTCGAAGGGAACATCACGCAGACGGCCAAGGCGCTGGAAATAGCGCCGAATACGTTGAGGAAGCATGTGGCTCAATGAAAAAGCTCGAAAGGAAAACCGACCATGTCAAGACCAAGAGGAATTAGTAAGGACTTCAGATCTGCCTTCAAGAACGGTCTTCTCAGTCCAGTGCTTGAACGCGTTAAGAGGGATCACACATTGGACTTGCAGATTCGTGAGGAAGAGGTGCATGTCTACTACCGGGGTGGGAAGCTTCTTGGTTTGACTCCAGCATCAAGTTCGATGGAGGCGTTCAATTGCTCCTTTGATCGGAACTACTTGGGCAGTGATCAAACACCACCTGGAGTGGAGGACCTTCCGGTCCTTGCCCGTTCCGTACCAGATATTGAGGCATGGCTTAGATGCTTTCCCCATTTGAAGGAGCGTATGGACTTCTTCTACACCGCCAAGGCCGAGAAGAACGAGCGTGAGTTCCAGCAAGTGATCACCCGCGAGAATAACTATGCGAATGTGTCGAATGAAACCGACTACTTTATTGTGGATTCCGAGTATGTGCACCCAAGTTTCCCAACAGGGCAAGTCGATCTCGTGGCCTTCAAATGGAAGTCGGAAAGCAGTGTCCGCCAGAAGGGCCAGGTTGGACTTTCCTTGATAGAAGTCAAGTATGGCGACAAGGCCCTCAAGGGAGGCTCGGGACTTGTTGAGCATGTCAAGCGCATGACAAGTCTGACCAGGGACGCCAACGCTCTCAACGTCACCAAGGGAGAAATGCTCTCGGTATTCAAACAGAAGCGAGAACTCGGACTCGTGCGTTTCGGTTCAAAAGGAAATAGGAACGAAGTGAACTCTTTCACGAGCGATGCGCCAGAGGTTATGTTGTTATTGGTGAATCATGATCCGGCAAGTAGCGGTCTGCTCGCAGAACTACGGCGGTTGGACGAAGCTGACCGGAACCTGCTCAAGATTGCCGTGTCGAATTTCTTCGGGTATGGCCTTTACGAGGAATGCGTCTTTGGGTTCGACGAGTTCCTGTCTAGATACGCTCGCCAACTGAATTCGCGCGCTTAGCAAAACACAGCGCTTCGCAGTAGGCGGGAAGTGCATTGAGAAGGGGGTTGGTATGGACATCGTAATCCACCGCGGCAGCAAAGAGATCGGCGGCACCTGTGTCGAGTTATGTGCCCAGGATACCCGTATCGTGCTTGACGTGGGTATGCCGCTGGTGAAGCCGGACGGGACGGAGTTCAATATCCGGGACTATGACGGCCTCAGCGGCGAGGAATTGCTGGACCGTTCCGTATTGCCGCCCGTCGAAGGACTGTACAAGTGGCAGGAGCCGGCTGTCGATGCCGTGCTCATTTCGCATGCCCACCAGGATCACTACGGTTTCCTGAGGCATGTGCATCCGGATGTCCCTGTGTACATGAGCGCAGGGACGCAGAAACTCATCGAGATCACGGCTGCGTTCACGGGCAAGAAGAGCCCGCTCAAGAACACGCTGTGTTTCTCCTGGCCGTCGCGATTCGCGATTGGAGCGTTCACAGTCACGCCGCACCTGGTCGACCACAGTAGCTTCAGCGCCTTCGCCTTCGAAATTGAGGCAGAGGGCAAGCGCCTGTTCTACTCCGGCGACTTCCGCGCGCACGGCTATCTCGGCAAGGCGATGGAAGAGCTCTACCGAAAGGTCCGCCCGGGCGTGGATGCCCTGCTCATGGAGGGCACCATGCTTGGCCGCGAAGCGGAACGTGTGCAGACGGAGGAGGAACTCTCGCAGGAGGCCACCGAACTCTGCAAGCAGACGGACAAGGCCGTCCTCATTTACCAGTCCGGCCAGAACATCAGCCGTGCAGTATCCTTTTTCAAGGCCGCGAAGCGCACAGGCCGACTTTTCATCCCTGACGTCTACACTGCCCACGTACTCGCGGAACTGGCACATTGCACCGGCGGCGGCAACCTGCCCTATCCAGGCAAGCCTGACTTCGACGATGTTCGGGTCTGGTACCCGAAGAAACTGACCACGCTCCTCTTCGACACGGAACGAGGGGATATCCCCATGCGGTACCACCCCCAGAAGGTGACCAAGCCCCAGATGGCCGAAGACCTTAGCAAGGTGATGGTCTTCGTTCGCCCCGGCATGGAAGATGACCTGCGCCACATCGACGGCCTCGCGGGCAGCACCCTCATCTACTCCCTTTGGGACGGTTACCGCACCAAAGACCGAACCCGTCGATTCCTGGAAGCCGCAGAAGGCCTCGGCATCACCATCAAGACCCTTCACACCAGCGGCCACGCCGACATCCCCGCGCTCCAGCGCATGGCCGACACCCTCCAGCCCAAAGAGATCATCCCGATCCACACATTCCATCCGGAAGACTACAAGAGAACCTTTGCGGTTCCCGTTCGCCAAACGGAGGATGGGCAGATCGAGATATGATAGAGTATCGAAAGAGGGATCCCCCATTGTGTGGAGCAACCGGAGGAAGATCCATGAACTGGACAGAGCTTCTCGAACAGGAGGTCAACGAAACCTACAGGGCGACAGAAGGACTGATGGACCTCGTCGATGACGCCGCCCTCGACTGGAAGCCGGCCAGCGGGGAGAACTGGATGACGACCGGGCAGTTGCTCAAGCACATCACGACCGCCTGCGGCGCGTGCTTCAAGGGGTTCATCACCGGTGACTGGGGGATGCCGGATGGTGTATCCCTCGAGGACGTGCCCCCCGACGACATGCTGCCCTCGGCCGAGAAGATGCCGGCTTCCGCCAGCGTCGACGAGGCGTGCCAGGAACTCGCCGCGGACAAGCAACTGGCCTTCGACATGATCGCCCAGGCCGGCGAGGACGGCCTCGCCAACAGGATGGTCGCCGCGCCCTGGGACCCGACCCCGCAGTCGCTCGGCTACATGCTCAACGCGATGGTCGGCCACCTCGCCCAGCACAAGGCCCAGCTCTTCTACTACCTCAAGCTCCAGGGCAAGCCCGTCAACACCGGCCACCTCTGGGGCGTGTAGCGCGGCCCCACAACGCAGGCGCCTGCGAACCGCGAGGACAACGTCATGGACCTGAATCGACGTCAATTCCTGGCCTCGGCCTCTGCGATGGCGGCCGCGGCCGCGAAAGCCCACGCCCAAGGGGGCAAGACGTACAAGGCGTGCATCATCGGCGACAGCAAGCACGGGGGCTACGGCCACTACATCCATCTGGCCTTCGCCCTGCGCGAGGACGTGGCAGTGGTCGGTCTCGCCGACCCGGACGAGGCCGGGCGCGCCCGATACGCGGCCGAGGCGAACGCGCAGCGCACCTACGCCGACTACCGCGAGATGCTCGAAAAGGAGCGGCCGGACCTGGTGGCCGTCGGGCCGCGCTGGGCGGTGAATCACAAGGACTACCTGCTGGCCTGCGCCGGGGTCGGCGCCCATGGCCTGATCGAGAAGCCCCTGTGCGTCGATCTCGAGGAAGCCGACGCCATGGTCGACGCCATCGAGAGCAAGAACCTGAAGTGGGCCATCGCCTTCAACGCCCGTGCCACCCCCATCATCACGCACCTCAAGAAGCTCCTGTGGGACGACCACCTCATCGGCACGATCCTCGAGGCCCGGGGCCGCGGCAAGGAGGACCACCGCGCCGGCGGCGAGGACCTGATCGTGCTTGGGGCACACGTCTTCGACATGATGGCCTATCTTATGGACGCCGCGCCCCAATGGTGTTTCGCCGACGTGACCCACGACGGCCGACCCGCGACCCCAGGCGACGTGCGCGACCCGACCGAGCCCCTCGGGCCGGTGGTCGGCGACCGCATACACGCCGTGTACGGCTTCCGAGAAGGCGTCGTCGGCCACTTCGACTCGATGAAGAACCCAGACGGCAACGGCGGCCGCTTCGGACTGGACGTGTACGGCAGCCGCGGCGTCGTGACGATCCGCATCGGCGCCGTGCCCGCGGTTTATTGGCTGAACGAGTCGACGTGGGCGCCGAGTGGGGGGGAGGCCGTGTGGAAGCCGCTGCCGGACGTCCCCGGCTTCGATGGCGAGGACCACCGCAAACGGAACCAACCGATCGTGGACGACCTGATGGCCGCCATTCAGGAAGATCGCAAGCCCGCGGTCAGCCTACAGGATGGCCGCGTCGCCCAGGAGATGATCCAGGCCGTATTCGAGTCCTGCGTGCAAGGCCGGCGCGTACCCGTGCCCCTCGAGAAACGCTCGCACCCGCTGAAGCGCTGGAGTTAGCGCACGGGGAATCGCCGCGCCGTCGAAAAGGAGATCGCCATGTCCCAATGCTCTCGTCGCTCCTTCATCCAATCCGCAGGTCAGGGCGTCTTGGCGTCCGCGGCCGCGCTGACACTGTCGGCCAAGGCCGCGCCAAGCGAGCGCGTCCGACACGCCGTCGTTGGTGCGGGCGGCATGGGGCGCAGCCACGCCCGGAACTTCGACTCGTTCGAGGACTGCGAGGTCGTGGCCGTGTGCGACGTCGACCCGGAGCGGCGCGCCCAGGCGGCCGGCGAGCTCGCCGAGCCAGAGCGCGTCCGACAGGTCGAGGATTTCCGCACGATCCTCGACGACCCCGAGATCGACACGGTCAGCGTGGCCACGCCCGACCACTGGCACACGCCCGTGGCGCTGGCGGCCCTGTTGGCCGGCAAACACGTGTACGTCGAGAAGCCGTGCAGCCACAACGTGCGCGAAGGCGTCCTGCTCGCCCAAACGGCGCAGAAACTCGCGAAGTGCGTGCAGCACGGCACCCAGGCCCGCAGCGGCCAGGGCATCCGCGACGCGGTGGCCTTTCTCCGCGAAGGCAACCTGGGCAAGGTCCGCATGGCCAAGGCCATCAACCACCAGCTTCGCGGACCCATCGGGCGTGCGCCCGAGACCGACCCGCCGCCGGGGGTCAACTACGACCTGTGGCTCGGCCCCGCGCCGCAGCATGCCTTCACCAAGAACCGCTGGCACTACAACTGGCACTGGTTCTGGGACTACGGGACCGGCGACATCGGCAACGACGGCGTCCATCAGCTCGACGAGGCGCGGTGGGGTTTGGGCGTGGGGCTCCCGAATGCGGTGAGCGCCTCGGGCGGACAGCTCTTCTACGACGATGACCACGAGACGCCCGACACGCAGGTCGTCACGTACGAATACGACGACTGCTATCTCCTGTTCGAGATGCGGCTGTGGACCAACTACCCGCTCGAGGGTCACGATAACGGCGTCATCTTCTACGGCGACAAAGGGACCGTCGAGGTCTCGCGCCATGGCTGCGACGTCACATTCATCGGCGAACCCAAGAAACACCTCGGAGGCGGCGCGGATCTCGAGGCCAACATGCGTAACTTCTTGGATTGCGTGAAAGGGAATGACCCCTCGGGTCTGAATGCGCCCATTTCGGAGGGCACGCTCTCAGCCGCCTTGTGCCACCTGGGCAACGTGGCCACCCGAGTCGGGCGACGGCTCCGCTTCGATCCGGCCAAGGCGGAATGCATCGACGATGCCGACGCCAACCGGCTGCTGGCCAGGGAATACCGCAAGGGCTACGAGTTGCCGGACGTCGTTTGAGGCCAATCGATTCCGACGGCCTTCGTGCGGGTCAGTCCAACCGGATGTCCTGTTTCTCGAACCAGGTCTTGAGGTCGGTCTCCTCGGTGGTCACCACTTCCTTGTCGTAGTCCTCTTCGATGTTGCGTATTTGCTCGGCCAGGTCCGGGCGCTCCGCCAGGGTCTCGTTGAGCCGCTGCACGAACTGCTCGCCCATCAGGCGCAGGTCACTGAGGTCCAAGGATAGGCGCAGCACGTCGGCCACCTTCCGCGTGGCCACTTCCACGCACTTGATGTTCTTGCCCTGCACGTACGCCGGGATCTCGACCACCAGGTTCACCATCCACAGGCCCCGCTGCTTGGCCTCAGCCGTCAAGTACGTGATGAAGCTCGCGGGACCCTCGTAGTTGGACGGCGCCAGGTCGTGCTGTTCGAGCAAGGGCTTGAGCCGCGCCTCCGAGACCGACGCGTGGATCCGAGGCTCACGGGTGTGCGGCACGAGGCCGGACACGCTGCCCACAAAGCACATCATGTCCACGTCGAGCTCCGCGGCCAGCGAGAAGATGCAGTCCGCGTACGTCCGCCACCGGAAGTTCGGTTCCCTGCCCTCGAACAGCACCAGGTTATGTTCCTGGCTGCAGAAGAACGCGTTCGTGGGCTCCGCGAGGGCCGTGATCAGCCCGTCCTCGATCGTGGAATGCGGCCGGAACAGCGACGAGACCTCCATCGAGCCGGGGAAGTTGTAGATGTAGAACTCCTCGGGGTCAATCTCGGCGATCTTCGGGGCGTCCAGCTTCGCGACGAGATAGTCGACGGTCCCGGTGGACACGTCGCCCCCGTCCATCCATCCCGAGAATCCCAGCACCATACACGCGTCACGCAGCTTTGGCCGCTCGATTATATTGAGCACGTGCGCCGCCATAGTCCCAATCACCTCCAGCATCCATCCGGACGCCGCCGTCCCGCAGGTCCGTCTCCTGCCTCCATATCCAATGTACCGCACGAAGCGCGGTCTTGCAAGGGCGTGGTCCGCAATTCGGTCAAGGGACCCCAAGGCCCAGGCCAGCCAGGAAGGCCCCTTCAGCGGCGTGCGTGAAGGCACAGCCTTGGGCGCACGTATACGCGAGTTGCCGCGGGCCGCCGAAATCGTCGAAAACCTCGAGGCCGCCATCGATCAATTCCGCGCCGTGACCGAGGCGCTCGTTCGTTCCGCGCAGTTGCATGACGAGGCGCCGCGTCTGGCGCGCCTGC
>Ga0114930_10005042_pt1 | contig 10954 bp, 10 predicted proteins | sample AnhtaG_FD_87300 | JGI IMG/M metagenome (GOLD analysis project Ga0114930, IMG submission 87300) | Deep subsurface microbial communities from Anholt, Denmark to uncover new lineages of life (NeLLi) - Anholt_01485 metaG | ecosystem: Environmental > Aquatic > Marine > Oceanic > Sediment | place... | reverse complement strand
GCGAGGTACCGGCCAGGTCGGCGCCAGCGTAGGAACACCAGTTGCAGAAAAAGCCAACGATCTTTGGTTCGAAACGCTCGATTAGACTCACGTCAGGGCTCATACCAGCACTCCCTCTATTTGGGCCAGGATTTGCCGAGTAGTAAAGTGCCTGCTGAGGATGGCTTCAGCAGGGCAGGCAGCGGCGCAGGTGCCACATCCTTTGCACAGTGCCTCGTTAACGCGAGCGACGTTCTCCTCCTCGATGGAGCTGATGGCCGAGTAGGGACAGAGCGCGATGCAGATCTTGCAGCCGGAGCAAAAGTCTTCGTCGACGACCGCCGTGGCCGCCTCGGTCTCTACCCGTCCCTTGCTGATCATGGCCAGGACCCGTGCTGCAGCGGCCGAGGCCTGGGCTACCGTATCGGGAATGTCCTTTGGTCCCTGACAGCAGCCGGCGATGAAGACGCCATCGGTCATGGTGGCCACCGGATCGAGCTTGGGGTGTTTCTCCAGGAAGAAGCCATCTCTGCTCCTGCTGATGGAAAAGAGCCTGGACACTTCATCCGCGTCGGCGCGAGGCTCAAAGCCCGTGGCCAGAACCACCATATCGACAGGGATGCGCCGCTGCTCTCCGATCAGCGTATCTTCGCACTGGACGATCAGCTTACCCTCCTCCTCGGGAGTCTCTGCCACATCAGTTACCTCGGCAGCCAGACCTCGCACAGGGTTGATCCCCTCTTCGAGCACCCGGTTGTAGAATTCCTCGTACCCCTTGCCGAAACACCGGAGGTCGTTGTAGAACTCGTAGACACTCGCCCCGGTCTTTTCCATGATAAGATGGGCCAGCTTGAGCGAGTACATGCAGCAGACTCTTGAACAGTATTCGTGATGTTTTTCATCACGGCTGCCCACACAGTGCAGGATGGCCACGCTCTCCGGCTCCCTACTATCGGCGAGGAAGATTCCTCCCGCGGTCGGCCCCGAGGCGTTGCTCATGCGCTCTATCTCGGTAGCGGTGAAGACGTTGGGTAGGCGCTTATAGCCGTAGCGCAGATCAACCGCCGGATCGAATGAATCAAAGCCAGTGGCCAGGATGATAGAGCCCACCTCCACCTCGACGATCTCGTCCTGCATGTCGTGGTTAATGGCCTTGGGCTCGCACAGCTTGACGCACTCTCGACACTCGGAACAGATGCCACACTCCAGACAGCGACTGGCCTCCTCCCGTGCTGCCTCGGCGTTGAAGGCCAACTCCACCTCCCGAAAGTCCCCGATTCGCTCCGCAGGTTGGAGCTCTGGGATGGGCGGCCGATGCTGCATACCTCGTTCCTCGCGGAGCTTATCGATCTCTTCCTCGGTCAGATCCCTGGGCGGCTTCAGCGCCTCGAACTCGCCGACGCGCATCGGCTGGCCGCGCAGGTATTGATCTATGGCTCGTGCTGCCCGGCGGCCGGTGGACATGGCCTGTATTGCGATCCAGGGCCCGGTTACCACGTCGCCACCGGCGAACACACCCTGGATGTTGGTGGCCATGGTGTCCTCATCAACCACCAGCCACCCACGGCGGGACGTCTCCAGGTCCAACCCTCTGCAAAAGTCCAAATTGGATACCTGGCCCAGTGCTGGGATGACGGTGTCAACGGCGATAGTGAACTCTGAGCCGTCGATGGGGATGGGTCGCGGCCGTCCGCTGGCATCGGGCTCGCCCAGTTTCATGCGGATCAACTCCAGACCGGAGACCTTGCCATCTTGTACCAACACCCTGGCGGGTGTCACTATAAAAGTGATGCCGATGCCCTCCTCCTCGGCGGCCTCCACCTCCTCGTCGAGGGCCGGCATCTCAGCGCGGGAGCGGCGGTAGAGAATGGATACGTTGGCGGATCCTAACCGACGCGCCACACGCGCCGCGTCTATGGCCGTGTTGCCCCCGCCGATGATAGCCACCCTATCGCCGATCTCCACTTTCTCGCCGAGATTGACGCGCCGCAAAAAGTCCACTCCATGAATCACGCCCTCGGCGTCCTCGCCGGGCACTCTCAGATTGCGGCTCTCATGAGCGCCCGTGGCGATGAACACCGCATCATAGTCCCGGCGCAGGTCCTCAAAGGTGATCTCCTTGCCTATACGAGTGTTGGTCTTTATCTCCACCCCCAGGCGCTCGATGTAGCCTATCTCATCTTTGAGGACGGCCTTGGGCAAGCGGTACTCGGGAATGCCAACCAGCAGCATGCCGCCCGGCTCGGGCAGGGCCTCGAAGATGGTGACGTTGTATCCCATCACGGCCAGGTCGTGGGCGGCTGTCAGGCCCGCCGGCCCAGAGCCCACGATGGCTGCCTTACGCCCATTCTTTTCGATCTCGGGGATTTCGAGCTCGCTACTATCGAACTGCTCGCAGGCGAAGCGCTTCAGAGCGCGCACGGCCAAGGGGTCGTCCAGGTGATTGCGTTTGCACTCCTCCTCGCAAGGGTGGTAGCATACCCGACCGCAGATGGCGGGCAGTGGATTGGTCCGCCTGATCAGTTCATATGCCTCCTTGAACTTGCCCACTCGGATCAGAGCGATGTAGCCCTGGACGTCCATGTGTAGAGGGCAGGCCATCTTGCAGGGCGGTGTCTCCTTCTTGTCAATGACAAAGGCAGCGGGCACGGCCTGGGGGAAAGAGCGATAGATAGCCCGGCGCCTGGTCAACCCTTCGTCGAACTCGCTCAGCACCTCCACGGGACATTCTTTGACGCAATCTCCGCAGCCGGTGCACAGGCTCTCATCTACGTAGCGGGCCTTCTTCCTGATCTTTACCTCAAAGTTCCCGATGTATCCCGAAACGTCAACGACCTCGCTGTAGGTCATCAGGTCAATATACTCGTGCTGTCCCACGGACACCATCTTGGGTGTCAGTATTCAGGCGGAACAGTCCAGGGTAGGGAAGGTCTTGTCCAGTTGAGCCATGTGCCCGCCGATGGAAGGCTCTCTCTCCACCAGGTAGACCTTGTGCTCGGAACTGGCGATCTCCAGGGCAGCTTGGATGCCAGCGATGCCCGCGCCCACGATCAGAGTGTTGGGATTTACGGGGACCTCTTTGACTTCCAGAGGTTCGTTGTAGATGACTTTGTGCACAGCGGCGCTGACCAGGGCCTTGGCTTTCTCCGTGGCCGCCCGTGGATCCTCGGTGACCCAGGAGCACTGGTCCCGGATGTTGGCCATCTCGAAGAGAAAGCCGTTCAAGCCAGCCCTCTCGCAGGCCCTGCGAAAGGTGGGCTCGTGCATCCGGGGCGAGCAGGAGGCAACGACCGCGCGATTCAATCCCAGTTCCCTGATGTCTTGGATGATCAGTCCCTGCCCCGGGTCGGAGCACATGAACTCGTAGTGGCGGGCCACGACAACCGAAGCCAGCTTCTGAGCGAACTCGGTTACCTCTTCAACGTTGACCTTGGGTGCGATATTGGTCCCGCAGTGACAGGTATAGACTCCAACTCTCACGTCCTTCATCTTAACCTCCTCAAACTGGCTTTCGGCTGATAACTCGCTCACTTTGCTCGTCCAGTAGCGTTCATATGCTATTTGCCCTCTGCTATCACCTATCTGACATGTGCTACAAGTACTGCGCAAGCACCTTCCTGGGTGATACGATGTTCGTCTCCAATCCTAAATCCCTGGCATCGAGCCCGTAGGCCACCCCTATAAGTTGAGTGAAGAACAGAACGGGAAGCTCATAATCGGTTTTGTACTTGCTGTTGACCTTGCTTTGGTAGAGATCGAGGTTCATCTGGCACAGGGGACAGACAGTGACCAGGCACTGCGCGCCGTCGGTGGCAGCAGACCTGAGCAGCTTGTGGATCAGATCCAGAGCCAGTTTCTCCTGGGGTACGATCAGCGGGCCGCCGCAGCAGCGGCTCTTCAAGGGGAAGGGGATGACGTCTGCTCCCAGGCTTTCTAGTAGGCGATCCAGGGATTGGGGAAATTCTGGATGATCGAAGCCCAGTCTGGGCCGCACGATCTGACATCCGTAATATGGGGCCACCCTCAGACCGCGCAGTTCCGTTTTGACGTTGGCTTTTATGGCCTCAAGGCCGACGTCGGTGATGAGGACCTCCAGGAGGTGGCGTACCTTAGTTCCTCCGTGGTATTCTAGGCTAGCTTCTGCCAAAACCTCATCAACCTGAGCCTTGAGAGCGGGGTAACCGCGCAAGGTGGCATTCGCTTTCACGAATGTGATGTAGCAACCGCTGCAGGAGACTATCAAGTCCCGTCCTTCTTTCTCGGCTATGGCCAGGTCACGACCAGCCAGAGAAAGCGCCAGTAGTTCATCAATGGAGTAGAAAGATGTAGCCCCGCAACAGTTCCAGTCTTCCAGTTCTTCGAGTTCGATGTCCAGAGCTTTGCACACCGCCTCGGTAGATTCGCCGTAACTTCGCGCCGTGGCTTCCAGGGAGCAACCGGGAAAGTACGAGTATCTCATTGCTTTTGTCTCCTCAAGAGCGCTCTATATGATTCGCTAGCAACATCTGCGTTGGGCATACACTGTTCGCTACAGCTAGTTGAGCCGAAATGAGCCTTGTCCGCATTTTCGGCTACCGGTAGGCCCAAAAGCACCCATTGCGTTTTTCGACTTGATAGGTAAATGAGCATTTATGGAATTACAGGACTCGAACCGTCTTGAAAATGGTCAGGGCACCCAGTAGTAGCGTACAGACCCCAATGATCAACTTGAGATGTTTGGCCTGGAATTTACTGACGACGAACCCCGCGACGGGGGTCGACAGGGCAACGCCAACGGCCAATGCAGCGGAGAGCTCCCAGTCGATGGGCGTTCCGGAAAAGGCATACGTCAGCACGGCGGCAATGCATGTCACGCCTTCGGCCAGGGACGTGATGCCAATGGCCGCACGTGCATCGACGCCAGTCAATACCTGGCCTGCAGTGACAATGGGGCCGTACCCGCCCCCACTCAGACCCTTGTTAAAGGAAGCGATTGAACCCAAGAACAGCAGCCTCAGCCACGAAAAGTCACGCGTTTCTTTACGAGTAACCAACACCACGACGCCCGCGATCACGACGAGTACGCCGATGTACAAGTTGAGCGCAAACTTGGACAGGTTGAGCGCGAACAAGACCGCAGCCACAGACCCAACCAGGCTGAAAACGGCAAGCATTACACCCACCTTAAAGTGCTGGCTGCCAACCGACATGTTCACACTTTTGAACTGATGGTGAAAGAAGACGACCAGAAAATCCCCTACGAGCTGCGAAGTAATGACCGCCGGCACCACCCGGAGCGCGTCAAAGCCCAGCATCAACATGGCTGGAGCCAGAATAGTGCCATACCCCATCCCGAATGAACCGTCTATGACTTCCAGCGAAAACGCTAAAACGGCTACAAAGAAGTAGTTTGACCAATCCATGGGCATCCTCTTAGGAGAGTATCCCCCGAATGTATACTGCTCCACCGACCTTGGCCAGGATATCGGGCACGACCGAGATGCCCCGATCGTTGAGGATCTCGTCTGCCTCAGGGGTGGTGGGACCGTTGGCTGCTTCTACGATCGTCTTTGCTCGAACATAGGACGCGTTCTCGGCGTGGATCTGATGCTCCAATGCTGCCGGGATCAGAACATCCACGTCGCTGGTGAGCAACTGATCGTTGCTGATCCGTTCCACGCCTGGAGGCTCATACCCCTCCAGTAGTCGCCCCGGATGGACAGCAGCGTGCCGATTGATGCTGGCGATGTCCAGCCCGCGAGGGTTATACAACCCGCCGCTGATATCGCTTACGGCGACGATCTTGCAGCCCATCTGGTGTAACATCGCCGCCGTGGCCGAACCGACGTTGCCGTAGCCCTGTACGGCCACTGTTGTGTCTGAAGGCTGCCGCCCCTTGCGTTTCAAGAGCCCTCTGGTGGCGAGGCCGACACCCCGTCTGGTTGCCTCCTTGCGTCCCTGGGAGCCACCCAGTGGGATCGGCTTGCCGGTGACGATCTCCATCGTGGCTTTATCTTGCAGCATGCGCGCCGTGTCGGCCATCCAGGCCATGACCTGGGCGTCGGTGTTGACATCTGGGGCCGGGATGTCTCGCCTGGGACCGAGGATGGGATTGTCTGGTTCACGGCATCGGTCACGACAGGTGCCACGACAGACAGATGCCACCACATCCTGTTTCTTCACGAGTTCCTCCGCCGGACGTACTCTACCCGCAAACTCTGTGCTTTGACCAGTGCTCGGTAATAGCAACTTTCCTCTTCCTTCCAGGGATACATCCTTCAACTCACTCCATCCCCTCTGAACATTAACTTCAGCTCGCACACTCTTCCAGCCCCCTTCTTTCCAATATCGAATCCCATTTTTTCGAATAGATGAAACATGGGCCTGTTTTCTGTCAGTACCTCTGCGGTGAACCCGACAAGACCCTGCCCCTTTGCCAGATAGGTGAGATAAGAAAGTAATTCCGTTCCCACCCCTTTGTTCTGATAGTCGTCTCTTACCGCGAGTGCCAACTCTGCGGTATCCGTTGACTCATCAATGTATTGACCTAACCCAATAATCTCCTGTTTTTCCCTCTGTCCTATCACGGCAAGAATCGCCATTTCTTTGGTATAGTCAATGACCACAAATCTCTGCAGGCGCTCGTGCGGCATGTCTTTTCGCACTGAGATAAACCTGCGGTATAGACTCTCGTCTGAGAGAGAGTAGAAAAGGTCTTTCAATAGTGGCTCATCACTCATTCTTACAGGTCTCAGGAGAATTTCAAGTTCGGCCTTTGTCGTCCTATAGGTTTCCAAGCCCTCAGGATACTGCCCTCTTTTTCCGGGTATGAACAACTGATCCTTGTATATCAGGTTCAGTTCTTTTGCTTCTTGTATAAGCCAGGGCCTGAATCTCGGGTGGGCTATGGATATTAATGCCATTGCTCGCTCACGGATGTTTTTCCCAAGCAGGTACGCTATCCCATATTCCGTGATGACATATTGAACATCGCCTCGATTTAGCGTGACACCAGCTCCCTCTCTGAGAAATGGAACGATTCTTGATGCGCTGCTGTTCTGCGCAGTCGAGGGAAGAACAAGGATGATCTTACCGTGACGGGCCCAAGCCGCGCCTCTCATGAAATCAGCCTGCCCTCCTATTCCGCTGTAAAATGATTTTCCAGTGGATTCTGCTGTTGCTTGGCCGGTAAGGTCGATTTGTAAGGCACTGTTTATTGCAGTCATGTTGTCATGCTGGGCTATAACCAAAGGACTGTTTGTATAGTCAATCGTTCGAAACTCTATAGCGGGGTTATCACGTATGTACTCGTAGGTTTCCTTACTGGCCATGCAGAACGCTGCTACCGTTTTTCCATTGTTGGTGCTCTTTCTCGTGTTGTCAATGACACCTTTCTGCATCAAATGCACAATACCGTCAGACAGGAGCTCCGTATGTATGCCGAGATGTCGCTTGTCACAGAGATTGGAGAGAATTGCGTTTGGTAGGCTTCCGTATCCGATCTGAAGCGTATCCCCGTCCTGAACAAGAAGTGCAACATGCTCTCCGATTCGCCGTGCGATTTCCTCCGACGCCCTTGGGTGGTACTCAAGTAACGGCTCGTCATAGGGAACGATAAAGTCAACATCGTCCATATGTATGAACCCATCTCCGTACACACGAGGCATACTAGAATTGACTTGAGCGATAACCAGTTTGGCATTCTCCACTGCCGCTTTAGTGGTATCAACACTCACACCTAGACTTACATAACCGTAGCTGTCTGGTGGGGATGTTTGTACAAGTGCCGCATCCACACGTACAAGGCCACGACGGAGTAGCTCTGGAACCTGTGACAAGAATGTTGGGGTATAATCTGCACGCCCTTCATTAATAGCATCTCGGGTGCTCTCGCCGATGAAGAACGAATTACACCGAAAACTGCGTTTGAATTTCTCGTCCACATAAGGAGCCACGCCAAGAGCCCATACGTGGAGTACTTTGGCATCGAAAATGGCGTTTGGATGAGATCCTACATAGTCTACGAGAGCGCGAACAAGATATTGCGGTTCGCCACAGCCTGTGCCGACAAATATCCTGTCGCCTCGATGGATGTGGCTGAACATCATACCCTGCGACACACACTTTTCCGGATATCTCCTCTTCACATCATCCAATTCTCTCATCTCACCACTCTTTTTAGATCCACTTCCATCATTTCACTGGTAACTACCAAGCCCACTGCTGCTACGTTAGGGAGGATTACCTGAGGTGGAAGCTGGAACATAACTGGTGCCCGAGCGAATGTATGATACCGTTGGGTACTCCAACCAGTGCTTTTGCAGTTCTCTCTAGCGTTCCCAAGTCTGAACAGGGCAATGATGGATCGAAGCAAGAAACGTACCGTAGCCGATGAGTTTCTCAACGTCATCATCGTCGATCACCTGCACGTCTAGCAGGGTTGTCAGGTCACTATATGCCGAGTATGTCTGCGTAGCCCTGTACCAGGGCACGATCCAGTGCTGCTACCAGTGAATCGAAAGCGGCCGTCTTGCGTTGCGTCCAGACGATCAGATGAGTCAACGATGTTCCTTGGATCGCCTTGCCAAAACAGAAATCCTTCCGGGTTGCGTCGTAATCGAGGGTATCGACTGCCTTGACGTTCTCGTCCAACGATCCCAGAGACTCGGCTATCCGCCTGGCTACACCGTGGCGGAAGTACGTGCATGAGGTCGCCCTTACGCTGGGGATATTGTCACCGGCACAGATTCTACGAGGTGGTCTCGCTCCAGGGCTTGCGCTTTCCTGATCATAGCTCTCAGCTCGCTCATTCCCTGTATCCTGCTGGGCCTGAGGGACAGGCGCTGGTGGGAAAGCAGCTTCAGCCCCATGGGTATCATCGTCAAGGCTTTGAAGGGGTTGGTTCGCCAGTAATACCCGGCCGTCAGGCTCACCTCAGGGAGACGCCCGGTGAGGTTGACGCAATCGACAAAAGTTCTCTCCAAGACCGGTGTGGGAGCCCAGTAGTTGTCGCCATTATGACGAATGGCCATGTGCTTCAGGGCGTACATGACGTCTGTCACCTTGACGCCTCTGGGGCAGCGCTCGGTGCAAAGGTAGCAAGACAGGCACATCCACATGGAGTTGCTGGAGAGCACTTTATCTCGCATCCCGGCCCGCACCATGGCGTTGACCTGTCGCGGGGCGTACTGCATTTCTCTGGCCGCGGGGCAGGATCCCGAACAGGTACCGCACTGGATGCAAGCGCGAATGCTGTTGGCTCCGGGGAATGAGCAAACCTCCTCCAGGAAACCGTTGGTGGCAGAACGGCTTTTCAGGTGGAGTGTGTCGCGCATGGTGTCGCCCAAGCCGCGGAAAGCTCGCCACGTAGCGTACATGAAGAAGCAGTAGACGAGGCCCAATATAACGATGATCGCAATCGGCAGCATTTCACTTCCTTTCTATCGTTCTACTTGCGGTGGAAAGCGTGCGTCAAGCTGTTGGAGAGAGCAGCCATAAGGTCTATAGACGCGACAACGAGGCGGCTTTCTCGAATTCTCTCACGCACGCTGATGTCCTTCCTCACAAGGTAGGCTCTCACCGTGGCATATGTGAAGAACAGATACAGGAATCCCAATATGGCGATAGCTTCGAGTGGTAACATTTTGCTTTCCCCCTTTCTTACTTTCGTGCAGAATACATCCGCAATACCTTCCTAGACGGTTCGCTCTGTTGTCTCCAGAAGCGTGCCCGCGGTGGCAGGCTCAAGCTTGGCCTTAGCCTTGGTCTTGACTTTGGAAGGTGCAGTCTTCTTCGCGCGTAGGGCCCTCAGCGTGCCATACATGAAAAAGCAGTAGAGAATCCCCAACACCCCGATGGCTTCTAGTGGTAACATCTCGATATTCTCCTATCTAGCTCTTGGTCCTGTTACTCCTCGCCTCTAGTCTACTAGATCCCGTGCCAAATTTCAACGACCATCGTGCCCATCTCTGACCCGCCAAAAAGACGTATCATTTCTCTCTTTGACTGGGCATTTCTACCCGCCTATGGCACATCAGAATCAGGCATTTTGACCTACTGAAGGACACTTCTATAGGCTCATGTAGGATCCCCGATGGCGGTGTATAATCTGTGTGAACACTTGCTCTCTTGCTCACAATAGGGTACAATCGATTGATAATCGCATAGTGAGTGCAGAAAGGCGGCTGGAGCGAGGACATCATGGACAAGATCAGGGTCGTGCTTGCTGATGACCACGTCCTAATGCGGGAGGGTACTCGTGAGCTTTTGGAACGCGAGGCCGATTTGCAGGTCGTTGGGGAGGCTGACGATGGAGAGCAGGCAGTTAGGCTAGCGACCGAGCTACAACCTGACGTGGTCTTGATGGATATCGCTATGCCCAAGCTCAACGGCATCGAAGCGACCAGACAGATCAAGGCGATATGTCCTACTGTCGCCGTGCTGATACTCAGCGCCTACGACGACGATCAGTACGTGTTTGCTCTCCTGGAGGCGGGGGCCGCCGGCTACTTGCTGAAAGACGTGCGTGCCCGTAACCTGATCGAGGCCATCCGAGCAGTGGACACCGGTGAGTCAGTGCTTCACCCGGTCATCGCTCGCAAAGTTGTGAACCGCTTCGCGCGTCGTCCGAGTGAGCCCAGCGAGAAGAGCACATTGGACCGGCCCACCAGGCGGGAGATGCAAGTTCTGAGGCTGGCAGCCAAGGGTATGAGCAACGAGGAAATCGCCCAGGAGCTTGTTCTCAGTGTGCGCACAGTTCAAGGTCACTTGCATAACATCTTTGGCAAAATGCGGGTCGGTTCGCGCACCGAGGCCGTGGTGCAGGCCCTGCAGAAAGGCTGGCTCACGCTCAAAGACACGCTTTCAGCGGCCTCCTAGTACTACAGCCGCACTTGTCATTCTGAGGAGCGTAGCGACCAAGAATCTCGCACTGCAACGGCAAATTGACGGCGAACAAGGAGATTCTTCGCTCCCTTCGGTCGCTCAGAATGACGTT
>Ga0114930_10005040_pt1 | contig 10957 bp, 10 predicted proteins | sample AnhtaG_FD_87300 | JGI IMG/M metagenome (GOLD analysis project Ga0114930, IMG submission 87300) | Deep subsurface microbial communities from Anholt, Denmark to uncover new lineages of life (NeLLi) - Anholt_01485 metaG | ecosystem: Environmental > Aquatic > Marine > Oceanic > Sediment | place... | reverse complement strand
AGTATTTGTTGGCTCTTAAACGGGAGGTGAATAGGGTAGGGGGCGCAACCGCGGGCTCGTCGGACTAGCTGAGCAACTCCTCTCTCCACCATAGTGACACTGTCGTCATAGCGCACGTAAATATCGCGGTTATGCATTAGGAAGTAATCAGCAATTCCCTTGAGTCTCTGTATCGCCTCATCATTATCCTTGGCGATTGGCTCTTCGCTGAGGTTGCCGCTGGTCATTACCAAGGGCAGCCCTGTCTCCCTGAGCAAAATATGATGTAACGGAGTGTAGGGGAGCATCACCCCTAGATATTTCAGATTGGGCGCCACGGCTGGAGACACTGACGAACTGGCTTTCCACTTCAGCAGTACGATAGGGCTATGAGGGGAGGTGAGGAGTTTTTCCTCTTCATCTGAGACATGGCAGTGTTTTTTGGCCTCCTCGATAGAGGATACCATTATGGCTAGCGGCTTGGGGGGGCGCATTTTCCTTTGGCGCAGAAGGTTAATGGCTGCTTCGTTGGTGGCATCACAAGCCAGGAGGAAGCCGCCCAGACCTTTAATGGCAACAATCCTTCCCTCCTTTAGAAGCTGGCTGGTGGTGATCATAGCATCAGCACTGTTTGTCGAATTACCTTGATTATCAACCAGTTCCAGTGCTGGGCCACACTTGGGACAGGCGTTGGGCTGGGCATGGAAGCGGCGGTTAAGCGGGTCATCATATTCCCGCTGGCATTCAGGGCACATCTTGAAGCGGTTCATGGTTGTCAGGGGGCGGTCATAGGGAATATCCTTGATTATGGTAAAACGGGGCCCACAGTTAGTGCAGTTAGTGAAAGGATAACGGTAGCGCCGGTCACTGGAAGTTAGAATTTCTTTTAGACAGTCCTGGCAGGTAGCAATATCCGGGGAAATGAGCTGGTATTTGCCTTCTTCGGCGATGCTGTGGCGGATTTCAAAATTGTCGTAATTTGCCGGTGGGTAGTGAGTGGTGGAAATACCCTCAATATGGGCTCGGGGTGGGGCTTGATTTTGTAAAGCAAGCAAGAATTGCTCAATAGCTTCGGCTTCACCCTCTATCTCGATCTTAACGTCCTCTGAGGTATTACATACCCAGCCGTTGAGGTCATATTTAGTCGCCAGTTGATAGACAAAGGGCCTGAAACCTACCCCCTGTACCACGCCCCGAACATTGATATGAACTACGCTGAGAACCGATGTTTTTGTCATTATTATGAGCCGCGGCGGCTTTCTATCTCCTTCATCTGCTCCTGCAGCCAAGAGAACCAGCCGTCCAGTCCTTGGCCGGTCTTGCAGGAAACCTGGAATATCTTAACCTCAGGATTTAGTCCACTGACTGCCTTAGTAAAGGAAGTAACATCAAAATCAAGATAGGGTAGCAGGTCAGTCTTATTTATTAGCACCACATCGGCTCCGATAAACATTGAAGGGTATTTGTAGGGTTTGTCATCACCCTCAGGCACGCTTAACAAGATTACCCTTTTGTGTTCACCGAGGGCAAACTCAGCCGGGCAGATGAGATTGCCCACATTTTCAATAAACAGTAGTTCAATATTATCAAGAGGCAGGTTGTTTAATGCATTCTCGGTCATATTGGCATCAAGGTGGCAACCACCGGCAGTATTTATCTGAATTACTGTGGCCCCCTGCTGGCTTACCTTATCGGCGTCTATGGTTGAGGCAACATCACCCTCGATGACAGCGATGCTAGCTTGCCCTTTGAGCTTCTCTATTGTTTGCAGGATGAGGCTGGTTTTACCTGCTCCCGGGGATGACATCACGTTTATGGTTAGGATACCATACTTATCGAGCCGGTTTTGATTTCTTCTGGCTATTCCGTCATTAGCACTTAAGACATCTCGTAAGACTTTAATTTCCATTTACTCCACCTCTATACTTTCTACATAGCATTCACGCCCAGATATTATTTCTATTGTTTGCGCACGGCAATTGGGGCAAGCCCAGTTAAGGTTGTCGGGTGAGAAAACGGTAGCACAGTTGCGACAGCGTAACTGGGTTGGCGGGTGGTGAAAAGAAAGACTGGCCTGAGCGGCGATAGTATCTTTATTGAGGAAGTCAAAGTAAAACTCCACACAGTCATCAACAATGCCTGCCAGTTCACCAGTGACAAGGTTAATCTTGGAAATCTGGCTGGCATTAACTGCAGTCGCCTTTTCTAGGGCAATGGACAAAATACTTTGGGTAATACTAAATTCGTGCAACCTATTATCAACAATACCTTACTATAGAAGGTTACTGAGCTTCCCCCCGAGATTAAATTATAGTTTATTTAGGGGGTTGTATTCAAGTTTTGAAGGTTTACCACTATTAGTGATAGAATAGGGGTAGTAAAAGGGCAAATGGGAGCAGACTATTATATAGGTACATCAGGTTGGCATTATGACCACTGGCGATACCGTTTCTATCCTGAGGCACTGGTTAAGGCAAAGTGGCTGGAGTTTTATGCTGGGCATTTCACTACTGTGGAGCTCAATAATAGTTTTTACCGGTTGCCTTCAGAGGATGCCTTTGCTGCTTGGTATGACTTGTCACCAGCCAATTTTTTCTTTGCTGTAAAGATGAGCCGTTTTATCACCCATATTAAACGGCTGAAAGATACCGAGGAGGCAGTAGCCAGGTTTATCGACAGAGCTAAAATTTTAGGAGGGAAATTAGGTCCGTTTCTATACCAGCTTCCACCTAATATGCACCGCAATGACGAAAGGTTAGAGTCATTTCTGTCTATTTTGCCTCGGGGGATGAAGCACGTATTTGAGTTCCGGCATCAGTCTTGGTTAGACGAAGAGGTCTTTGAAGTTTTACGCAAGTATAATGCTGGGTTCTGTGTCTTTGATATGCCTTCCCTTAGTTGCCCTCTGGTAGCCACCGCCGATTTTGCCTATATTAGATTTCACGGTAGCACTGGACTCTACTCGAGCTGTTACTCTGATGAGGAGTTAGCTGATTGGGCACGTAAGCTGACTACTTTGGCAACTAACCTAAAAACAATCTATATTTATTTCAACAATGATGCCGAGGCGTTTGCGGTAAAAAATGCTATGACACTTCGCGACTATCTGGTAACTCAGGGAGAAATGGCAAGAAAGGGGACACTGTAGACAGGTAGCCCCTTGGCGCTAGAAAGGCTAAAAATGAAGTACAAACTTTTGGTGGTAGATGTAGATGGCACGTTGCTAGATAAAGATGGGAGCATTTCGGCAGAGGATAGAGAGGCACTGGCTAGAGTTTGCCAGTTAGGCATTCAGGTTTCCTTATCTACCGGGCGGGTAGTTCAAGCCTGTTTGGGAGTTATTAACCAGTTGTCCCTAGATGGTTATCATATGTTCTTTGACGGTGCCCTGGTAAGCAAACCTGGTGAAAGTAGGGAGGTTTATGTTCAGCCAATTAGCCGGGAGGTGGTGAAGCAGGCAGTTGAATTTGCACATTTGAATGACATATATCTTGAGCTCTTTTCATCGACCCATTATTTTGTTGAACAGGAGTCATGGTTTAGCCAAATTCGACGCGAGTTTTTCGGTATTGAGCCAACTTTGGTAGATTTCACCGACCTGTGGAGGCGGGAAAGAATTGTTAAGGCACAGCTAATTGCCTCGTCTCCTGAGGAAGCAGCCAAGGCAGAGAAATTCTACACACATTTCGATGGTAAGCTTCGCTTTTCTTGGGCAAAAACGCCGGCTTACCCTAACATTGATTTTATTAATGTAATTGCTCCTGAAGTATCAAAGGGGAAAGCCTTGGAAGCGTTAGCCTCACATCTGGGGGTGTCTCTGGATGAGGTTATGGCTATAGGGGATGGAATTAATGACATTCCCCTCCTAACCTCAGCGGGTCTAGCAGTGGCTATGGGCGATGCACCCGACCAAGTCAAGGCAGTAGCCGACTACATTACCCTTGATATTGACCACAATGGCCTGGCGGCGGCGATTGAGAGGTTTTTGCTGTAACAAGTATGCACTGGCTGTTACTTTTGCTCTGTTATTTGGTCTAACTTCGTTCGCTTAATCGCGCGCCATGTTTCTAGGAGCCACTTAATCTTGCCTTCAATGAAATCGATATATTCGTTTACTTCATTAAAAGTTGGAGTGGCACTCTTAGGATTATGCACAAGTTTGTTACGTTTTCTTGCACCGTTTTGTAGCGTAGTCAGACTGGTTGATTTGACTCCTGCTACAGATTCTAAGACATCGCCGTACAATTTGTTTAGCGGTGGAGATGGTAACGTTGTAACTATGACTTCAAATTTAGGCTCTATTCTGACGATAATTTCCTTAACGGCCAACTCAGCTGCCATAGTTGCATATATCCATTGGTATCGCCTGTTCATTGAGTTTCTTGCTTGATGAAGGTAGTTAGTTGCTACCAAGGCTTCTTCGTCTTCTGAAAGCAATTCCTGTAGATGTTTTACTGTCTTCTCACCTAGGTTTCCCAGTGAAGAAACTCCAACGTCCACGCTTAGACCTCTGGGAATCCGATACCATTGATTATCACCGAGAGACCACTCGTAATAGCAATTACCTATCAGGTTATCAGTTATATCATATCTATGGAGTTCTTGTTTTAGTAGCCCCGCAAACTGTCTAACAGACTCGCTAATAGGACGAGTTACAGTATGGAGTTCTGTTTTCTCTCCATCACTCAGTTTATCGTAGTCACTGGTTCTCAATATTTGCAGAATATTTGGTTTGAAGGAGGCAACAACACTTTCAGCTTCAATTGTCTTGCCATCTTGAAGCAATTTCATCTTTATATCCTGCCGGCTCTTAGAAATACCAAAGCTGTAATCTTTAAGTGCCTCGTCAACAATTATGGAGCCCGGTGTTATTTTCTCGAAAAGTAGAGTACACTTGCCACGTAAATACAGTCGATCAGGCATCTATTGAACTCCTCTCCTCCAATAATTGACAAATTGTGCGGTGTTTTAAAGATGCAGTTCTATCACATCACCGTCCTGGAGCATATGGTCTCTTTTTGCCATTACCCCGTCGTGCTTGCCCGAACCCCAGATACGGGCGTATTTTAGCTTGCGGGCAAAATCCTTGTGGACTGCGGCGGCAGCATCTTCTAGGGTACTTCCCCGCTCCAGTACTATCGGGTCCGTAAAATCTGGTTTTTCCCCCGGAGCCTTGGTATACACCCGAATAATATTAAGCATTTGATAGATAGCATACTTCAGTTCTTCCAAACCAGTCCCTTCTTTAGCCGAGATAGCAATAACTGGCAGTTGGTCTTTATATTTATTCTTCAAAACTACATAGTTTTGGCTGGCATGGTTCAGGTCTAGCTTGTTGCCGATGATTAGCCCTTTCTTCTGGTATAAGATAATGTTTGCCTCATCTTCAGTCTTTATTTTGCCTAGACCTATTCTCATTTCGCCCAGTTGTACTGTAATGTCTTCCATTTGGGCTAGTGGAGCATTGTTTAAGTCCACCATAACTAACAAGGCGTCAGCCCGTACCAGCATATGTCGCAGCCACCACTCAATAGACTGGGGTGCCAGGGGTGGGGTATCAATTAGCTGTATCTGTATGTTCTCAAACTCCATCATTCCTGGGGTAGCACTATGAGTAGTGAAAGGGTATTCAGCTATAGCCGGGGAGGCGTTAGTGATGCTGGCAACAAGCTGGGATTTGCCGGCATTGGGTGGGCCAATCACTGCTACCTGGGCGGCTCCCTCTTTCTCAATAGCCATAGATGCCCGGCGGGTACCCGACTTCTTGGCGGCTAACTGGGTCAGCTTGGCGATTCTGGTTCGTAGCTCGGCACGGAGGTGGTCTGTCCCCTTATGCTTGGGCATAATAGCCAGCATTTCTTCTAAGGTGGTAATCTTTTCCTCCGGGCTCTTAGCCAGGCGGAATCTTTTTTCTGCCTCAAAGTATTGAGGTGGTAGATTAGCTGGCATGGTTACAAGCGCTCCTTTAGTCTTTTAGCCAGGCTTCGACTCATGCCTTTGGTGGCGGCTAGCTCTTCCAGGGAAGCCTCCTGGATAGCTCGGACTGAGCCAAATTTGCGGAGAAGACTACGTTTACGCTTAGCTCCGATGCCTGAAATGTCATCAAAGGCTGAGGCAAAGGTTTGCTTCTGGCGTATTTTCTGGTGATAGCTGAGAGCAAAGCGGTGTGCTTCGTCTCTGAGGCGCTGCAGTAGTTGAAGACCCGGGGAGTTGCCGGACAGTATAATCGGCTTGGTCTTCTGGGGGATAAAAATATACTCATTTTCCTTAGCCAGGCTAGCAACGGGCACGGAGTCAGCGCTAACTGCGCGCATTGCCGCTTGGGCGGCATTAAGTTGTCCCTTGCCGCCATCAATGAGGACAAGGTCAGGAATGATTGCCCAGGTACTTTCGGCCGAGGTATCTCTACTCCGCTTGAATCGCCGCTTGAGTACCTCGTGGAGCATAGCATAGTCATCGGCACCGGACACAGTTTTAATTCTAAAACGGCGGTAATGGGCTGGCTTTGGCCTTCCTTTATCAAAGACTACCATACTACCTACAGCTGATGTTCCCTGTATATTAGAGATGTCATAGCCTTCCATGCGTAGAGGGGGGTGGGGTAGCCGAAGTTCTCGGGCTATTTCGGCCAGAGCTGTCTCTAGGGCAGTAGGGGTAGCTAGTTGTTTAATCTTGAGTTGGGCCAAGCCTTGCTGAGCATTTTCGGCGACAATGTTGACCAGTTGCTTTTTATTGCCCCGCTGAGGCACTTGAATACTGACTTTATCTCCTCTTTTACCTCGAAGCCAATCCTCAATAACTAGCTTATCTTCTACCGGACACTGGAGCAGTAGTAACGGAGGTATAGAAGGAGCAGAATGGTAAAACTGTTTAATAAAGCTGGTCATAATTTGTGGTGGCTCTTCCGAGCGGGTACCTTGCAAGACAAAGCTCTCTCGTCCGATTAACTTACCACCACGGATAAAGAAAACCTGGACATAGGCTTGGTCTTTGTCCTGAGCGAAGGCAATAACATCCTGCTCGCCCCTTACGGTGGCGGCAATTCTCTGTCCTTCAATAACTTCGTGGATTGCTTGGACTTGGTCTCTAATCAAAGCTGCCTTTTCAAATTCTAGGGCTTCCGCCGCCTTATTCATCTGGCTCTCCAGCCCTTGAACCACTTTTTCCTGTTTACCTTCAAGGAAGAGGATTACCTGCTTTATTACCTCAGCGTATTCCTCTTTACTTACGGCGCTGATGCAGGGAGCGAGACACTTTCCTACATGATACCAAAGGCAGGGTCGGGAATCGGTGCCAGTGATAGGTTTGGAGCAGGAGCGAAAGGGGAAAATTCGTTTTATTATCTTTAGGGTTTGGCGCACCGATTTGGCACTGGCAAAGGGCCCAAAGTAATGTCCTCCATCTTGTGCCAGGCGTCGGGTAATGTATACCCTGGGCCAATCCTCGTTGGGGTCTATTTTGAGGTAGGGGAAGGTCTTATCATCTTTAAGCCGGACATTATAATGGGGACGATGCCGCTTTATCAGGTTTAACTCTAGGATAAGAGCTTCCTGTTCTGAGGTGGTAACAAAGAAGTCAAGGTCACTAACTCGAGCTACCATCCGCTGTAGTTTTGGTGATAGCTTCTGCCCTGTGCCAAAATACGCCCTCACCCGGTGACGGAGATTAGCTGCCTTGCCCACGTATAAGATGTTTCCTTCGGCATCTTTCAGGAGATAAACGCCGGGGTTGACTGGTAATTGATTTAGTTGCTCAGTGATAAGGCTGGTCAATCCTTTTTCCTACCTTCAATTTATTTTAACATAGCCCATGCAATGGGCAAAGCGTATACAGGGTATTGACGAATAGAATATGAAGCTGATAAACTATAAGTAAATATGCGCATATAAGTAAAGCAAGTCATGCGATATTTAGTGAAAGCGTTCAAGAGTCTATCCGATGAGACTAGACTGAGGATTTTGTGCCTCCTGATGGAGAGGGACTGCTGTGTCTGTGAGGTGATGCAGGCGCTGGATATATCCCAGACTAGAGCATCACGTAATCTAATTGCTCTTTACGATGCTGGCTTCATCAAGCTAAGGAAGGATGGACTCTGGTCGCTATATTCAATAGATATAGAAGGGATGGAAGAATACTATTCTGACCTTGTTGTTAATGCAGTGAGAAAGGCGCTAGAGGGTAATAAGGTGGTAGATGCGGACAGGGAGCGATTGAGGAAAGCAGAGCGAGTGGGGCTAGGTCGCTTGAGACAGATGAGAAAAATGGCTTAGTTCTTTTTTTGGTTTGCTTAAATGCGTAGATGCGCATCTAGGGAAGGAATACCATGGTCGTTGATGTCCTGATTGCTGGTCTCATTGCCCTCAGGGAATATATCGCTCTCCATGTGCTTACCTGTCTTATTCCGGCTTTTCTTTTGGCTGGCGGAATAGTAACCTTCGTTTCGCGAGAGGCTATTATTGGCTATCTCGGTGCTACTGCCCGCAAGCTGTCCTCCTTCGGCATTGCTGCTGGTGGTAGCTTCTTTGTCGCCGTCTGTTCCTGTACTGTCATTCCGGTATCCAGTGGTATCTATCATGGCGGTGCCGGTATTGGCGCTGCTTTCATACTACTCTGGGTGGCCCCGGCGGCTAACATCTTAGCTTTGGTCTACACTGGCTCAATCCTCGGTAGTCAGATGGTTGTAGCTAGGCTGGTAAGTGCCCTACTCATGTCCTTTGTCGTTGGTTTCGTTATGGCTTACGCCTTTTACCGGGAGGAGAAGAACCGTATTTCCACCATCCAGATGAGCGGTCGGCAGTTGATGACAAGGAGGGGTCTAGTCCTGCTTCTGCTATTGGTAGCATGGCTGCTGGCGCCAAACTACATAGTAACGCATGGGCCTTACTGGCAGAAGGTAGCGGTCTGGGCGGTAGGGCTGGTAGTGGTGGCAACTTATGTTTGGAAAGCCATCGATAGAGACAGGATTAAAGACTGGCTCAGGGAGACATGGTGGTTTGTGCGTATAATCTTTCCTCTGCTATTGGCTGGAGTCTTTGTAGTGGGGATAATCGGCGCTGTTCTGCCTCAGGAATGGATTGAGACCTGGCTCGGTGGGGCCGGTTTGCGTCAGTCATTTCTAGCCACCATGATTGGAGCCGTTACCTACTTCGCTACAATGACTGAGGCTCCCTTTGTAGATACCTTGATGAATCTAGGCATGGGTAAGGGACCGGCCTTAGCCTTGCTCCTCACTGGGCCAGGAATTAGCCTGCCTAACTGGCTAGCCATTGCCAGGGTTTTCGGAGTGAAGAAAGCACTTGTCTATGTCCCGACCATTATAGTGCTGGGGACGCTGGTAGGATGGGTAGCTGGATTTATTCTGGGCTAACGTGAGTAACAATATTTAAGGAGGTATTGCACAAAATGATTATCGAGGTTTGCGGACCCGGTTGTCCCAGGTGTCAGGCAACAGAGAAGAATGTGCTTCAGGTGGTGAAAGAGCTGGGAATGGAACTGGGTGAAGAGGCGCAGGTCGTAGAAGTTAAGGATATAAAGCAGATTAGTGCTAGAGGTGTAATAATGACACCGGCAGTGCTCATCGATGGGGTGAAGGTATGTGAGGGCAGAATTCCTGGCCCTCAGGAGGTAAAGAAGTGGATTGAAGAGAGAAAATAAGCTGAAGGAGGAGAGTAGAAATGGTTGAGAAGTGCCTTTGTGAAGCAAGTGAGGTGTTAATCTTCCCCTGTTCAGGAGCTTCTAACTGCGGGCAGATTGCCAATCAGGCAGCGGTTCAGCTCACAGAAGAGGGCATAGGGAGAATGTACTGTCTGGCGGGAATTGGTGCCCACGATAGTGTGATGGTTGAGACAACTAAAGCTGCTAAAAGAGTAGTAGCCATTGACGGCTGTTCTACAGCATGTGCTAAGAGAACCTTGGAGCATGCCGGACTCATGGTAACTGACTGCCTTGATGTTACCGAGGGAGGGATAGAGAAGGTTCATGACTTCAAGCTTTCACCTCAAGACATTTCTTCAATTGCAGCCAGAGTGAAGGAAAGGCTTGGTCCAGGCGATAATTCCAGGATAAAAGACTCGGTGAAGGTGTGATGATAGCCTTGGAGAGAGCAGCAATGGTGTTAAAAGTGTTAGACACTACTCGGAAACACTGGCTGGTTTGGATAGTGCTATCAATATGCCTATTGCTACTGGCAGGTTGTACGGCATCCCCTGCTACACCACCACCAAATGGAGGAGAGCTGGCAACTTACCAAATGGAGATTGACTTACTCGGCACCAGACACGAAGCCTTGGTTGATGTCCAGGGAAGGCTAAAGACAAGTGTTCAAGTGACATCTGCTGATGGCACAATTAGTCTATCCATAGGCAGGGACACTATACTTCTGGACAAAGACGGGAAGCCCCTCCAGTTCATCCATGTAGCAATCGCCCCAACCCTACCACTTCCACCAGAAGGCGCTTACATTGTTGGGGCGGTCTATGATTTGACACCCCGAGGAGCTACTTTTAATCCAACGCTTAAGCTCACTATCAGCTATGACCCGGAGGAGCTACCAGAAGGAGTGGGCGAGAGCGAGGTTTTTATTGCACCTTATAATGAGGGTACAGGGTGGGGTATGTGGCGCTATAAAAGGGTAGATACCGAGAACCACAGAGTAACCACCCAGATAGATTACTTCGCCAAATACGCCGTCTTAGCACCAAGAGAGTCACCCAAACCCCAACCGAAACCCTCGCCTGAGCCAGACCTTGCTTCAATACCCTTAGAACAAGCTCTATCCAGCGGTAAGCCCACACTGGCTGAGTTTGGCTGGAGGACGTGTATTCCATGTAAGCAGATGAAGCCTATCTTGGAGGAACTGGCTGTAGAATATGGAGACAAATTGAATGTGGTAATCGTTGAAGTCTATGAGCAGCGAGAGCTTACCAATCAATACAGAATTATGACGATACCTACCCAGATATTTTTTGACAGTAATGGT
>Ga0114930_10005039_pt1 | contig 10963 bp, 6 predicted proteins | sample AnhtaG_FD_87300 | JGI IMG/M metagenome (GOLD analysis project Ga0114930, IMG submission 87300) | Deep subsurface microbial communities from Anholt, Denmark to uncover new lineages of life (NeLLi) - Anholt_01485 metaG | ecosystem: Environmental > Aquatic > Marine > Oceanic > Sediment | place... | reverse complement strand
TCGGCGTGAGAAGGTAATGAGTTTGCAGCAGATTCGGGGCCTATACTGTTGTTGGTATAGGCCCCGGTTGTTTTTGGGCGTGGTAAGGTATCCGGCTGGGGGGGGTTGTGATTTGCGATTTACGATTTGCGATTTGTGATTTGCGATTTACGATTTACGATTTGCGATTTGTGATTTTCGATTGGGAAACAGGGGATAATCGTTGCGAAAATGGGCTAAATCCTGCGAATAAGTGTGGATAAGGTGGTTGTAAAAAAAAGCTTGACGAAAGGTGAGGTAATGTGGTATAAATGGAAATAAGCAATTTTTGGTGCAAAGGTCGGTGGTTTTTCATAAAGGAAAAAAGAGGAGTGTGGTGCATATCCTGCAAAATCTTACGCTTTTCGGCGGTTGGTCAAAGAAATATTGAGTAATAATCTAATTTTTTGAAAGGAGGTAGTGCTATGTGTAGGAAATTGAGTTTTTTGATTTTTGTTGTTTTGGTGCTGGGTCTGGTTAATGGGGCTTTAGCTGTTAACATTGTCTGGACCAATGATACCGGTAACAGCAACTGGTGTGACAGCGATAACTGGAATCCGGAAACAGTTCCCGACACAGGCGATACGGCAATCATCGACGCCACATCACCCGACCGCGGCCCCATAATCGGGATCGATTGCAACGCCAACGTCGGTACCATACAGGGGCCTAATTCGGCGTTCGGCCACACTCAGGTTATGGATGTAAATACCAGTGGAACTGTTAACGCAAGGACGTGGGACTGGACCGATGGCATCGGCACCGCCATCATTAATGTTAACGGCAGCCCAAGTATCACCATCGGCGGTGGGTCTTGGCGAGCACCCGATGATGGAGTGGGCATACTTAATATAAGTGGTGCCCCTAATATTATTGTCGACGGTGATTTGAGAGGAGCGGACGGGGCCGGGAGCTTTTATATTAATATGAGTGGCGGTCATGTCAGTTGTCTGAATTTTAAAATCGGCGACAATGGCGGCGGTGAACTTAATTTGAGTGGTGGTACCCTTATTATCTCAAACTATTTCATCTTCGGGGGAGATCGAGGTTCGGCGCCCGTCACGATTAATATGACCGGCGGTTACATGAGTGTGGGCAGCAAGTTTATGATTCCCGCGAGCGCCGGTCGTGCAGGTGCGGTTGAGGTAAACCTGGATGCTGGAGTTATTGATTGCACTGAGTTCCTTCACGGTTCGACAGAGGGAGGTTATACGGACGACTGGCATGTAGATATCGAAGAAGGTGTATTGAAAATAAGAGGCGATGTGAGGGCGGCGATTGATGTCAACGTTGCTGCGGAACAAATTACCGCCTATGACTACGATGGCACCGTAGTGGTTGAGCTTATTGATGGTAATACGGTGGTAACCGGTTTGCCGCCCGATCCGCACACGGCCACGAATCCTTACCCACCCTACAAGAGCCAGAATGTAGAGCTGGATGTGGTCCTTAGCTGGACGCCGGGCATCAATGCAGCTTCCCACGATGTCTACTTCGGCACCGATTTCGACGATGTGAGCGACGCGATTACACTTGACCCCGAATACCGAGGGAACCAGGAGCCCAACAGTTGGGATCCTAACGTGATTGATCCCTGCGGGCTGGATTTATCGACGACTTACTACTGGCGGATTGATGAGAAAAACGGCAGCACGTGGAAAGGCAGGGTGTGGCGTTTTACAACCAGAAGTGCTATTGATGACGCGAACAGGCGACTCTGGTACAAGCTGGATGAGCCGAACGGCATTGTTGCCCATGATTCTTCGGGCTATGGGCATCACGGTGCCGTGGACGGGCCTGAAGACCTCTGGCTGCCCGATGGTGGCCGCGATGGGGGCGCCCGTCAATTTGATGATGACGGTCCGGAAACGGTTATAGATGTCCCGCCCGGCGTGCTGGCTGAGATCGACGACGGAGTAACGGTTATAGTCTGGTTGAAGGATACCTACGAGAACGGTGATGATAACTGGGTCTTCAATTCCGGCACAGGCGGTGAAAACGCACCTTACCATGTGTACGCGGCCGTTCTGAGCGAGGAAGGTGATGTGTTGTTCCGCGCCGGCGACGATACTAATGACGTACTGCGGGCCGACGTGGCCGCCAGGGAAGAATGGCACCACTTTGCCTTTGTAAAAGACGAGGCCAAAGGTGAGATGTGCATATACTTTGACGGTGATTTACGGGAGTCCAAGACAGGCGTGGAGGACACGCTGGTCAATGTCCGCGGTACTGCGTTCAAGATTGGGGCTTCAAGCTGGGGCAACTACGATTACGAGGGCAAGATGGATGATTTTAGAGTGTATGACTATGGTATGTCGGCAAAGGAGGTAGCAGAGCTGTTCAGGGGCGGCGATGTTGCACTTGCGTGGGGTCCGGAACCCGGAGATTACGAGGAAGATGTTCCACGTCATGTTGTTCTTAGCTGGAACGCGGGAGATTATGGAGATTCGCACGATGTATACTTTGGCACCGATTGGGAGGATGTGAACGAGGCGATTACGGTTTCGAGCGAATTTAAGGGGAATCAGGACCCGTGTGAGTGGGACCCGCCGGGCGTTCTTGAATTAGGCCGGAGTTACTACTGGCGGATAGATGAAGTCAATGACTCGAATGTCGACAGTCCGTGGAAAGGTCATGTGTGGAGCTTCAGGGTGGCAAACTTCCTTATCGTGGATGATTTTGAGTCGTACTGCACGGGATATGGCTGCAGCAACGAGATATATGATACGTGGCTGGATGGGTACGCGGCGAACAACGACACGGGGTCGGAAGTTACGCTTGGGATCGACCCGTATGAGCCGGTGCACCGTGGCAAGCAGTCGATGGTGTACGTATATCAGAGCGACGGTGGTTGGTGGGGTGATTTGGCTTATTATTCTGAGGTCGAACGTGTATTCTCTGACCCGTGTGATTGGACAGACGCCGGCGTAAAAGTGCTGACGGTGTTTTTCTACGGCCAGCGAGACAACGATGCTAATGAGCAGATGTATGTTGGTCTTGAAGACAGCAGCGGGGCCGGCAGCTATGCGGACGTGAACTACGGCCTGTACGGTGAAGATATGAACGACATTAAAAAGGAAGAATGGCAGCAGTGGGATATCGCGCTGCGTGACTTCAGTGGCGTGGACGCAAACAATGTGGCGAAGGTTTATATCGGCTTTGGTATCAGGGGCAATCCGAACCCGGGCGGTACACCTGGTGGTTCGGGTAAGGTATATTTTGACAATGTGCGGCTGTATCCGCCGAAATGCATTCTGTGGCGTTTGAAACCCGCAGCGGACTTCACCGACGACTGTATAGTTGACATCAGAGACGTTGCGGAAATCGCGAAGCAGTGGCTCAAAAGTGATATCTACTTTGACGAATACACAAATCCCGGCACAGTCGGCCTTGTGGGCTGGTGGAAGCTCAATGAAAATGGCGGAAGTACGGCCAACGATTCGAGCGTTTTTGACAATCACGGCACGATAATCGGTGACTATGAGTGGGTGGTCGGGTACGATTCGAACTCGGCGGTGAAATTCAAGGACGGCAAAGTCTTAGTGCCGGATGCAGCACAACTGAGGCCGGCGGCCACGGTTAGTGCCACAGCCTGGGTCTATTATAGCGGAGACCCGGGCGGCAGTGCTCGCGTAGTGGTCAAAGGCAAAGATAACTACGAGGCATATTGCCTCGAGGTGAGCGACGAAGACAGCGCTACCTTCTATGTACGCGACGTTAATGGCACCAGGTACTTTGCAGGCAGCGAAGAAGGTGATACCTATCCTGAAGACTGGCTTCATCTGGCCGGAACGTACGACGGCAGCACGGTAAGGTTCTACGTGGACGGTCAAGTTGTGGGCACGAGCGACGAGGCGAATAGTATACTTCTTTCCCAGGATCCCTGCGGTTTGGCAATAGGTAACAAGCCTGACGCCAACGACAGGCCATTCAAGGGTACTATAGATGATGTACGGGTTTACAACCGTGCTCTGACGGCTGCCGAGGTTGCGTGGTTAGCCAGTGGTGGGACAGGTTCTATCCCATTGATGTTAGAAGAGAACGTTTATTTGGGCGAGACTCCCGAGGTTATCAACTTCAGGGACTATGCTGTTCTGATGGAGAGCTGGCTTGAGAAGAAGTATTGGCCGGAATAGTAATCGGCGTGAGAAGGCAATGAGTTTGGAGCAGATTCGGGGCCTATACTGTTGTTAGTATGGGCCCCGTTTTTTTGTATTGATTATTTCAGGGATGGTATCCTACATTGCGCACAGGATGGTGCCTTATCGGCACGTAAGGTGGGTGTGTGGGGAAAGGCTTGCAAGCTTTATTGGAGATGGCTATTATTTAGTTGGAATTTGCCGGGTATGGGTGCCGGGCGTTTTTGACGACGGGAAAGGAGCCGGGAAGTGAAGGTGTTTCGTTGGCCTGATAATCCTATCATAGAGCCGAGGGATGTTAAGCCTTTGCGAGATGACTTTGAGGTTATCGGGGTATTTAACGCTGGCGTAGCTCGTTTTGAAGGCGAAGTTATCCTACTGGTTCGGGTGGCGGAAAGACCGATTAGTAAACATCCGGACGTTGTGTTAGGGGGTGTTTACGACGTAACTAAAGATGACATTGTGATAAAAAGGTTTCCAAAGGAAGATGCGGACAACGATTTTTCGGACCCGCGGCTGATAATCAGGCCAAGGGAAACCTATCTGACGTCGATTTCACATCTGCGTGTTGCGCGAAGCAGGGATGGTATTAAGTTTGAGATTGAAGATAGTGCCGCTATCGGGCCGGCAAATGATTATGAAAGCTTTGGAGTTGAAGACCCGCGGGTGAGTTTTATCGACGGCAGGTACTATGTCAGCTACGTCGGGGTTTCGGCCGGCGGGGTGACAACGTGTCTGGCGTCAACGAAGGATTTTAAGTCATTTGAGCGTCACGGTGTTATCTTCTGTCCGGAGAACAAGGACGTGGCACTTTTTCCGGAACGAATTGGGGGCAGATATTACGCGCTGCACAGGCCTGTTTCGCCGCTGTTTAAGAGAAATGAGATGTGGATTTCGGAATCTCCTGACCTTCGATGCTGGGGCAACCATCGTTATCTTATGGGGCCTCGCGCGGGTCATTGGGACGATATGAAGATCGGCGGAAGCGCCGTACCTTTGAGAATCGAGCAGGGGTGGCTGGAGATTTATCACGGTGCGGACCATAACAATCGCTACTGTCTTGGGGCCGTGCTGCTGGATGTCGAAAAGCCGGGCAAAATTATCGCAAGAGCGAAGGAACCGGTCCTTGAGCCGGAGGCTGATTATGAAATTGAAGGCTTCTTCGGGAATGTGGTGTTTACGTGCGGTCTGCTCGGCGAGGACGGGAAGCTGAAGATTTATTACGGTGTGGCGGATACGGCAATTTGCTATGCAGAAGTTGGTTTGGAAGAGGTCATCAAGAGTCTGGACCTGTAGCGATATGGATTTTGCGGGGCAGTTTTAGTATTTTGTTGGGCTATGGGCAGTGTGCGTTCACAATCCGACTCGAACGTTGAAGGACGGCGGTCTGTTGACAGGGTGTATGAGTTTTTGGCGCCGCGTGCGCACAGCGCTATAATGGTTGGTGCGTTATTGTGCACGCTGGCGGTGAAGTTTTTTCATTCCTGCCGTACGAATCTTTTGAATGAATATTTTAGCTGGGTCCTTGCCGATATTATTGTTCTTCTCGGCGTCGAGTTTTTACTTTCGCTGCTGAGTTTTTTCCGGCCCCGCAAGAGCGTGGTGCGGGCAGCGATATTGACGGCGGCGATTTTCTGCACGTGGTCGGTGTGCAATGCGGGATGGCTGATAGCGACCGGGACACAGATTTTGCCCTCGGTATTAGCGTCGCTGATTTTCGACCCTGTCAACCGGTTTGCGATAATAGGGCATCGGCTGGCACTTCAACCAGTGATGGGGGTGATACTTCTGGGCCCAAGTGCGGTTGCGCTGGTTTTCCTTTTTATGGTTCTGGCAAATCCGGTGCTGCCACGACGCGACAGAAAGATATTTGCGCACAGGACTGTTGTTTATGTTTTCCTGGTGATGGTTGTGTTTTTGGCCGGCGCAACAAGAGCGAAGGACACATCGGGTCAAATAACATCTAAAGGGCTTCGGTACAACAGCCAGCTCAAGGCGATTACATCTTTGTTTTCAAGAAGTCACAGGCGAGCGGCGCATCGCAGTGACTCGATGCCGGCACGTAAGATTCCGGCTTATGATGAGGTTGAGATATCGTTGAGCGCCGGTGTGCGCAAAGCCGCCTACAATGTTGTTATCGTGATTCTGGAAGGCGTTGGATACAAGCACACATCGCTTTGCGATGACACTTCGCCGCGGACGCCGTATTTGAAACAGATGGCCGAACAGGGGGTGTTGATGACGAATACCAGGCCTCCGCTTACGCACTCGACGAAAGGCTTCTTTTCGATTCTGACGGGAAGACTTCCTTCTATCACGGGCGATTACGTGGAAGCTTTGCCTGTCTCAAAGGCGTACGCGAGCATTGCAACGATTTTGCGGGAGAAGCTAAACTACCGGACGGCGTTTTTTCAGTCGGCGAAAGGTAGCTTCGAATGCAGGCCCGGGCTGGTCCACAATCTCGGCTACGATAAGTTCTGGGCGAGAGAATACACCAACAATCCGGATGCGTACCTCGGCTACCTGGCAAGTGATGAGTTCACTATGTTGGAGCCGATTGCAAACTGGGTAAAAGGGGAAGACAGGCCTTTTCTTCTGACACTGGTACTGTCGGCGACACACGACCCGTATGAGGTGCCGGAATGGTTCGGTGAGAACGAAGGCGAACCTATCGAACGATACCATCGAACAATTGCTTATACAGACTCGTTCATTAAGGCACTGGACGATGAACTAAAAAGGCTAAACTGTGCCAAGAAGATGGTTTTGTGCATTATCGGCGACCACGGGGAGGCTTTCGGTGAACATCATAGATTCGGACATGACCTGATACCTTTTGACGAGGCTTTGAGAATTGTGTGGCTATTGCGGGCGCCGGGCCTGATGGGGGGGAGACGGGAGATAACTGAGCCGGCCTGTTCCGTTGATGTCACGCCGACAATACTTGGCCTGTTGGGCTTTGATATTAAGAGGGCGGGATTTGACGGGATTGATATCTTTAAAGCTCACGAGGGGAGAAAAGTGTACTTTTCGGGATGGGTCGAGGGGACAGCGGCTGGTTATGTCGAGGCCAATAAGAAATTCATTTACGACCCCACTAATCAAATAGTTGTTGTCTATGATTTGGAAAAAGACCCTGAGGAATTACACGGAGAAGAAATCACGGGAGCGGAGGCGGAGAAAATTATTGCTGACGTTACCGGATGGAAGAAAAAGACCTTTATACCGACGTTTAACTGGGGACAGACTAAAGAGGTTGTGCTTTTCGACTTCTGGCGTGTCTATCGCTTAAGGAGTCGAGAGCCCTCGGCGAAGCACATTCAAGAGTAAGGATTATCTTTGCGAATCAATGGAACACAGAAGGATTCTGATTACGGGGGGGTGCGGCTTCTTGGGGCAATACTTGACCAAGGATTTACTCGATGAATTCGGCGGGCTGCGAATAAAGGTACTCGACCTTAAACGGCAAAGCAAGGGTCTTTTTGATTTTTGCGACCGGCCCAATGTGGAGTTTCTGCCTGAGAGGGACATCTGTGATTATGATTCGATAGAGCAGGAATTTAAGAACGTGGACGTGGTCATACATCTTGCAGGAGCTGTATCGTTTTCGCTGCGAGATAAAGAGCTACTGGAGAAAGTAAACGTTCAGGGAACCAGGAACGTACTTGCGGCTGCTTTTACCAATAAGATTGGAAGTTTTCTGCATATAAGCTCAGTAGCGGCTCTGGGATACAATGACGACAGAGACGGAGCTGTAAATGAGACTTTCGACTTTGACTGGGACATTGCAAATCGCAGAAAAAAATATTACATGCTGACGAAACATCTGGCGGACGTCGAAGTTGAAAGATACGTAGAGAAGGGGCTGAACTGTGTTATTGCCTATCCGGGCCTGATGTTCGGGCCTGGGGACATAACAAACTCAGCCAGGTTAATCAGGGCAATCAAAGATGGGAAAATTCCGTTTAATATGCCCGGCGGGACCAACATAATCGATGTAAGAGATGTGTCCAAGGGGATTGTGGCCGTTTTCAAGAAAGGCGCAACTAAAGGGAGTTATTTATTATCAGGTGATAATCTTACTTTCAAAGAGATAAATAAAACAATTGCAGATGCGTTTTCTGTCAAGTGTCCGAGATTAACGCTGCCGAGGGTTTTGAACCCTTTGCTTTTCAATCTGCTGCTTTTTATTGAATCAATAACAAAAAAGAGGCTTGAACTTACAGCAGATAATCTGGACTCGGCTTTTAAGTTCAGATATTTTGACAATACGAAAGCGAGGGAGGAATTGGGCTGGGCGCCTGAAATCACTTTTGAGCAGACCGTCAAAGACACAATAAAGTGGATGGATAAGAATGGCGAGTTTGAAAAATAAAGTTGTAGTAATAACCGGCGCGAGCAGCGGGATAGGGAAAGCCGCGGCTGTAAAATTCGCAAGAGAAGGAGCCATAGTTGTTCTTGCCGCGAGAAGGATTGGGAAACTTGAAGAGGTAAAGGAATTCATCTGCTCTTTCAACGAGAATTGCATGTGTATAGAAACCGATGTTACGAAGGAAGAAGAAGTAACAGAATTATTCAATCAAACAGAAAACAGGTTCGAGAGAGTTGATATTCTGGTTAACAATGCGGGAAGAGGTCTGAAATCAGAGGTGTGCGACATCAGCTACGATGACTGGCTGTCCGTAATTCATACGAATTTAACGGGCATTTTTCTGTGCACAAGAGAAGCCGTAAAAAGGATGAGAGAGAGAAAAATTAAAGGCCATATCATAACCGTGTCGTCTATTGCGGGACTGTTCGGCGGGCCTACATACGCGGCGTACTGCGCTTCAAAACATGGCGCGACCGGTTTTATGAGGTCGCTTAAATGGGAAGTGCGAAAGTATGGAATTAAAGTTTCCACAATTTACCCTGCGAGGGTGGATACTGAATTTTTTGATATTTATGAAAAGAGACCTGACAGGCGTCAAATGCTTTCAGCAGAAGATGTTGGAAGTTATCTTGCTGCCGTAGCGTCGAGGTCCTGGGGTAGAATAACAGGCGTGAGAATTCTTAACATCTTCAAGAGAATCTGTTACCTTTTCAGGCCACAACGGTAGGCAAGGTGCCGGATATCCTGTGGGTTCGTCTTTATTTGGGTCCCGCAACTGTTTATTAAGCAGCACATTTGTGTTGTTTTTTGTAAACGTTGCGCAAATCCTTGAGGTATGCAACGATTTGTGAGGGTTCTATGTGCGAAAACAGGCTGGCTGAAAAGGGCGTACGTTGATAAAAGACAACGCGCTGTTATAACTCGAAAGCTGTCGGGCTCTGGGACTAAAACGGCATACATAAGCGTAACTATCCGTCCTGCAAATCGTTAGGAAGAAATGCGGAGGACTTTTGATTTCATTTCTTGTTGTTGGCATACTCTTTGCGAAAGGGATTACTTTTCGCCGTCGAGATAACGATATTGGGCGGAAGCATCCTAAACAAAGGTGATATAAGGAGGAGAAGGAAGTGCTCCGCCCGATTTTGCAAGCTCACAAGACCAGTGTTGTGGGGTTGAGGGCCTGACAAAGCGGGTTTTGTTAAGAATATAAAGCGGAGCCGTTCCGGAGGAGGGGCGACTCCGCTTTCTTTTGCGCGAACTCTTTCGTCCTTGTGGACAAACGGTCGCCTAACCTCTACCGGAGAATCCGGGAGGCTGGTGGTTTCAAGCCTTTTTTGTGCTTACCGATGCCGATAGGATTGGGATTATAGTCGCCGATAATATCGACCTTGCTCCTGGCCGGGATATTGCCCTCCATGCCCATACACCAGTAACAGGCGTTGACAAGCAGCCGGCGGAAACCTTCATTCTTAAGGTCGCCGGCGTGGCCCATAGTGGTAGTAAAAACACGGGCGGCCTTGCCGCGCCGGCCCGTATAAGTCTTTGTCCACGCCACGGGAACGAGTTCCTTATCCGGGTTAGGTTTATCGTTCGGGGCCATTCCCATAAGGGGCTGGCCCATAATCAGTGGTTTACTATCACCGCTGAGCGTAGTGATGCCATAAACGTCAGATGGCCCCCAGATACCTTCAATGCCTTTGACAATGGGATGGTTCTCCATGCCTTTTGCAATTAGCCCGCGCGTACTCTCTTTTTGGTGGCTTCCATAGTGGCTGATCCATGTTTCACCCAGCACCTGGCGTCCATAGCCGCCCTGGAATTGCTTGTCTCGAAAACTGTATTTGGCGTAGGGACTATCCTTGCGCTTCTTGTAGTTAAACGCATGCGTGGCTGTCCTTAATCCCATGATGGGCCTGCCGGAGTCGGTGTAGTCAATAATGTGTTTCATCTGGTCGTCGGGCAGCTCGCGAAAACGGGTGAAAAGCACCATCAGGTCGGCGGTGTTGAGGGCTTCGAGACCAGGGATGTTATCGAGGGTTTGTGGGTCAATCTCGCCTGTTTCTTTGTTGATAGCAAAGAGGACGGTGCAATTGAAGCCGTGATGTGCAGTTAGAATCTTAGCCAACTGCGGCATAGATTCTTCCGAGCGATATTCGTCATCGCCGATGACAAACACGATGTGGGGTATTTTTGCTTTCGCAGGCCGATGCCCGCAGGACACCAAACCGGCCGTAAGCCCCGCAACACCCAGAGCCCCAATAAACTGTCTTCGGGACAAATCATTATCCATTGCCATAAGCCTCCTATTTAGTACTACAGCGCCACTTGGTACTGTAAAATCTGGTTTTTCTGTTAAAATCCGAAGCACGAAATCCGAAATCCGAAACAATATCAAATGTTCAAAATCCAATTTCTCAAAACAAGAACGTTGATT
>Ga0114930_10005037_pt1 | contig 10963 bp, 11 predicted proteins | sample AnhtaG_FD_87300 | JGI IMG/M metagenome (GOLD analysis project Ga0114930, IMG submission 87300) | Deep subsurface microbial communities from Anholt, Denmark to uncover new lineages of life (NeLLi) - Anholt_01485 metaG | ecosystem: Environmental > Aquatic > Marine > Oceanic > Sediment | place... | reverse complement strand
CGCTCAGTCTTTGTATGGAATATTGCCGGATATTACATGCCTGGGTAAAATTATCGGAGGAGGTTTGCCGGTTGGCGCTTATGGAGGCAAACGTGAAATCATGGAACATATTGCACCGCAGGGTCCTGTATATCAGGCAGGAACACTTTCAGGTAATCCACTTGCTATGGCCGCAGGGATTGCGACTCTTAAGCAGTTGAAGAAACCCGGTTTTTATGAGCTACTTGATAAAAAGGCGGATGTTCTTGCAACAGGCCTCGCTAAGGCTGCTGCAGATGCAGGAATAAATGTCACAGTGGACAGGGCAGGATCAATGCTTGGGATGTTTTTTACCGATAGAAGTGTAAAAGATTTTGATGATGCAAAGACCAGTGATCTTGATATGTTTTCAGCCTATTATAAAGGCATGCTGGAAAAAGGAATTTACCTCGCTCCTTCCCAGTTTGAAGCGCTTTTTGTTTCAATTGCACATGGAGCGGAACACATTGATAAGACAATAGAAGCAGCAGCAGAAGTGCTGAAAAAGCTAAAGGCTGAAGGCTGAAGGCTAAAGGCTGAAGGCTGTCAGGGAGCTTCAGCCTTCAGTCTATCCACCTGAGTAGTTACCAGTGAAATTGATAAGTATTTATCTTTTGAATTTCTATCAAAAAATAATCTTGTGAAAATACTGGCTAAAAGGGAATATCATCGTCAATTTTATCCGAACCTGACGATTTGGGAGTATCAGAAACCTGAGTATTTAAAGGTGGCTCATCTGAATTTGCAGAATCTCTTGAACCTAAAAACTGAACATCAGATGCAACAATTTCAGTGGTATATTTTGTAACGTCATCTTTTTCCCATGATCTAGTCTGTAAACGACCCTCTACATAGACCTGCCTGCCTTTTGAAAGATATTCGCCGCATATTTCTCCAAGTTTTCTAAAAGCTACGATACGATGCCATTCTGTGCGTTCTTTTTTTTCTCCGGTAGCTTTGTCCTTCCATTCTTCAGATGTCGCTATGCTGAAATTAGCGACGGCAGCGCCATCCGGAGTATAGCGTACTTCGGGATCTCTGCCCAAACGTCCGATTAGTATCACCTTGTTAATACCTGACATATTTACCCCCTAAAACAATTTTTAATAAGTTATTAAAATTATACTGAGCTTCCCTGCATTTCTTGCACACAACTTATAAAACAAAGATGCTCTTAATGTCAATCATAGCAGAAAAATCTGTGCAATCTGCGTAATCTGTGGATTAAACAAGCCATTTTATGAAGAGGACGGTCAGGATACCTGCAAATAAAGGTGTCATAAACCAACCTACAGTAATTTTGGTGACAACTTTGGTACTTACGGTACGCAATCCTCCCACGATACCAACTCCTACTACAGCACCTACTATCGCTTGAGATGAAGAGACCGGGACGCCAATTTGAGTAAAGATATGGAGGGTAAATGCTACCGCCAAAATGGCAACAAAGGCAGAGAAGGGATCCAATGGAGCAATCTCTTTGCCGACAGTTATCATAACTTTTTTGCCATAGGTGATAATACCGGAGGCAATGCTGAGACCACCGATTAATGAAGCCATCCCGGCAGACAGGAAGCCTGATCCTACATAAACGCCGGTCACAGTAGCTACATTATTTGAACCTAAAGTATAGGCGCTATAACAACCTGCCACAATAATTCCAGTAGAATAAAGTTGGTTTAGGTGGGCAATGTTTGTAATGGTCTTATCCAGAACATATCTTAAACACCGGTGAAGAAAGTATGCGAGGACGATAGCGCCTATAGGGGTGACTAACCAACAGATGATGATTTTGAAAAGCTTGGAGAAATCCGCAGATCCTGAGAGAATTCCAGCGCCTACAATTGCGCCGATAATCGCTTGGGAACTCGAGGTTGGAACAGCAAAATAAGTGAGAACGGTCATGGTAATGCCGGCCGCTAATGAGCAATAAAAAGCCTCTATAGTGAGAAGAGTGGAGAGTTCACCAACAGTTTCCATGCATTTTGGGCCTTCAAGGAGAGCGCCGAATAACACGAAGACCACTGACAGAAATATAGCTGTTCCATATTTTATGGTGCCTGTTGCGACACCTGTTCCAAAGATATTCGCAAAATTATTGGCCCCAAGGCTCCAGCCCAGAAGAACACTGCTCAAAACCTTCCACATAAGTTACTACATCCAAGTCCTGTTATCAGCCCTTTATCTACTCAAGAGCGGATTATTTCATGCTCACATTTATAATTTGGAGATAATCACTGGCATCTTCAATGATATCACTTATAGTGGTAAGGCCTGATATAAAATCAGATAAGATTTTTCCCTCCCAGAAATTGCTTATAGGTATTTTACGAATGTCCTTAATTAAACTGAATTTAATATCATCGATCTTTTTCTCATAAATTCTGATAGCCAGTGTTTTCTCTCTCAGGTCATCTCCTTTCAACAGCGCCTCGAATGTTATTAAGAACATTTCGCAGATCTTTAAATTAAGATATGCGACTCTAAAACATTCGCCTTTTATCTGTTCAGGAATTTTTCCATCTAAATAGTAATTAGCTGTATCTCCAAGTATGTCAAAAACATGATCGACAATCTCAACAAATCTGCACAGGTCTGGTCTGAGGTATGGTAGAAAAGCACCCTCATATATTTTTGAGATGATTTCTCTCCGGATAGAATCACTTTCACGTTCGAGATCAATTAAATTCCGCATAAGATTTCGGTCGTCTTTTTCTAAAGCTGTTTTGAACAAGTCACAAGTAGAGCAGAGAAGTTTAATGTGTTTCCTCATATTGCCTGTAACTTCCTGTTCTTTCTTGCTGAGAGATAGAATTTTTTCAAGAAACATGATTACCTCTTGCCCTCGTGATGAGAGCACCTGCCATAATGTCTATTAAAGAAATTACACCAATAATTTTTTCACCTTCGCATACAAAAACTCTTGCAATCTTCTTCTTCTCCATTAATGCTGCGGCTTCAGCTATGTCCGCATTCTTATCGAAACAGACCACTGGCTTCGCAGCAATTTCTGATACTTTAATATCTCTGGGGTTCAAACGCTTGGCCAGCACTTTAAAAACTATATCTCTTGCTGTGATAATTCCATGGTTCAAGTCTTTTCCTGGAAATCTGACCAGTAATGATCGAATTCGTCTATCAACCATTTTCTCAACCGCATCATATACTGATCTATCAGCGTCCACAGATGCTATTTTCGTTTTCATAAGTTCTTGTACTTTCATATCTTCCCCCGTTTTGTTATTCAAAAACCCAGAAATTTGATATAAACCGTTTCAGAACCTCTGTCTTGATATATTTTTTCGTAAAAGTTTATTCATCCTTACCTATTACGATTATCATATTTTTTCAAAATATGTTAGCAAAATTTGGTAATTTCGATAAGATAACAAAATTATGGTTAGCTTATATTAGGATACTTATCAATTGACTTTGTGTGAAGTCATCATAGTATAATTTAAAGCAGTTCTCATAATTACGTTCCGTATATTACGATATACGAATAACCAAAAGGAACATATTCTTGAGGATTACTATAAAAGAATAGATTTTGGTCGATAGCAGCAAAAAGGAGGTAATATGAGCTTCCCCCATCTTTTTTCATCAGGGCAAATAGGAAAATGCCGTCTCAAAAACAGAATTATAATGTCGCTGTTCCCAACAAAATATGCGACAGAGAACAAAGTTAATCAAAAAATGACCGAATTTTACAGAACAAGGGCAAAAGGCGGCGTCGGCCTGATTGTTCTTGACTGTCCCTGCCTTGATTATCCAAGAGCATATAAAGGCTCCCATGAACTTCGTTTTGATCAGGAGGAATATGCTTCAGGTTTAGTTGAGCTATTAAGTATTATTCATAATGAGGGCGCCAAAGCTTTCATGCAACTTAATTATCCAAAGGAAAGATCCTTTAGTAGAGAGATCAGCGGCGCCAAGAAAAAAGGTGATAAGTGGGTTGTGCCCTTGGCAAATTTTATGTCTCTTAAGGATGCTGATGAGATCCTTGAAATAATGGCTCATGGTGCCGGAAGAGCAAGAGAAACCGGTTACGATGGAGTGGAGATTCAAGCAAGCTATGGTGATCTGATTGCTCAGCTACTTTCGCCAGTCCTTAACAAGCGTGATGATGAGCTGGGAGGGTCCTTGGAGAACCGGGCAGGGTTTTTGACAAGATTGATATTAAAGGTGAAAGATGCGGCAGGAGAAGATTTCCCGGTAATGGTAAAACTGGTCTGCGATGAGTTTGTTTCTGGCGGGCTGAATATTGATGATGCCCAAAAAGTTGCTTTGCTTGTGGAAAATGCTGGAGCTGATGCTATAGTGGCAAATGCAGGCAATAAATCTACGAAATTTGTTACGATCCCAACTCATGAAAGTCCACCCGGGGCTCTAGTTCATCTTGCTTCTCAGATAAAAGAAAAAGTCAACATACCCGTTGTCGCTATTGGCAAGATAAACAGCCCTATCTTAGCTGATGAAATCATTAAAAAGGGAGATGCTGATTTTGTCGCTATTGCCAGAGCGCTTGTTGCTGATCCTGATTTTCCAAGAAAAGCGGAAGCAGGCATGACAGATGAAATCAGGGGCTGCATATATTGTCTTGAAGATTGTGCAGAAAAAGGTGTGCCCGGCATTGGCAGGTGTTGTACAGTAAACCCATTTGCCGGCCTTGAGTATTTGTGGAGAATTTTGCCAGCCTCTGAAAAGAAAAAAGTCCTTGTGATAGGTGGAGGGCCAGGTGGTATGCAGGCTGCTATATTAGCAGATCAGAGAGGGCATGAAGTTGAATTGTGGGAGCAGAATCATCTTGGGGGTCAGGTAAGGCTTGCCAGCAAAGCTCCTTTTAAGGAAGAAGTGTCTGAGGTTTTGCGTTATCTTAAGCACTGTCTTGATAATAGCAAAATCACTGTCCATACAGGACATCGGGCCGGGGCGGATGAGATCATCTCCTTTGCTCCAGATGTGGTTATTGTGGCAACAGGTTCTATCGAAGGGGAGTTAGATATTCCTGGGATAGATTCAGACATAGTTGTTTTTGCCAGTGATTTATATAAGCAGGAGTATGATTTGGGTCGAAGGGTAGTAATTATCGGTGGTGGTGATATTGGCTGTGAAACGGCTGATTGGCTGGCTACATCTGATAGGCAGGTAATTATTGTGGAAATAGTGCCTCAAGTGCTTTCCAAGATGAAAAAGATACCCAGAGAGCGACTTTTGTCGAGACTGGTTGAAAAAGGAGTAAAAATATTTACGGAAACTCAGGTTACTTCTGTAGAAAAGGATAGAGTTTGGCTGGCAAGGAAAGATGGCGAAGAATTTATTATAGAGGCAGATAAGGTGATAGTTGCTATTCAGGCAAAACCGGAAGACAGCCTTTTGCATGAGCTTAAAGATAAAGTTAAAAATATAATAGCTGTAGGTGATGCTAAAATGCCAGGCAATATCGGCTCAGCTTTAAGAAGCGCTACGGAAGCAGCACTAAAAATATAAATCTATAATTCTCAGTCACAAAGACTTTCAAGTGACTTGCCCTCCAGCCATCTTTTAACGAAATTCTTTGTTACGCTTATATTAATCTCTGCCTTTTCCGAAGAGTTATTCAGAAGCTCCATTATCTCATGCACCTTACCCTCGTTTCCAATAAGTGCATAAATCTTAATGCTTCGATTAAAAAAGTTTACTGCAAGCCGGTGTTTATCCTGATTGTAATAGATTGTCCCAATTGCAGCCAGATCATCGGCAGTTCCTTTGATGAATCCTGAAGATTGGTCAGCAGATAAAGCTTCTTTAAAATAATCGAGCGCATTTTCAAACCGCTTTGTTTCCAAAGTAAGCTTTCCTAACGCAAAGTTAATCGCTGCAATTTCTGAAACATTTGAATCCCCAACATTTTTATGAGCTTTTTTTAATATATCTTCAGCATGTTTGAATTTCTTTTCTCTTATAAGAAGAATGCCTCGGTTTTTAAGCAATGTTACAGAAAGCTTTTTGTTATTTTTCGCTATTCTTTCCGCACAACTTAAAACATTAGATGCTTCTTCAAGCCGGTCAGCTTCTATAAGAGCAGCAGCTTTATTTGAAAGGGCCTGGACAGCGCCCTCAATGTCGTTAACAGATGAATATATTCGGTAAGATTCATCAAAAAATCGTATGGCAGAAGAAATGCAATCAGTTGCTCTGTAAACATTACCTATACTGTTCATACTTATGGCAACACCTCTTAAATCGTCGGAAAAGACAAACAGTTCATGTGCTCTTAAGAAGTGCTCTAGTGATCGCTTGTAACACCCCTTATTATACAGAGACGTTCCTTTTTTGATTTCTTTAATACCTGAAATAGTTTTATCGGATTTTTTTATTGCATGATTACTTCCGGCGCATGCGGAGAGTATCGTTATAGACAGCAGAATAATTATTATACGGCATGTTTTCATATCGGATCTTTCTCCTTACCTCCTTGACGTTGACAGGAATTAAGAGAGCGAAACTTGAGTTGTTTATACTACCATGAAATATGAAAGTCAAAACTAAACAAATATGCGGTGACTCAGCTTGTGAAATCGGCACTCCCGTAAGGTCGACGATCTTGAATATTGTATGAAAAAATGCACTTGGCGTTTTGATGCCGTGGTATTTTGAAATCAAGCATCTTTACTTCTGATAAGCGTATAAAATAGCTCGATATTTTTTTTATTGGGGCCAGGTCTCTTGTCAATTATCACTTTCCATGAAGTATGTCCTTCTAACTTCCATAATACTTCTGTAATTTTTGCAATTATACTAGCCTGATCAGTTCCTGCCATGTTGATTATTTCAGTTTCATGAAAGGTTACAACATCGTCTTTGTGCATGCCTTTTTCAAGGCCATATAAAACTGATCCTTCTCCAATATCAATTAATGCGCGATTTAGGGCAGCAGATAATTTTGGCGCAATAGGTGATAAATCCCTGTAAATCTGTTTCGCCAGTTCATAATTTGTCATTATATATTCCTCTGTAGTTATTGTTGATTTAGAGCAGTTATCATAATTACATTCCGTATATTAGCAATATCTTCGCTAACCGTTTGATCATTTTTCAAAATTATCAAAATAGTTCGCTCGAATACAGCTAATATACGAATAACATAAGCGGAAAATAAATAAGACAAAAGGGGTTATAAGAAAAAGACTCATAACCCCTTTATATTATCTGGCTGAGGGACAAGGATTCGAACCTTGATTAACGGGGCCAGAACCCGTCGTCCTGCCTTTAGACGATCCCTCATTAATTATGTCAAATATAATAAAATTAATAATTGAGTCAAGTTAATTCAGCACTTTTTTCAATACAAATAAATTTTTCAGCCGCTAAATATAAATGTCTATATTATCTAAAACTAGTAAAACAGGCAATAAATCATATATAAGCTAATCTTAATTCAAAAATTACCGATGAACTTTTTGAATGTTACTTTTTGTGATAAAAAGACATGAATAGATAAACTAAAAATTGAAATTTAATCTAATATTTAAATAAGTTGGGAATCTATTTTTTCCATAATTTATAAAATAATACCAACGGTACAAATCAAATAAATACAAAATTGTCAATTTGAAATAATCACAATAAAAGTTCTTGACAATCTTTTTTAATTAAATTACTAGTGGCGCAACCTTTATGTCAAGTAGTGAAATGCAATATATATTGTATAAATATAATTAGTTAGGAGATTACTCATGCCTGTTCCAAAACGCAAAAAATCTAAGTCAAAGCGTAATTCAAGACGTGCTCATATTAAAGCTGCGGCTCCAAATTTAACCACTTGCCCACAGTGCGGAGAAACTAAACTTTCACATCATATATGTCATTCCTGTGGAACTTATAAGGGGCGTACCATTATAGAAATAAAAGAGGATTAAAATATGACAACATCAACATCTGGACGCAATCTCAAAGGTCTCGACCTTGAGTCAAGGCAGATGATAATTGATACCGTAAGACAGCTTAGGAAACGCCTTCTTACAAAGGAAAAAATTCTTGAATTTGATAAAAACGAAATTTTTCCTGAAGATACGATCCGTGAATTGCTGGGCGAGGATATCGGTCTGCAGCTCCTGTTTATACCTGAAGAATACGGGGGTATAGGAGGAGGAGCACGTGACTGCTGTGAGGTGATCCGTGAAATATCCAATATATGTTTGGGGATTGCAACAGGTTTTTTTGCTATTCAGCTTGGTTCAGATCCCATACTGGTCGGAGCTACCGAGGAACAAAAGCATAAATGGCTTGGCTCTATTGCCGAGGGGAAATCTCTTGTAGCATATGCTGTTACCGAACCTGGGGCCGGAAGCAACCTTGCGGCCTTAAAGACAAAGGCTGATCCTGTAACAAATGAAGCAGGTGATATTACTGGGTACAATATAAACGGCACTAAACAGTTTATATCGACAGGTGGATATGCTGATTTCATCACAGTTCTTGCCAATACACCTGATGGGCCGTCATTTTTTATTGTGGAGAAAGGCACAGGAGGTTTTGTTCAGGGCAAGGGTGAAGAAAAACACGGGATACGTGCATCAAATACATCACCTCTCTCATTTACCGATGTCTTTGTGCCAATTGAAAATCTTATTGGCGGCGTTCCCGGAGAAGGCATGAAGCATGCCAACAAGGTTTTTGGGTATACAAGGCTTATGGTTGCTGCAATGGGCCTGGGTGCCGGCGAAGCAGCTCTCAATATAGCTATCCCATATGCTAAGGAGAGAGTTCAGTTCGGATCCACTCTTTCTGAAAAACAGGGATATACACACAAACTGATCGTTCCAAATGCTGTAAGACTTGAAGCTGCAACAGCCTATATGGAAGAAGTCGCAGATAGATTGGATGCAGGTGAAGATGACCTGCAGGTTGAAGGATCGATTGCCAAGTTTTTCGCCACCGAAGCCGCCAATAAAACAGCTGATGATGCCATACAGGCTCTTGGTGGTTATGGATACATTCGCGAATTTGAGGTGGAAAAGATAAAAAGAGATGTTAAAATTACTTGTATTTATGAAGGAACCAGCGAAATTCAGCAGAATATAATCAGTACGTTTCGCTGGAAAATTACACGTAAGACAAAGGGCCAATATTACGGAGCCATATCTTCAGAGATGGAAGAATTGAATAATACCCTGAATGATGCCGGATGTAAATTTTATGGGCTCGCTGCCAGGGCTCTGAACAATACCATAATGGTCGTTCATGATAACAAGCTTACAAAAAAACAAGATATTATGTTTGCTCTGTCCAACATGATGACACATGTGGAGGTTGGAGCAAGCATGGCGCGTAAGGCAAAGTCACTTGTTGAAGCAGGTGATCCTAAAGCCGAAAAAATAAAGGCAATGTCAAGAATTTTTGCAAATGAAGTGGCACAGGTTGTAGCTCATAATATGTTGAAGATACTGATGGGCTCCGGTGCTTTTGATCATAAAATCGTTTCTGATTTTATGGAGACCATTTCTTATAATAAACTGCTTTGCAGCTATGAAAATGTCATTAAAGACATGGATATGGTTGCGGACATATTATTTGAGAGGTAATTATGCCTGATAAACGTACCGTTGTAGTTACAGGTGGTTCAAGAGGTATTGGACGGTCCATTTGCCTTTCCCTGGCAAATCCGGATACTCAAATCTATTTCAACTATTTTTCTCCAGGTAATCCCGAGGCTGAAGAGGCTGCTGCTGCTGAAACAGAAAAATTAGTTGCCGACCTGGGAAGTTCGGCAGCAAGTATGAGCGTTGATGTCGCAGATGCAAAAGAGGTCGAAGCTTTTTTTGAGAAAATAGTTGGTGAAACCGGTCGCGTAGATATTCTTGTTAACAATGCGGGTATTACCAAGGATGGACTTTTGGTTCGCATGAATGAGAACGACTGGAATCTTGTGTTAAATATAAACTTAAAGGGTGCATTTACCTGCACGAGACTTGCCGCAAAAATCATGATGAAGCAGCGCTATGGCCGCATAGTAAATATAGCGTCTGTTGTGGGCGTTAGCGGCAACCCCGGGCAGGCTAATTACTCCGCATCTAAGGCAGGGTTAATTGGGCTAACAAAAACAGCGGCAAAAGAGCTCGCCGCTAGAAATGTTACTGTAAATGCGGTTGCCCCTGGTTTTATAGAGACAGACATGACGGCAGCGCTTTCTGAAAAGGCAAGGAATGCTATGCTGAGTCAGGTGCCAATGGGTCGAGGTGGACAGCCGGAAGATGTTGCTGCTGCTGTTAAATTTCTGGCTTCAGATGATGCAGCATACATTACAGGTCATGTAATCCATGTAAATGGCGGAATGTATATGTGAAAGGAGAAAACTTAATGTCAGTTGAGGATAAAGTAAAAAAGATTATTGCAGAAAAATTAAGTGTAGATTTGAATGAAATCGTGCCCGAGGCTTCTTTTGTGGATGATTTGGGGGCGGATTCGCTTGATCTTGTTGAACTTATAATGTCAATGGAAGAGGAATTCGATATAGACATTCCTGATGAGGATGCCGAGAAAATTCTGACTGTAAAAGACGCTATCGAATATACTCGTCAACATTCGTAAATAAGAAAAAAAGATTAATTAATTCAGAGATAAGATAACAGATAGTTATTTACCGTTTTAAAGGAGGTTTTCTTGGGTAGACGGGTAGTTGTTACAGGCGTAGGACTAATAACGCCACTTGGTATAGGTGTTAATGAAACTTGGTCGGCACTGTGTGCCGGAAAGTCAGGAATAACTGAGATAACCAGGTTTGATACAACGGCTTTTGACGCAAAGATTGCAGGAGAGGTAAAGGGCTTTAAGCCAGAGGATTATCTCCCCAAAAAAGACGCAAAACGTACACAGCTATTTATTGCTTATGCCGTTGCAGCTGCCCGTATGGCGCTAGAAGATTCGGGTTTGGTAATCGACAGCTCCAATGCGAATAGAACTG
>Ga0114930_10005036_pt1 | contig 10963 bp, 11 predicted proteins | sample AnhtaG_FD_87300 | JGI IMG/M metagenome (GOLD analysis project Ga0114930, IMG submission 87300) | Deep subsurface microbial communities from Anholt, Denmark to uncover new lineages of life (NeLLi) - Anholt_01485 metaG | ecosystem: Environmental > Aquatic > Marine > Oceanic > Sediment | place... | reverse complement strand
TTTGGTGTCCTTATCAAGACTGCCAAATTCCTTTCAACTTGTGGATGTCTGCCGAACCCAGTGATATGATAGTATGTCCTCATTGCTTGAGACAGATAGTGTTTAACGAAAAATTCCCGGTAGAATAGGCAAGGCAAGGGTTTAATAAGCCTAAGGTGGGAGTTTGAAGGGGCGAAGCCCCTTCAAGAATAGTCCTTCCCCCTCTCCTTTGAAGGAGAGGGGATAAAAGGGGAGAGGTAGCTAAAGACTCAAAAATGGAGAAGGTGATATTTGCCTGGAGTGGTGGTAAAGATAGTGCTATTAGCCTTTATGAGATTCAAAAAAGTGGCACATGTGAAGTAGTATCTTTACTAACCACGATAACTGAGGATTATGATAGGGTTAGTATGCACGGTGTGCCGAGAACTTTAGTTGAGCAGCAGGCATATTCTTTTGGTCTACCTATTGAAGAGGTTTTTATTTCTAAGGATTTTTCCAATGAAGAATATGAATCTAAGATGAGGGAAATTCTTACCAAGTTTAAGCAAGCTGGTGTTTCCTCAGTAGTTTTTGGCGATGTCTTCTTGGCAGAGGTAAGGAAATATCGTGAGGATAATTTATCAAAGCTAGGGATGAAGGGAATCTTCCCTATGTGGGGGCGGGATAGTGCTGAGCTTGCTAGGTCTTTTATAGCGCTGGGCTTCCAAGCTGTCATTACCTGTGTTGATTCAAAGGTCTTGGATAAGAGTTTTGTCGGCAGGATGCTTGATAGACAGTTTTTGGCTGAGCTCCCGCCCAGTGTTGACCCCGGGGGTGAGAATGGAGAATTTCATTCTTTCGTCTTTGATGGCCCAATATTCAACGAGAGAATAGGCTATAAACTAGGGGAACGAGTGTTAAGGGATTCGTTTTATTTTTGCGATTTATTACCAAAAGAGGTAGTTAAACCTATACTTTCCCCTCTTCTTTGAAGGAGGGGGAACCGAGGGGGTGAGGATGGATAGTCCGATTAAATTTGGCACTGATGGCTGGCGAGGAATTATCGCCCAGGACTTTACCTTTGATATGGCAATTGCTATACTTAGGCTGACACAGCGTTTCAAACCTTAAACCCTAGATTCGGGGCATGAAAAATCGGTGATGTGAGGTTTAGGATCTTGAACGAGAAAATTAAGCCCGTTGCCGCATATGTATTCTTCCTAGCAATCGCAATAACACTGCTTGTTCTTTACTGGGTTTTTCAGGAGGAAACCTGGGCTCCGGTGTTCTTAGCACTGGCGGCTGCCTTGATTGCCATAGTCCTTGTCGAGATTATATGGAAACTCTATGGCGGAGACCCAATAACCAGAGCAATAGCTGGGGTATACAGAGCGATAGCTGCACTCCGTACTTCGACCTCCTTATTGAGAGATCTGGAGGGAACCGGCATAGAGAGGATTCATGCCCAACGAAGGTTTACTGCTTTTGAGAATTGGTATAGCTTGATTAACTCCGCGCAAGAAGTGGATGTGATGGGAATTGCCCTGCGTCGTGATTGGACTGCTCGAGACGAGTTCGTTAAGATTGTGCAAAACAGAGCCAAGGAACGAAAGTGCACATTCCGCATCTTAGTTCTGGAACCAAGCCCAGAGTCGCCCGTTACCAAGCAAAGAATGGTGGAGGAAGGTGACATTGAAGAGCGAATTGCTGCTGATGCTGCATTCACTCTACGTGTCTTTGATCAGATAAGAAACGAGCTGGACGATGAAGCTCGGGAATATATCAAGACGAAGGTAGTGAGAGGGTCTAATCTTTATTGCTTCGTCATTCGAGCTGATGACCGAATACTTGCAGCCAATTACTTGTCGCATCTTAGAGGCAGTGCCTCACCCACTATGGAAATCCGTAGCCGGGACACCAGTTTCTTCCAGGTTTTTGCCGCTGAATTTGAAAGGATGTGGGAACTAGGTGCCAATTGGCCTCAAACTACTCCAACTGAAGAGACAAGAGCTGAGGGCTAGATGGATAAGTTTGATGTTTTGGCAGATGGGTTAGAGGACAAGTTGTTTGACCTTTCACAGCTAGCGCAAAGATTCGTTGAACTTGACAGGGGGCTAACAGATACTGGTTCTAAGGAAGAGATAGATAAATATACAGACTTGGCTTGGAAATTCTTGCGGAGACTTGTTCGGGACCTGCAAGAAAAATCGAAGGATGAATTGAGGCCCTTTTTACCTGTAATAGTTGCTGTTTTAGGTACGATTATAGCTGAAGTAGGTCCATACAGATACGAAACATACACCAGTGCTGAAACTGAAGCTGACAGCATATGGGGACGGCAGATCAGAGAGGAAATACTCCCCACTATGAAGGAGCTAAGGGAAGCTTCTGTTCATGCTTTAGAGATCTTATTCGATAGGGAGGAATTTGTTGAACTGAAGAAAGATATCAAGAAGGATATCATCCCCCTATTGCGAGATGCTACTGTTAGATACTTACCTTTTCGAGTTTTGCAAGTGTGCAAACTGGCTGACAAGATGTTTGATTTCAAATTGAGAACAGATAAGCAAGATTTGAGAGAGCTCCTTAGCGAAATACACGCCTTGAAGTATCCCAGATTCGGAACGTCGGGGTTGAGGGGCCTTTGGAACATAGACTTCGTTGAAGAGAAAGCCAAGACGGTAGCTCAAGCGATATGCGATTATATCAAAGGGGTAGACGTTCCCTCCTATATGAAAAGCGAAAATCTTGGAGATAAGTACGTTGTTGTTGGATATGACAGCCGAGAACACGCCGATGAGGTAGCATCCTGGGTAGTTCAGGTTTGTGTTCTCAATGCCATCAAGGTTTATCTAGCTGAAAGAGATACTCCAACCCCAGCTCTCGTCTATTGGGCCATCGAGCACTTAGGTAAAGAGAATGTGGCTGGCATCATTAACTGTACTGCTAGCCACAATCCAGTAGAATGGCAGGGAATTAAATACTCTCCCCAATCAGGGTGCCCCGCCTCTACCACACTGACCGATCTCATTGCGGCCAGAAGTAACCAAATACAGCTATTGGGTAAAAATTTCCCTGCTGTTGATCTAGCTCAGGCGATAGAACAAGGAAAAGTTAAAAAGTTCAATCCCATTAATGCGTACTGCGATTGGTTACTATCAAGCGGGCTAGGCGACTCAAGAATTAAGCTGGATTCTCATGCCATAGGAAGCTATTTCAGCGATAAAAAGATTGTGATTGACGAGATGCATGGGGCAGGAAGGGAATATCTCAGAGTACTCCTCAGCACCCTGGGGGTTCCATATGAAGTACTGCATGGCGAGAAGGATCCGAAGTTAGGAGACCTGGAGTATGCAGATCCAGAGCCACCCCATCTGGAGGCACTACAAAAGAGAATTGTGAGCACGGGCGCAACATTGGGCATTGCCCTGGATACTGACGCCGACCGCTATGGCATCGCTGGCAAAGGAGGAGAGTACTTCAGGCCCAACCAGATACTTCCGATGCTGACTTTATATCTGGGAAGACATAAAGGTCTGAAGGGGAAAATTGTGAGAACAGTAACTACCTCGCGCGCGGTCGATGCTGTTGCTAGAAAGGTGGATAAAAACGGAGAATTTGGACCTGACCCAAAGGTTGCTCCTAGCTATATCACCCACCCATTTTATGAGACGATAGTCGGCAAAAAGGAGGATATGACTGGTATCCCAAACTATGTGACTATGGTCGGCATCAAGTATGTGATCGCAGACGGAATGCAGACGGATCGATTCTACCGAGTGCAAGAAGCCCCCAATTTTCGCAATAGTATAATTATCGGCGGAGAGGAGAGCGCCGGGCTTACCACAAAAGGACACTTACCTGATAAAGATGGAATTTGGAGCAATTTGCTGATCATGGATATGATTGCCGGTTATGGCGAATCGCTTAATGAAATCTGGAGCGATTTCGTGGCAGAATATGGGACATTCTACGGCAATCGCGTAGATGTAGATGCCAGCGATGAAGCAAAAGAGAGCCTTATCAATTACTTCCTAGACTCATACAAAGGCTTAACCACAGAAGAGTTAAACAGAAAGAGGATAGCAGGGTTGAGAGTCGTATACTTGGGTGGAGTTCGCTATGATCTCGTGGAAATGCACCTTGAAGATGATAAAAACAAGGCGCGAAGCTTTCTGGCTATAAGAGCATCAGGGACTGAACCACTGAACAGGATTTACACTGAAAGCAACTCTGAGGACAAGCGCAAAGAAATGGAAGCAGAGGTATTACGCAAACTGGAGGACATCTCAGTGGAGCTAATCAGTAATGCCTATAGCGATTGGAAGCTAGTGGATATACTGGCGGCGACGGAACCTAGTGCGCGAGTAATAAACATAGCACTAGAGAAAATTGCAAACATATCTTTTACTGAAGGAGATGATACAATTCCGAATGGAATTGTGGATAAACTGAAGAGAAAAAGGGGCATATCTGAGTTAAGAAAGAGAAAGACAATAGATAAGTGGTTGACAATACTAGCGGGTCGGCTACAGCGGAAGAGCATCATTTAGTGGTTAAGCAAGCTATGAGTGCCTCAATCTCTTTTCTTGCTACTGTGCCACATGGCTAAACGCTGGGCAATCATTGACCAAACTGCCCAACTCCGCTGACTACGTTGCTGATACAAAGGTAGTAAAGACAGACACTACTGATGGCTTCCGATATATTTTAGCTGATACCACTTGGCTACTTATCAGGTTTTCCGGAACGGAGCCGATACTCCGCATCTACGCTGAGAGTAATAGCCAAACTCGAGTGGACAGGCTGCTTGAGTTTGGGAGAGAGTTAGCCGGGGTCTAAAGCTTAGAGAGAGGATGGAGTATGGAGGATAAATTTCCCCGAAAAACGGAAAAGCCCTGGGGATTTGAGCTATTGTTTGCTCATACCCCGAAGTATGCCGGCAAGGTAATCTTGGTTAGAAAGGGACATCGGCTTAGCCTTCAGTATCATGAAAAGAAGGATGAAACTTTGTATATATATGAAGGGAAGGCATTGTTTGAAATTGAGGGAAGTGATGGGCGTATGACGTCTAAAGTAGTTCAGCCAGGTCAGTGTATCAGAGTTCCTCCCCGCACCAGGCACCGCCTGGAGGCTATAGAAGACACCACATTTTTTGAAGTCTCAACCCCTGAGCTGGAGGATGTGGTAAGGGTGGAAGATGACTACGGACGAGCCGGCCGTTAATTCTGGAGCTATTTAGCGATTCCTTGGAAGTTATTTATTGACCTCACCCTCTTGTATCCCCCCTCTCTAGCTTACATTCCCCCTTCCCTTAATTAGGGAAGGGGGTCAGGGGGATAGGTCACCAAATAATTTTGGTTCTTTATTGTCTTGACTCGTCACCAGTAGAAGCCATAGACTACTTAAAATAACGGCTGGAAAATTCTAAATTACGACTCATTAACCCATCACCAGGGAGGGATGGTGAATGTAAGTAACCGATTTCATTATGGCTGGGTTGTTGTCATCGGAGCTTTTCTTTGCTACATGGGTTGGGGTGTTAGTCGGTATCTATATCCCTATGTTCTTCCCACTATAGAAGCCGAACTCAATCTGACCCATGAGCCAATGGGAATCATCGCCTCAACCTACTTCTTTGCCTATACCATTATGACCTTTGTTTGGGGTATTATCGCCGATAGGATAGGACCACGAAAATGTATGTTAATGGGGCTGGTCATTATCTTTGTCGGCTTATCTTGTATGGGCTTTATGTCATCACCGATAACTGGTTCTTTATCCTATCTCCTCTGTGGCGCTGGCGCTGCCGGCATAGCTGTCCCGGTGGTTCCCCTCATCTCAAACTGGTTTGGTAGGCAACGAAGAGGTATAGCCTTCGGCATTGCCACGGCTGGGGCTGGTGTCGCCCCCGCAGTACTAGGGATTGTGGTTCCTATGATATTGGTCAGTTACTCATGGAGGTGGAGTTGGTGGTTTGGTGCCGCATTCGTTCTCGTTATGGCTATCACTAGCTGGTTTTTATTGGTGGATACCCCGGCAAAAAAGGGCTTGTCTCCTACGGGAGCCAGTAATGAGGAACGCTCGGTATCACTGAAAGAACTTGGAACAAAGAGCTATGAACAGACACAGCCTAAGGCACCTATCAGGGATATTTTGAAGCGAGGCACGGTCTGGAATCTGGCTGGTCTCTATTTCATATGGGGTATTGGCGAAATGATTTTTGTGACATTCGCTGTCGCCTATCTTAAAGAGATAGGCTGGGGGATTAAGGCAGCGGCTGGGGCCTATGCCACATTTGGAGCTTTAAGCATACCGGCTCCCATAGTATGGGGGATTGCCGCCGACCGCATAACCAAGAAGTACCTCTTTATCATGGCGCTGGCGCTACAGGCAATAGGTTTGCTTATTTTCTTAAGTGGCAGCACAGTAGGCGGCTATGTTGGAGCGGGTATTATTGGATTTGCATTTATTGGGATACCAACGGTAATGCAAGCATCCATGGCCGATTATTATGAACCAACAATTATTGGTACCACCTATGGCTTCATAACTCTCTGTTTTGCCGTTGGTGCCATAATAGCGCCCACGGTAGGTGGGGTTCTTGGAGACAGAACGGGAACACTGAGCATAGCTATTTTATCTGGCTTAGGGGCACTTATTCTGGCCTTCATTCTGGCACTGATGCTGAAGAAACCGCCCAAGCGCTAGCCTAAAAGCTTGCCCCACTCCGATAAAAGCTATAGACTATTTGGAAGAGCAGTTGGCTAGGGTTGGGCAAAATGAAAAGGGAATATATCATAATGGACGACTTTTGGTGGCTGCCTGAGGACATGTCTATCAAAGGTCTATTGGTGGGTGTAGGGCATCATAAACAGGTGGCCGATAGTGAGGATGTGCCCCCTCTTGATAGTTGGTATCGTTCGCTTGACCAAAAAGGGAATCTCTCAAGTAACATAGAGCACTACCCCATCCGTTCACTTAACAGGTGGCGGAAGGCCTGCAAGAACACTAATGTTTACAGGACTCTAAAGGTATTTGATGGTAATACAGGAGAGGCAATCTTCTTAGGGCCGTTCTTAGTGGATATTGACAACTCTGATGAAGATTTAGATGATGCTCAAACTGTCACTAAACAGATAGTAGTATATCTGACAGAACAACGAGGATTATCCTCAGATGGCATACGTATATTTTTCAGTGGTCGCAAGGGTTTTAATGTAGAGATATGTCCTGAGGTTCTTGAGATAAGTGGCTCGGTTCCTAATCAGATAGAACTTTCCGCTAGGAGGTTAGACGAAATTATCGCTTCTCTGCGCAACATCAATAATATCCGAGATTCTTATGAGGACATTGTTGATAGTCAAGGAGTAGTCATTGCACAGTGTTACACTACTAGGAATATAGTTAGTAGCCAACAAACAGCAATTGACCGAATTTATGGAGATAGGTTCGGATACAGGCTAAAGCATCCATACATTCGTTTGCATCGTTCCATCAACAAGTGGATTCGAAACGATGGCAGCAAAATGACTCGGATGAGAATCGAGCTCTCTATTGAACAGCTATGGAGTATAAATGCAGTAGGAATCTCTTCAAAGGCCGAGGAATCAGCTCAGATGTTCCAACTCACTTGAACTTTACCGCTTGGTATATTGAGGGGCTTTGCGGGCGCGCTTGAGACCGACTTTCTTTCTCTCTTTGACCCGGGGGTCCCGGGTTAGCAGTCCGTATTGGCGTAGTATAGGCTTGAGCCTCTCATCAGTCCTGACCAGGGCTCGGGCAATGCCGTGGGAAATGGCACCACTTTGCCCCGATATGCCGCCGCCGTTTACCTTAACCACCACATTATACTTACTGGTGTTCTCGGTAACCAGAAGGGGTTGCATGATAATTCGGCGGTGTTCAAGGCGGGGAAACAACTCCTCATACGGGGTACCATTTATGATAATAGCCCCACTACCGGGTAGCACTCTTACCTGCGCTACTGCCGTCTTGCGTCGCCCTGTCCCATAAAAATAAGCCTGCTTTTCCATTTGAACCCTATCCCTCTCTTTAACTCTCTTTAGTTACTACCTCGGTTGAGCCAGACTTGGCCTTGGTTGGGTGAGGATGGGTATCACCAGCGTAGACCCTCAGCTTCTTAAACATTTTAGCACCTAGCCGGTTGTGGGGCAACATGCCCTTGACCGCATGCTCAATCACCCGGGTAGGGTGAGTCTGCATCATTTTCTCCAAATTGATACTCCTTAGTCCCCCCGGATATCCTGAATGTCGGTAATACACCTTCTGCTTGGTCTTGTTACCGGTAACACGAACCTTCTCAGCGTTAATAACCACCACAAAATCGCCGGTATCCAGGTTAGGGCTGAATATTGGTTTACGCTTACCCATAAGCAAGCTAGCTACTTGAGTGGCTAGCCGACCCAAAACTTTGTCTGAAGCATCAATAGCATGCCACTCTCGCTTAATATCGGATGCCTTAGTGCTATAGGTTTTCATTATATCTCTCCCAAGGGTGTGGATAATTTACCCGCATTAGATATAGCCCACAAGCCGGAGCTGTTGGCCCAGCCATCCCCGGTTGTTTAGCCTCAATTAGGTTACCAAACTCGTCGATGGTCATCTTATCCAAGCCAACTCTGATTAGGGCACCTACATTATTGCGCACCTGATGGGGTAAGAAGGAGTTAGCCACCATATTGAAAATAGCCAGTTCTCCGTCCTTTTCTATTTCTGCTCTATATACATGCCGAACCGTGCTTTTTGTACCAGCCCCGATGCAGGTCGCGAACGAGGCGAAGTCGTGCTCACCGATGAGTGCCTGACATGCCTGATTCATAGCGGTAGTATCCAGGTGACCCGAAACCAGGTAAGCGAAGCCTTCCCAGATAGGAGACCGGGCAAAACTATTTAATATGTAGTAGCTATATTCCCGGCTAAGGGCATCCCGCCTAGCATTAAAGGAATCGCCTACTCTATACGCTGCCTTAACCGCAATATCCCTAGGTAAATAATGATTTAGCCCGTTAATAAAAGTCTGTGGCGGGAGAGACGACCCAGTCCGGAAGCTAACCACCTGTCCCCGAGCATGGACACCGGCATCAGTTCGGCTAGCCGCCATCACCCGACGCTTCTCCCCTGTAAGCTTCCACAGAGCTTTCTCTATCTCCCCTTGGATGGTGGGCCGATTAGCCTGCAATTGGAAGCCATGGTAGTTGGTGCCATTATACTCCATAATTAATACCATCTTGGTGATTGTTGCCAAGGACGCCCTTCCTTAATCCCAGACAGTGGCCGGTGGACATCATACCAGTTCAAGCCGAACCATAGGGGCTCCGTCACCCAACCTAGGTCCTAATTTAGTAATCCGGGTATATCCCCCAGAGCGCTCACCATACCTTGGGGCAAGCTCAGCAAATACCCTTTCGGTTACTTTCTTATCTAGAATAAATGATAGTGCTTGGCGACGTGAGTGAAGTCCACCCTCCTTACCCAGGGTAATCATTTTCTCTGCCAGGCCACGCACCTCTTTGGCTTTGGCTTCGGTAGTAGTAATCTTTTCATACCGTAGAAGGTCAGTCACCAGGTTACGATACAGTGCTCTACGGTGACCGGTAGGTCTACCTAGCGTCCTACCGGCTACTCTATGCCTCATGCTCTTTCTCCTCTTCAATCTCGGGAGTCAGAGACAGACCTAATGCCTTGAGACGCTCATCTAGCTCTTGTTTAGACTTCTGCCCAAAATTCCGTATTGAAAGCAACTCCTTCTCCCCTTTAGTGATAAGTTCTCCCACTGTAGTAATGCCACTGCGTCTTAAGGCGTTAATAGTACGTACTGATAAGTCTAGTTGCTCTAACGGCGTATTATATTGTTCATCAGGGATTGATAGCCGAATGAGCTCTTTCTCCTCCTCCATCTGGGAAACCTTGGCATAATCAACAAACGGGGAGAGCTGCTGGATTAAAATCTCAGCCCCGAGGCTGATGGCGTCTACCGGCGATATTGTTCCATCTGTCCATACCTCCAGACATAACCGTTCCCGGCTAGTCTCCCGACCAATATGGGTTGGCTCAATGGCAATATTAACCTTACGTACTGGGGTAAAAATGGCGTCCATTGGGATAGCCCCCACCGGTAGATTATCACTGGACTCAGCCTGCCTATAGCCTTCGCCTAGGTCCACGTTAAACTCCACATAAAGTCTGGCTTCAGGCGAATCCAATGTAGCCAGGTGAAGCTCAGGGTTGACAATTTCAAAGTCAGCCGAGGGGTTAATGTCAGCGGCACAAACTCGCCCCTCTCCCTCCACCTCCAGTGTTAACTTGCCTGGTTGGCCGGGAAGAGACCTTAATCTTAAGGCTTTAACATTAAGCAGGAACTCAATGGTATCTTCCTTCACATAAGGAATGGTAGAGAATTCGTGTTGCATTCCCTCAATCTTAACCCAGGTTACGGCTGCCCCGGGAAGGTAACCTAATAGCACTCGCCGTAGGCTATTGCCTAGGGTTATACCAAAGCCCTTTTCCAGCGGCTCAGCCAAAAAGCGTCCGAAAGTAGCTGTAGCTTCAACGCACTTAATTGTAGGTATGACTAGATGAGACAAGATGCCCCCTCCTTATCAATTAACTTATCGTGAGTAGAATTCAACTATACTCTTTCCATCAAACTTAGCCTCAATGTCATCAGGCGTAGGCAATGATAAGACTTGACCAACCAGATTCTCCTTATCCAGACTCAGCCAGTTTAAGACTTGCTTACTCTTAATGTCTTTAACCAATTGTTTGTAATACTCGCTTTCGGTACTCGTTGGCTTCCAGCTAATGGTATCACCCTCCTTAATCAGACAAGAGGGTATATCAGTCTGGCGCCCATTGAGCAAAATGTGCCCGTGCCTAACTAGTTGGCGAGCCTGGGCACGGGAGTCAGCAAAGCCTAAACGATATACCACATTATCCAGCCGCCTCTCCAGTAGCACTAGTAGATTTTCCCCGGTAATACCTG
>Ga0114930_10005034_pt1 | contig 10965 bp, 9 predicted proteins | sample AnhtaG_FD_87300 | JGI IMG/M metagenome (GOLD analysis project Ga0114930, IMG submission 87300) | Deep subsurface microbial communities from Anholt, Denmark to uncover new lineages of life (NeLLi) - Anholt_01485 metaG | ecosystem: Environmental > Aquatic > Marine > Oceanic > Sediment | place... | reverse complement strand
TCGGCCTTCGCCTCAATGTCACCCACCGCCCAATACACCGACGGCCTGAACCTCTACCAGTTCGTCGCCAGCAACCCGATCAACCGTCGCGACCCTTCCGGCAGGTACGAAGAGATCGACGACCTGATCGCCGGGCTCATGGCCCACAAAGTCACCATCTTGGGTCATCTGCATGAAGGAGCCTCCTTCGCGCTGATCGGCATGGAGACCGGTCTCGGGATTGCCGGGTCGCTCCTGGGGATTGATGTCATCGCCTCGGGGCGTAACATACTGAGCGGCGACGCGACGTTCTGGGACTACCTCGAGGTCGGTGCTGCGGCGACAGGCGTTGGTGTCGTTGCCTGGAAGGTTTTCAAATGGACGCGAAAGTACCAGAAGCTGCGGAGATTCAGGCGTTTTATCGAGAAGCACCACCTCCTGCCGAAGGAGTTCGCGCCGCGGTTCCGCGAGGCGGGCATTTATGATATTGATGAGTACGTTATTGAGCTCAGGCGAGCGGATCATCGGCTCAAGCCGCACGGGATCCACACGGGCCCCGACAACTGGAACAAACGCTGGCGGGAGTTCTTCGACGATTTCGAGGCTCGTGGTGTTAAAGTGAAAGAGGATGATGTTCTCAAGTTCATGATGGAGCTTCGAGACGACTTCGGGATCTAACAGTGATGAGCAAAAAGCCGTTTAGTATCAGTAAAATAGCCACAAGCCACGATGGAGATTCTTGCGCTACGGCCGACCGTGACGATAATATCTGGGTGTGGAACCTGCACGATGGTTCCTTGGTTTCTACGTTCCCTAGCTGCTATTCTTTCGGTGGCTCCAGACTCGCCATCACACCGGATGGAAGCCTTTGTATCGCCGGGGACTACGAGACAAAGGGGATAGCGGTCTATCGGGTCTCGGACGGATCGGTCCTGTGGCGGCGCAGAGACCTCAAGCAGGTCCAATACCTGTCCTATGACATGAAATGCGCCTTGTGGGTGGCCTGCTTCGATGAGACGCCGTGTCACCTTCTGGACCGGGAAACGGGGAAGACTGTCGAGAAAATACCCGAAGTGGTCGGTCGAACGGTGAGCCCTTACGATGACGTGGTCCTAGTGGAGAAGCCACGAAAGGCTGGCTGCGAGCTTTGTGATGCGGCAGCGCAGACAATGATAGCAGCCATTAAGAAGTACACAGCGGCGTTGTCGGTTTCCTTTGGCCCGGGATGTGCCTTTGTATCGCAGGTGGCTGGATCCCTCGGTGCTTTTTCGACCCAGAATGGCAGACTCCTTTGGGAGCACGACCCAGGTCAAACGAAGCACTTCCTTAATGTCTCGTACGGAAGGACAGCGGAGGCGGTCTTTGGCGTGGTATGGGCGTTCAAGGGGGGTGGCGACGACGATGTCTTGGTTTCATTCGACGTCGCCACGGGGAGAGTCCTTCAGGAGGTCGCCCTCGGTACGTACTGGACCGTAGAGTTCGCCCTCGGCGGCGACGCGCTGGTGACCTCCCGCGGTGAAGTCTTCGACGTTACCGGCGCCAAACCGCGGCTGCACCTTCGGCTCAAGACCCCCGCGGTCGTTGGGTAACGTGCGTGACCCCATGATCGGTGGTGCGCGGAAGGTGCCCGGGGGAGCCTTACCCCGGGATGTCCTTCCCCATAGAAGAAGATGCCACACCGCGCGTGCTGGACAGCGCTCAGCTATTTGACCACTGATACCCTGTTGGAATCTGGATATCCTCCGCAAGCGGTCTGGCGGCGCAATCGCGGACAGCGTCGTCACCTACACGTCCTCGCCTGGCGCGCTGGGGCACCACAAGACCAGCAACGATACCGTCGTTGCTACGCATTACCACGAGACCGACGCGGCCAATCGGATCATCAACGTTGGGGCTACGCCGGCTCTCCATCCAATCCGTTGTCCTACAACGAAGCCGGCAATGTGACCAACGACGGGCAGTACACCTAAAAGTATGACGCCTGGAACCAGCTTGGTAGCGTGTGGCGAAAGGAGGACGACAAGGGGATTGCCGTATATCGCTACGACGTGTTCGGCCGGCGGATTTGGAAGTTCGATCTGGCCAATCGGGACGAGCCGAACAACTTCACGCCCATGGAGTACTACTATTACGACGGCGATCGGGTCATCGAGTTGGACCAGACCGTGTTGGCCGGCGACCCGGCTCCGGGTGATTACACCCTGGAGGAGTGTGAGTCGTGCCCGGGACCTTTACCTCCGCCCGGACCACCGCCGCCGCCCCAAGGGTCTAAACGCATAGCCGGGACGGATGCCGATAAGGACGATGTAGCGTCACCCCTCGTGGGTGACGTGGTGGGTGACGCCAAGGCCCGGCCGGGTGTCCCGACCTACCAGTTGGCCAAGGACGTGCCCGCCGAGACGCGCGCCGATGACATCTACCAGCAGATCAAAGCCGCGGTAGTTACGGAGGCCGCTTCGGGCAAGCAAACCACCGTAGCCCACTCCGACTCCGACTGGCCGGGTCCCCAACCTGACCAGGACCCGGACGCCCCCGACACCGACGTTCAGTTGGTGCGCGAGTTCATCTACGGCCTGGACTACATCGACGAGCAGGTGGCCCAGGTGACGCCAGATGGCGACCTGCGATACGTTCTCCAGGACGCTAACTACAACGTGGTTGCGATTACGAACGATTGCAACGAGGCCAACGTTGTCCGTCAGTTCCGCTATACCCCATATGGCGAGCTGTCAGCAACAGAAGGCCGTTGTGGTGTGGCACTGGGGTCTTCGGACTACGTGGAGGCCTGGCACTTGTATCAGGGTCTCTGGTACGAGGCCGGCGCCGATCTCTACTACAACCGAGCCCGCTACTACGACCCGACCCTAGGCCGCTTCCTCCAGCGCGACCCCAACGAACAAGCCCTGATCCTCACCTCCGCGCTGAGCATGACCGGCCAGAGAGCGATCATTCTCCTGTCGCTATCGCTTATCGTCCGATAGGGCGGTCGCATGGACCATGCTGGAACTGCCCTGTACGTAAAGTGTCAGCTGAGGTTGCGTCGATGTAAATAGGCAGGCAACCGGGCCGCTACCTGGTGCAGCGCGGTCGTGATCCGGGACCCCAAAGTCGCGGCCAGTGTAATCTAGGGAAGCTCGTTAGTGTCGGGAGACCTCCGAATGTGTCCCCTCACGTGTCGAGCTGCTCGGGCATTTATACAACGCGAGGTCAGACTGATGAAACGCTCACACTTATTATACATTCTGCAGGTTCTTGTCTTGGGTGTACTGGGTTGCGATGCCGTGAACCTGCCATCGTCCGACCAAGCGTCCACAAACAACGCCGACACACAGCAAGGTGGCGACAGCGGCACAATCCCAACGGACGGCAACGATTCACTGTCGCCAGATGACGTTACCGCGGACGAAGGTAGTGGCGTTGACACCAACGACACCACTTCAACACTTGAACAACAGGTCGTCATCGGGGGCACGATTGATGCAGCTGACGCAATCGGCCAGGGAGTCGCGGCCATTCTGCCGGTAAAGGATTTGCAGGCAATCTTTGAGGGTGGCCTACCCCTGCCTGCATGCCCCACACTCGGAATGGAGCCGGACGCGACGACAATCACTCTTACTCTCGGCTACGGCAGCGGCTGCAACCCACGACTGTACCCGACGTCAACATTCAGCGGCAACATCTACGGCATGGCCTTCATCGCCGTTAACGCCTTCGAGTTCGAATGTGAAGATCTCCTGGCCAACGGTGATGCACTTGACGGGAGGATTGCAGGTGGCTTCACCCGATCCGACGGCGGTACGGTCTTTAGTGTCAACTTGGACCTGATCCTAAACGATGGCACTGGGGTAAATGGCACCGCAACCGTCCAAGTCCATGACATTACCGGAATCATCACAGTCACGAATGCGACGGTTCATGTGAATACGACTGCGGGGATGCGCGTCGCCATAGTCTTCACCGACCTTTTGGCCGACGCTGCCAAGAATGGCACCTTCATCCCTGAATCCGGGCGTGCCACAGTCGAACTACCTGGCGACGGCCGGACAATAAGCGGACAGACCGTGACAATCGAATTCACGACACAGACCCCTGTCGATGGAACTGCGGTTTATCTGACGGGGGAATGACAGAGGGTCAGTCTCCTCACAAATGCAGTGGAGTGTCACCGATCACTTGACAGCCGGTATCGCTGCTGAACAGACCTGTCCAGCTTCTAATCTGACAATGGACATCATCAAGATTGCCCGGAAACTCGAACCTCTGATGCCGAAAGAGGTGCAGCACTGGCTAAAGGTGCTCGATATAGCTGATCCTGCGCTTCGGAGCTTGGCTGAGCAGCAGATCATGATGACCGCGCGCCGTGTGCTGGGTGATTTTCCCACTTCGCTTCCACGAGGTAGGTCTCGTGGTCGAGGTCGAATGAGCCGTCGATTTGCTCGCCTGTGACTTTGAACGGCTCACGAGGGGCAAGACCGTGCAGGCCGAACAGCCGGCTGAGGGTTTTCTCAAGAGCGTAGCCGGCGGCCTGCCGGTCGGCTTCTTCATGGAGTGCCAGAAACTCATCCTTGAGCCCGGCAAGCTGAGAGGCACGTTCGCTTACAGCCGTTGTCTTGAGTTCTTGTTACTTGGTGGCTTCGTCGACCCGCTGTTTTGCTCGTTGTCCACTGTCGATTTCGAGTGAGTTGCGAAATGCTGGGTCCCATAGGTCGGGGAACTTGAATCCGACCTCCAGGATGAGTCCGTTGAGCGTGTCGATTTCTTCGGGTTTGATGGGAGTGTCCTGCCTCTGACGATAGATGATTGCGGCACGAATGGTCTCCAGGATGAGCGGTTCGAACAGAGGGCGGCGTTCGCTGAGCGTCCGTTCGAGAAGCCTGGTTATCATTGATGTCTTACTGCCAGGCTGCCAGAAATCGGCCACGCCGACTTTTTGGGCGACAGTTTTGAACGAAACGTGGCCCTTCCACTTCGTGTAACCCGACCCGGGTAGGAAATCGTAGAGAGCCTCTGCAAGGCCGGCTACCGCGTTCGATTCTTTTAGCGTTAGTGCCATCTTCAAACGGCTTGGTCAGAACAACTCCTCTTCGTAACGGGTCCTGATGCCTAGCCAATCCCGCTGGGTCTCAGCGTTCACGAGGTCTACCTCGAGGGGGCTAGGTTGGCGGGCGAGGACGGCTCGCAGAAGTCTGCGAGCGGCACGGTCCACTGCTTTCGCTGCGGTTGTGTGTCCTCGTCCTCGGTCCTCTTTGACAGCCCACTCGGCGTGGGCGGCTCCGAACGCTTGGATAAGACCAAGCAGTTCGTCGTCATTGGCGAGGCCAAACCGACCGGCGAGCTCGAGTGCAACGAGGTCGGCGAAGACGTAAGCGGGGCGTCTGTTTGTCGATAGAGCATAAAAGGTGGTCGGATGATGAGGTGCATCTCGTGGCCGAGCGAGTGCCCTGAGGACGACGGCCAGGTCGAGTTTTGGGGGCCTGATGGGTCTTGCACAGGGTATCGGGCGTTCCCTCCACCGAGCGAGGCCGATGCCGAGGGACTTTGCGTAGGCCACGGCGGATTTTTGAAAACCTGTTCGCGACGCAACAGTGCCTACAGTACGATGTAAGCCAACCTGTTCCAATTTTGCATGAAACTCCTCAACATCGTTGACTGCGACGCGGCGCTTGAGGTCTTTGCATTCCCATATCCAGACACAATACGGCTCAGTTTGTCCTTGCCGAGATATTTCGACAGAGACGTCGAAAGTGATTCGAGTGCCGCGATGAAGCGACATGTACCTTGGCCTGAAACGGACCTTTGCACTGTCCTGACGGACACCAAGCTTGCCTGTGTTCAATGCCCTTTTGAGGTGCCGCCTAACCCTACGTTCGAAGTCCTTGCCTGGGGGTAGAGATTCGATAACGCTGGCTGTTGGGTGGTTTAACAGAAGGTCAATCAGGTCTTTTTTTCGTCGGCGTCGTGACCGTCCAGGGATTTCAAGTCTGGAAGCGACTTCTCTCAAATCAGAAAGCGTTCTTTTATGCAGTTTTGTGCGTACCGTAGCTTTGCTCATTTAGCCGCTTCCTCAAATAACGATACGCTCAACTTCGTCGAGGGTAATCTCGTCACTGGTTCGGTCGTAGAGCTTCGTTGTCCGCGGCGACTCGTGGGCCGCGATAGCCTGAGCGTTCTCGATGGTGCCGCCGTTGTCAAGGTAGGCGGTGATACCGGTTGCGCGGAAGGTGTGACAGCACGTGGTAGGGGGGAAGCCCGCTTTCTTCGCTCTTCGCTTGATCATGCGGAGCACGTCGGCACGGTTCATTGGCTTCTCGGTGAGAGTCCGATGCTTGTTTACGCTCCGAAACAGCGGGGTTCGCTTCTCGCCGACGCTGCCCGCAGCTTGGAGGTATGCGTCCATGTAGGCCTCTGCGTTGTGATGGGCCGGTACCTCGTGCCGAGCAGCCGGGCAGGGCGACCCACTAACCGGAAGGGGTGCGTAGACCGTCCGATCGTGAGCGTGGGTTTCCAGTGCGGTTCTTCTCCGTCTGAGCGTATCGCCTGCCTTTTTCAGGCAATCAGACCGCTCCCTCGTAGAGAATATTATCCGTGCCTACTTCTCGCTGGGCACAGCCCGGCTTGGTTCTGGTTGGTTCTGGTCAACCCACCGTACCATGCCCTATGGGCTAAGCGCGCCAAATTCGATCTGGAGAATGGCGAAGTCCCTCAGGTCCACGTTGTTGTCCTGATCGAAATCAGCTTGGTGGCAGATGGGCACGGGGATCGGCTCGTCGGGTCCAAGGAAGCAGCCGCAGAAGCGCTGGTAATCCTTCTGGTCCATGTCCCCGTCGCCGTCGAAATCGATCAGGATGTTCACTACGGATATGTGGATGGTCTTTGCTATGCGCTCGCCGTCCTCGTCGGTTGCCCAGAACGTGACTTCTTGACCGGAATCGCCGCCCTGCGGTTGCCACTGGAAACGCAGGCCATCGCCCTCGGGCTCATACTGGGCGCCTGTGGGAATACCCAGGACCTCATAAGCTATCGACTCGCGTTCTGGATCCGTGGCATGGACATATAATCCATTCCAAACGCCGCGGACGAATACTTGATCCTCAGGGGCCGCGTACCAGACGGGAGGGAGGTTAAAGCGGGGGTTGTAACAGCCGGTTCGATAGGGGTCGTGCCGATACATGCTCCATTCGATGTTCGCTGGGTCGTAATTGCCGTACACGTCCCACACTGCCAGATACCCGCCCGAAGTAATGACCTCGATGTCGCCATCTCGATCCAGGTCAGCCAGAACCGGCGTTGCCCTTGACAAAGGGTTCGAAGGATCGATAGCGCTTGGAACACCGGAGAAACCCCCCCCCTGATAATGGAAGACCGATAGACTCCGCTCAGCGAGGAGAACCTCCATGTCTCCATCACCGTCGAGGTCGCCCACGGAGCCGCCATGGGGACCGGCCACTACGTGGTAAGACCAACCCGTGTCAGTCCCATCGTGATGGTACACATTCGTTGGTGTGAGCACTTCGAGGTCACCGTCTCCATCGAGGTCGGCAACCACGGGTGATCTTCCCGTTCCGGGACGCGCCCACAAGAGAGCTCCGGCATGGTCCCACACTTGGAGCCCGCCGCCAGACTCGCTGTCATATGTGTTGAGAACGATCTCAAGATTTCCGTCACCAGTCAAGTCAGCTAGGACCGGACCTTGTTCCCCGGCGTAGCCCAGCAAAACGGGCCAACCCTGGACAATCCGCCCGTCGGAATGAAGGGCGAAGAGTTGCCCCCCGTTCGAGAGGTAACTCCCGCCTGTCCCAAACACCAGCTCAGGTCGGCCGTCGGCGGTTCCGTCAATGTCGCCAACCGCGATGTCGGTGATCCAGTAGGAGCCCTCCAGCGGCTTCAGAAATGTCTGCCATTGTGTCTCTAGTCCGGCTCCCTGCCAGCTAATGCTGCGAACGACCATTTCGCCCCCGTCAGCTGTCTTACCACCGATGATGATTTCGAGATGACCATCCCCATCCAGGTCATAGAGTATCGGCGTGCCGCCCCACTGCGCAGGATTGGGGTAAAATGGTGGATACATTTGCTGACCATCCTTGTCCCACAGGCAAAGGTACCGGTCAGTGTTTCCTTGGCTGCGCCACGTCACGATCTCGACATGGCCGTCTCGTTGGATGTCACCAACTGCGATCCCGCCGACCATGTAATCTTCACCGCCTCCCAAAACCGCAGTTACCAATCCGTCGGGCTTGACAATTTCGACGGTGTGATGCCGTCGGACGACCAGTTCGATGTGGCCGTCTCCGTCGACGTCATAGGGTATTGGTTCGTGACCGTTGGAGTGCTTCGGCCAGTCACCGTCTTGAAGTTGCGCCTTTGGTGTGGCGACGAAACTGAGCTGCCGGCTGTATCCGCTAGCCGCGGTTATGGTCAGGAACAATTCGGAGGTCGCGTCAGGCATGACCCCGAGGGTCAGTATGATTTCAAAAGGATCGTGTTCGTTGTCAGCCTCCTGGCCTGAATCTATGGAGCCAAAGGCCGAAACCTCATCTATGATGGTTACGATGTCTCCCGATGTCCAAAGCGTTCCATGCACCTCGGTTGCGTCTGCCCAGATGTTCTTCAGGACCACAGTAAGATGGGCCGTCTCCCCAGGGTCCCAGACACCGTTGCCGTCGCCCGAGGCATGCTCCTGAATGTCATACTCAGCGAAGATGATTGCGGGATGCTCCTGGTCCGTCAGAGCGTTGTTTGCGTTGAGGCGACCAGAGCCCATCAGATGGCCGAAAGTGGGGTTCTTATCCGCGATCTCGTCTGTCGTGCCGAGCAAGCGTGCCGTGATCGCCTGGCAAGACAGATCTGGATAATGGGACATGATCATTGCGGCCACGCCGGCAACGTGGGGGCAGGCCATCGACGTGCCTGAGGCAATGTAGTAGTCCATGCCAACTATATGTTCCCCGTCGCCGTAGACATCGGTGTCCGCGGCCCGCAAGGACAGAATGTCAACCCCAGGCGCTGAGATGTCCACCCAATCACCATAGCTGGAGGACGTTCGCTTGCGATCGTTGGAAGTCGTGGATGCCACAGCTATCACTTGTTCGTAAGTAGCCGGATAATGAGGTTTGGCGCAACTTTCGTTGCCAGCCGAAGCTACGATGATCACACCTTGACTGTAGGCATACTCTATTGCGGCTCGCAGCGCTTCGGAGGGAGCGTCGTAGCCATAACTATTTGAAACGATGTCAGCGCCGTTGTTCGCGGCGTAGTAAATCGCGCTGGCAGCATCTTCGGCAGAGCCGCGCCCATCGCTCCCGGCGAATTTCAAAGCCATGATCCTGGCATCGGGACACAGGCCGCTGACGCCCACCCCATTGTTGAGCCCGGCGGCGATGATGCCCGCGCAAAGCGTGCCATGGCCAAGGTCATCCATAGGGTCGTCATCATCGTTTCTGAAATCGTAGCCGTAGCGGCCGCTGCCGTCAGTCCACATCTGGGAGGCCAAGTCCGGGTGATTGTAATCCACTCCCGAATCCACAATCGCCACGATGACGGCTTCTGCTAGTGCGTACGCTTCCCAGGCTTCCGGCGCATCGATATCGCTGTCAGGAGTCCCGGTATCGGTTCGGCCACCGGGAACGGCGTATGGTTGGCCGACGTTGTGCAAGGCCCATTGGTGGTGGTCGAAATACGGATCGTCGGGGATCAGATCCAGAGGGAACAGGTAGTTCGGCTCGGCGTATACCACGCTCGGATCGTTGCCGAAGTCGGCGACAGCCGCTTCCACGGATATGCCCGGTTCGAGTTCTAGCTTGTATATCCTGTCGAGAGCCGGTACCGGTGTGTGTGGCGGCGCCCGTCTGCGCCTGTTGAGCAACCGCTGCTCCGTCTCCGTGAGAACGGAGCGGTCTTTCAGTTCCAGGATCTGCAGGCGCTGCCTGACAGCCGGGAAATTCTTGAAGACCGGTGACGCACACCTGACTCGGTAGCTGGCGCTAAGCCGGTCGAGTGAATCGCTCAATTCAATTGCCGCGACGGGCTCCCCCGCGTCGAGCTGTCCCTGCAAGTGTGCTGCCACGCCGTCTTTGAACTTGATCAGAAGCTCATTCGGTACGTAGGGAGGCGAATCGGCGCCGCCCGGCCTAACGGGCTTGACGGGCTTATCGAGGGCGGAAACCAAACTTGAAGACACAAGTAGCGTTGCCGCAGCAGCCAGCACCACATGGCCTGGAGTGACAATCACCCTTGCTATAAAGGCGGGCACGACCAGACAGGTTTCGCGAGAGAACATGGTCCCTGGCCTCCTGGGTTATCATAGCGAGTCTGGCTGGCCGCAGGCAAATCAGGTGTTTCCGCCCGCCGGTCGGCGTACGTGACGGACTTCGGGATAGCAAGCCAACGCGCAGACCGCTGGTTCAGCCTTGTGCAGGACTCTTGAACGGAACAGACAGTATCGCAGGCCCGGGAGCAAAGGCATCACGATCCTCGATCCCGCAGCAAGGGACGGGTCATCTAGCCCTTTCCCTGGTCGGATTGTCACGGCGAAACACGGAAGAGAACGCGCGATTGCGGCCGGTGAGGCGGCCGGGTACCAGCGGATCCGGACCACCAGGGCGATCGGCTACCGATCGACCGATAACCTCAATGCGCCGACTTGCGCCGGCATAGACAGGTAGTCCTCGGCGGTCCTGAAGCGTAGAAGTGCTCAGGCCAAATCGAATGGGACGCCTCGTTCGGATCCGGTCATGCAACCATGAGCAATTCAAGCAGTCTGAGAGACACCAAGGTCCTGCGCAGATTACGTTTACTCGTAAGTGCTTATCAGATAAGAGGTTACGTGCGATATAAAGTGACAGCGGACCTGCGCGGCGAAAGTCTATTTTGGGGTGCGGACGAGGGTTCTGCACTTTTGGCCAATGTGTAAACCCTTGGGGGATAAGGGGTTACGAGCGTCGAGGTTGGGAGGAGCATTGGCCATTGGACAGGCGTTGGACACGTCAG
>Ga0114930_10005031_pt1 | contig 10966 bp, 10 predicted proteins | sample AnhtaG_FD_87300 | JGI IMG/M metagenome (GOLD analysis project Ga0114930, IMG submission 87300) | Deep subsurface microbial communities from Anholt, Denmark to uncover new lineages of life (NeLLi) - Anholt_01485 metaG | ecosystem: Environmental > Aquatic > Marine > Oceanic > Sediment | place... | reverse complement strand
GCAAAGGGCGGTCTGCATTTTGTTGACCCTCTCATCGCAATTTTCGAAATAGGACATATTTTAAAAGCATCCTTTAAAATGCTCATCAACAGTATAAAAAGCCTTATGGATGTGGCGCTTCCTGAACACAAGACTACCGAAGTTAAAAACATGATTTCTAAAGTCGATGGGGTTCGGGGGATTAATTATTTAATCGCCCGGCAGATAGGACAGCATATCTGGATTGAGCTTTCGATTTTCATAGACCCTGATATAACAATTTATGAAGGCAAAAATATTGCAGAAAGCGTGAAAACCAACATAGTAAACAACTTAGATTATATAGGGAATATCCAGGTTCAATTTCTTGCAAGGGCTGCCTGAATCATCTAAGTAAAAAGCAGTTATTATGGATTCTCTGAAAAATATAAAATCAGAAATTCCGGAAAAATGTATTACCTGTGCTAAAAGAGTGCCGGTAGTATGTTTTTTCTCAAATTTCACACTGGCAATATTTAAAATGTCCGTCGGTTATTTGACTGGAAGCAAAGGACTTTTTGCGGACGGAATTCATTCATTGAGCGACGTAGTCGCAACAACCGGTGTCATTGTAAGCTTAAAAATTGCTGATAAAGGTGATGACCCGCAGTACCCTTACGGAAGAGGTAAAATTGAATTCATAAGCTGCATTTTTGTCTATTCGGTCTTATTTATCGTAGCAATACTAATTTTAACTATGGCAATTTCAAGCATTACTTCGGAAGACCTGAGAGTACCTAATCTGATATCATTGTTTTCGGCTGTTGTTTCTGTTATCGCGAATATCATACTTTACAGGCTTGGATTATGTGCCGGTAGGGCGGTGAACAGCCCCGCAATTATTGCGAATGCAAATGAAAACAAAGCCGATATGCTGTCGTCTATTGCAGTGATTCTCGGAATAATCGGGTCTAACCTCGGTTATACCTACGGCGATCCGCTGGCGGCGATAATTGTCGGACTAATTATCATGAAAACTGCTGTAACCCTGGGCTGGAAAGCAATTCAGGCATTAATAGATACATCCTTGCCTGCCGAAAAGCTTAAGGCAATTAATGAAATAATATTAGGAGTTAAAGGTGTAGAAAGAGTTAATTATATAAAAACCAGACAAATTGGTAAACATTACTGGCTGGATGTTGAAATTCAAGTGCCCCCGAAGTTATTAGTGCGCCAGGGGGATATTATATCACAGGTAGTAAAATATGAAATTATGAAAATATCGGGCAGGGTCAAAGATGTCGTTGTAATCCAATCATGCCAGAAACCAAAAGAAAAAGACGGGACCGAGGGAAATAAATGGTTTTTAGGAAAAATAAAAGCAAAGTTTGCCTGATGGAGTAAGTTTGTAATATAACGTAATAAACTTCAATAAATGTATATAACTTAACGGAGGACGTAAAATGACTACTTGCATGATAAAAAATTGTAAAAAAGAAGCAGATGAAGAGGGATTATGTGCACAGCATTATGCCGAGATTATAAAGAAAGCTATACCTGAAATGAATGCCGGCAAAAAGACGCCCGGCGGCGAAAGCGATCAAAATGATGAAAATGATGAAAATGACAAAAACAAAAAAGAGGACATGCCTGCGAAAGCACAATACCTGATGCATTCTTTACTTTTTCAGGTGGAAAAATTCACCGATTCGATTGTCTCTTCATTTAATAACGTCTTTAATCTCACTAAGGAAGAGACGGCTGCCATATATCGACATATGGGCAAAAAATTTATTAAGAAAAAAAACAATCGGAAAGCGATTCCATTTTTGAAAAAAGTGGCAGAACTAAATCCCAATGATCCCGACTCAAAATACCATCTCGGGTCCGCTTATTTCTTAAAAGGCGCATTTGATGATGCAATCGTCTGTTTTGAGGAAGCGATTCGGCTTAATCCTGATAATCATGACTACCATTTCGCTTTGGGCGCAGCTTATGAGCAAAAAGAACTTTTTGAAAAGGCTATTACTTCTCTGCAGAAAGCTGCTAAACTAAAATCTGACAATCCGGAAGTATACTACAGGCTCGGAGTTATTTTTGATACTAAGGAGAAATACAAAGAAGCGGTTGATTCATTTCAAAAAGCTATTGAATTAAGTCCGAGGCAAGCAGACTATCATCAAAGCCTCGGGTTCACCTATGAGAGTTTGGATCAACATATAGACGCAGTTAGGTGTTATAAAAAAGCCATTTCACTTAAACAATCTTCTTTGTAAACCGGCATCATTTATGGAATTTTTGAATTAACAAATACATAGCTGGAGAAAATAATGGTCGGCAAAAAAGATTCAGAATCAATTGAAGACAAAATATACAGAAATATTCTTGATTCGAAGAAGAAGGATAAGAAGAAAAAACGCAGGAATTATGTAACCACAAAAGAAAAATTAATTACCGGATTTATTTCTGCAATAATCTTGTTATTTGCGTTTGGCGCTGCTTACTACTATAATGTTTTTATCAATTTAGAGTATAATATTGAGGCAAATTTAGCTCAAATTGACACTCAGCTTCAAAAAAGGAAAAATTTGATAATTAATCTTGGACAAACTGTAGTTGAATATTCAAAGCATGAGCGAGAAATCTTTACTCATTTAGCCGAGTTAAGAACAGTGATCAGCGGCGGCGGCTCAGAAGAAATTTTAGAAGATATTCGAAGTAAACTGACCGATGACCCGGTCGGCGCGCAGCTTAGCGAGGACCTGGGAAAATTGGAGAATACATTATCAGGTCTGATGGCGATTGCCGAACAATATCCTGACCTGAAACTCAGCGAGAACTTCCGTGCTTTCATGGACGCAATTCTCGAATTCGAAGGAAAGATCGCTGAACTGCGCATGACCTATAATGATTCCGTTAATGAATATTCAACTATTAAAGATCAGTTTCCCGGTTATATCTTTTCAACCATATTTAGATTTGAAGATTACCCCTATTATCAGGTGGATGCAGACGCCCGAAATTTTATTCCGATTAAATAGCACAGCGAAAGAAAATGCCAAAATATCCTGAAATATTAAAATCAAGGCATATATCACATAATCTAATACAGGACAATCCGAATTCAATTGAAAATAATGGATCGGTTTCCCGTTCAGCGATTTCTCTGGTTATTCTTTTCATAATGCTTGCCGTTTCCATCTGGGCAATGTTTTACAAAAGCGAATCCGAACGCAGAGCGAAGGACCTTGGCTGGTTTGGAGCAATGGCAACGACGATAGAAATTAATAATAATTACCTTCCATTTAAAAAAGGCGCCGTGATAAATTACGTCCCCTTAAATTCTCCCGCTCAAATTTCGGGTTTACAAAAAGGCGACGTCATAGTATATGTAGATAATGAAGAAATTAGTTCTGCCGGCTCTTTACGAAAGATGCTGTTACAGGAAAACCGGCGTACAAGATTTAACATAACAGTTTTTAGAAATGGACGATGGGAGATCTTGTCCGTTAGAAGAAGCCAGGAACCTTTTATACAAGCTGGTAATATTCCGGCATATAGTCGGACGGCGGCAATAAATAAAACACATCTCTGGACGGTTCTTCTAATTTTCGTATTCGTTTTCGTAACAATCTTTTTTGAACTGACAGACAGAGCGGTGATTGTTGGAGCAGGGGCCGTTGCAACTGTTATTGCAGGTACACTTTTGGGGTTTTACAACCAGGCTGACGCATTTTCTTCAATTAATCTTAGCACTCTATCATTACTTATCGGAATGGGATTAATTTCGCTGGTTCTTCAGGAAGCCGGGTTGTTTGATTATTGCGCTAAGCGCTTTATTATCGAAGCGGATGGCGACCTATGGAAGTTAATGGTTTTTCTTTGCATAACAACTTACGTATTTTCCTGTTTTGTGAACAATCTTACTACTATTTTTATTATTGTTCCGATGACGTTGAGCCTTGCGGATAAATTGAAATTTGACCCAAAACCTTTCATAATTAGCGAAATAATTTCTTCAAATCTTGGCGGAGCAAGCTCAATGATTGGCGATTTTCCAAATATGTTGATTTCGTCGGAAACAGGGCTCTTATTTCATGATTTCATTTTTTACATGATGCCGATATGTCTGATTTTATTATTTGTATTACTGTATTTTATCAAGATTTATAAAAGTTCGGTTTTTGATCAGAATAAAAACCGAATGAATAAAAGTGAAATTAAGGAATTATTTGAAAAGCTTCAATCCGAACTTCCTTATGCAATTAAAAATAAAACCTCTATAATGAGGGGACTCACAATATTATGTATGGTAATCCTGGCATTTGTTTTATCAGACAAATTGGGTATTCCACCGGCTATTATCGCTTTGACAGGTGGTTTTACGATTTTGTTAATAGGACAAGTCGATGTCACAAAAGTTATAAAAAAATTGGGCTTTAAAGATATAATATTTTTCGCGGGATTATTTGTCCTTGTCGGTGGTGTCGAGGCATCAGGATTTCTGGATTATATATCGGAAATATTAAAAAGGCTCGCCGGCGGCAATGTTTTAGCGAAGTGTTTATTGTTAATGTGGATTGTCGGGATATTGACATCATTTTTAAATGCCGGTCCTTCAACAATGTTGTTTATACCTGTGGTGTTCAGTTTTGGTATGAATTCGCCCCATAATCTCTACTGGTGGTCATTATCGCTCGGTGTGCTTGCCGGCTCTTCGGCGCTTATAACAGGCGCTACAGCCGGACAGGTCGCGTCTACTATGATTGAAGACTTCTTCATTGAAAATACCGGGAAGGCTCGTATGAAATTCTCCGATTTTCTCACTTTCAGAGAGTATGCCGGGTTCGGGGCTCCTATTATGTTTATATTTCTAATAATTTCAAGCGTTTATGTCAGTATTCTGTACAACATATAATTGCTGAATTATGGAACAAAAAATCGTTGTTAAAACTGATTGGATAAAATTCGCAGCTGTCATGTTCGTTTTTATATTAATTCTAACAGGGCTGTTCAGCGGACATCAGGATAGACGGAATGGCATCAGTCTGTCAGACCTTGATAACACAGTAATCTTCGGAGACATAACGTATCAGGAAGCCTTGAATTTATTACTTCTTGGATTTGTCTCCGGCGCTGTGGGTGGAATGCTTGGTATGGGCGGCGGTGTTTTGAAAGTTGTAAATCTCCATTTTTTCTTAGGTTTTAATATACTTTTTGCCCGGATAGTTTCCCTCATAAGTTATTCGGTAATTTCATTATCAGCTTTTTTGAGGTATAGAAAATATAACTTTATCCTCTGGGATGTAGCTAAAATGCTCATCCCATCATCGATTCTTGGCGTCTTATTAGGGGTTTTCATAGGAAATGTTATTAATAAAGATTATGTCGAAATACTTCTCGGCATTTATGCTCTTTTTGCGGGCATAATCGTATTAAACCAGATATGGGTTAGACCTGTAGAAAAGGAGATAACCGAACTTCCCGAAAACGGAATAAGCGAAACAACGGTATCCGGAATCGGGATTGGAATGGGATTTATATGCAGTATGATTGGCATTAGCGGTGGAATATTATCTACTCCGCTTCAGCAAACGCTATTAAAGCTGCCTTTGAAAAATTCAATTGCCAATTCAACCACAGCCGCAGTTTTTTGCTCTATTACCGCGTCTATCATTTTGCTTTTCTTAGGGTTAAAAAACGGGGATTTTTTATTTGAAGATGTTCTTCTTGTATCAATCTGCCTGATCCCGGGCAATATACTTGGCGGACAATTTGGCAGCTTTTTAACTAAGAAACTGCCAATAAACTACGTTAGGATAGTTTTCGCAATTGTTGCATTCATAATAGGTTATAAGATTCTTGTGTAACTTGAATAATTCATAAATTTTCTTGATTAATGTCATAAGTTTTTGTTTTAATGGAAATTACGGCAACCTGTCGTCCTGAACTTGTTTCAGGATCTTTAATATTTGAATGTTAGATGCTGAAATAAATTCAGCACGACAGAAAGAGGGTTTATGAATTAATCAGAGTAATAATGGTTTTGCAAAGCAACCTAAAAACCTGGAGTAAAAGCGATGTTGCAAAGAAGACATAATTCGCTGTTTTTTCTGAAAATAATATGTAACAGAACTTTTGCAAAAATCACTTTTAAGGCAAAATTAAACTTTATGATGGATCTTAGCAGCGAGATTGCCACGTCGCTACGCTCCTCGCAATGACGGGTGGCACCCCCAAACTCGTTTGGGGGTGAAAAATGATCTTATATCGCAAAATTTTCAAAAGTTATGATATAATTAATCAAAATTTTAGGCAAAATAAATGTTAATGACGATACTCGCATCTATCGGTCTTTTCTTTATAATCGTTTACGTTTATAGAAGAGGAAAGAGAGATGGTATTAAAAAAGCAATAGATTATTTTATTACTGAAATGAATAGAAAACAAATAGACTTTGAAATAATTAACGAATATGATAATATGGGAAAAAAAACGAAATCAATAATATACAATAAAATACGTTACTTATTGGGGAGAAAGAAAAATGAACGAAAACCCTGAAAAGGAGAAAATGAAAACCAAGCCTGCTGAAACAGAGGAATCTATACCGGCACAGGAAGAATTAAGCTCTTCAGAAAAAGAACAGGAAGAAAAAACAAAGGCAAAGGAAAAATTTGAAAAAAAGATTATTGATAAGCTGCAGGATATCGATATGGGAGCGCTTTTTGCCGGAGTGGAAAACTTGCTTGCAAACGCAAAAAAATTAGACGCAAAAATCACAATGAATGCAGACAATCTGGCTTCAAAAGTAACCGGTTATTTGCGAAATTCAATAAATTCGTATAAAAGCAAAAAGTCAAAATAGTATTGAATTTATTAATCAGTCATGTTTTCTGTTTCATAAGTTCGATTATTCGATAATACTGCTTGCTGATAACTTTGAGATACTCTTTTTGAAAGTTATCCGGAATGCCCCGTTCTGTTAAAAAAAATGAACGATTTTATTTCTGTAAGCATGTATAAAGATATTGTAAGAATAAAGTTGACGGAAAACAAAGGTCAGATAGGTGAAACTTAAAGAGAAAAATGAAATAATTTCCGTAACTCAAGAAACGGCAAGGAAAATTGCTATCGTTGGGCTGCCCAATACGGGCAAGAGTCAGGTATTTTATGATCTCACCGGAGAATATACTATAGTCGCAAATTATCCTCTGACTACAATTGAGCCAAAAAGAACACATTGTCAAATAAGAAACCACTGTTGTGAAGTTATCGATACTCCCGGTCTTCATTGTTTGTATATACATTCGGAAGAAGAGCTTGTAGTGAGGGACCTGATATTCTCAGAAAAACCTGACGTAATCGTTCAGTGCATCGACGCCAACCGACTTAAACAATCACTTATTCTTACTGCGGATTTATTAGAACTGGGGATACCTTTCGTTATTTCCCTTAATGCAATAGACGAAACAACGAGAAAGGGTATTTGGATTGATTCAAATGGGTTATCCCGTCTTTTGGGCGTCCCGGTCGTGGAGTTAATGGCAATGCACGGTCGTGGCATAGAAGACTTAAAGGATGCTATAAGCAAAGCAAGGAATGGTAAGAGTGGCGTTCGATATGGAAACATTATTGAGAAAGGGATATCAGACATAGAATCTAAGTTGCCGGAAGATATTAATTATAAGCGGAAGGTATCTGTTCTGATGTTGCTTCAGGATCCGTTTTTAGAATACAACTTAAAAAAAGTATATGGTGGGGAAAAGATTGAACAGTTAAGGAAAGAAGTAAATAAGATAAGACTGGAATGTAGAGGAAATCTTGCTCATGTTATAAACAATAAGCGGAATAAGTGGGTGGATAATATTACTGAGAAGGTAATCAGAAAGCAGAAGATAACACGGGGAGAATTTTCTCAGGTTTTTGCTAATTTAAGCCGTCATCCTATTTTCGGACTTCCAATATTAATGTCAATTATTCTTATAATGTATTTTCTTGTCGTAAATGTTGCGAATGTAATCTCAAGTTGGGTGGATATAACATTATGGATTCCAGCCCAGAATCAAATAGATAACCTCATATCCAGTAGATTCTGGAGCGATTTTTTAATAGGTGATTATGGTCTTTTATCACTTGGTCTGGCTAATGCTATTATAACAATTTTACCGATATTGTCGCTCTTTTTTATTTTTTTCAACATTCTTGAGGACATTGGATATATTCCTAATTTAAGTGTTTTGACAAAAAGGATTTTCGAAAAGGTTGGATTAAGCGGTTCTGCTATTATGCCCTTGGTTATCGCTTTTGGCTGTAAAACTATGGCTACTCTAACTACAAAATCCCTTCGATCAAAAAAGGAGAAATATATAACTATATGCTTAATTGCATTTGGCATTCCATGCTCTGCACAATTAGGAATAAATATCAGCATACTTGGCAGAATGAATATTACAGCATTTGTAATAGCTTTTTCTGTTTTGATATTTATTGATATAGTAGTAGGAGTTGTTTTAAACAGGTTTTTGAAAGAGGGAGAGAGGAGTTATTTTTTACAGGAACTCCCTGACATGCGTCTTCCCAACCCCAAAGCTGTGTTTATAAAAACTTATTACAGGCTCTATTGGTTTCTCAAAGAAGCTGTACCGGTGTTTATATTTGCTGCGGCTGCATTATTTGTAATGGACAAGGTTGGAATACTTGATGGAATGAAAAATATGTTGAGCCCTGTAATTGAAGGATTTTTGGGATTTCCCGAAGAAATGGTCGATGTTCTTCTAATATGTTTTGCAAGGCATGAAGCTGCTGCAGCATTGATTATAAATCTTGTTGATGAAGGATTGCTTAATTATGTTCAGTGTATTGTTGCAGTAATTATTATTATTATGATTCCTTGTTTTGCGAACGTTGGGGCTATAATTAAAGAAATCGGATTGAGAAAAGCGCTTACTATGGTAGTTAGTATCTATATAGGCTCTTTTCTATTGGCTGGCACCCTGAATTGGATACTTGTTAATTTGTTTAAACTATAACGTGGAGAAAATGTATGAATAATCATTTAAGAGAAAAGGAAGAATATTTAGAGATATTGTGGCGTATGAAAAGTGAAGAAAAGGATTCGATGGATGTATTGAAGGACGCTATGGGCGAGAGATTCAGCGCTGAGATAATCGATGAATTGTTATCTGAATATTTAGTGGAATTAACTGAAGATAATAATAAAATAACACTTACAAAAGAAGGTTTGGATTATGCTCGACGAATAATCCGCGCACACAGAATTGCAGAGAGATTGATTTACGATGTTCTGGGTAGTGAGTTTGAGTCGGGCGCTTGTGAGTTTGAGCACATAGTTGCCCCGGAGCTTGTTGACAGTATTTGTACTTTACTCGGACACCCCAGAGAATGCCCTCACGGAATGCCGATACCGGAAGGTGAATGCTGTAAGCGCTCCGCTAAAACAGCTCAGAATTCGGTTATCCCTTTGACGGAGTTGAGTGTTGGTCTGTCCGTACGCATCGCCTATGTCAGTTGCAAAAACGATTCACAGCTTCATAAAATTAACGGACTTCAGATAAGACCGGGAATATTTGTTAAGATGCATCAGATATACCCTTCTTATGTGATTGAGTGTGAAGGAGTTAACATCGCGATGGACAAGGAAATAGTCTCCAATATACATGTATGGAGAAAACCTCCAAATTCCTAACCGGCTTAATAGGATTTACTTCGAAGGAATTGTCGTGAGTGGTTGCATTAAGTTTGTAGAAAAACACCGCATTTCAGATTTATGAAACTATGATAGCAACACCGGTCAATGAGATAAACAGCGAAGTACAGGATATTGTAGGCGGGTTGACAAATATTGTTGCCGGTGGGGCAAAGACTAAACTATCAGCGAGGGGACTTTCGTATGATATTGCAATTCCAATAGTCATTGCGGAAAATAAGCACACTATTAATCACAAGTTCGATAAATCTGTAGTTATTGTTCCTTTCAATATTGGCAATAAATCGTTTACTATGAAATTGAGTATCAGGTTTAATAATAATTCGATATTACCCTCATAGATATAGTTGTTAATTTATACGAATAGCAGTCTTGGCAAATAGTACGTTATTTCATCCGGGCGGAGACAGTTACAGGCGAATCAAACATAAGCCCTTGGGGGAGTATATGATTTTTGAATTGGCATTAGGAATGGGAATAGCGATTTTTATATTTGCTTTTCTAGCCGAATATATGGATTCCACATTGGGAATGGGCTATGGAACAACGTTAACTCCACTGCTATTGTTATTAGGATTTGAACCATTAGAAATTGTTCCTTCTATCTTACTTTCTGAATTAATTACAGGAGTATTAGCCGGATTTACTCATCATTCTGTAGGTAATGTTGACTTTAGACCAAAAACAATGAATATAAAAAAGATAATAAAATCTTTAAAAGAATTAGGGATTTTTGAAAGCTTCAGGAAGGGAATTCCATTACATCTTAAAGTTGCTTTATTGGTCGCTATTTGTAGCATTGTAGGAATATTAGCTGCTGTATTTTTAGTAATAAGCTTGCCAAAGTTTTATCTTAAAATATATATTGGTTTTTTAATCTTAGCAATTGGAATAGTTATATTAATTACTCTCAACAAAAGCTATAGTTTTTCATGGAAGAAGATTGCTTTTTTAGGATTAATAGCTTCCTTTAATAAAGGAATTAGCGGGGGAGGATATGGGCCTGTTGTTACAGGAGGTCAAATACTTTCAGGTGTTAATGGAAAAAATGCTGTAGGAATTACTTCTTTAGCAGAAGGATTAACATGCCTTGTAGGGGTACTAACATATCTATTTATCCATATTAGTATAAACTGGATATTAGCTCCTTACTTGGTAATCGGCGGAATCATTTCAGTCCCCATATCTGTTTATACAGTCAGAGAAATGAAAACTAAAAAGTTAAGAAAGATTATCGGAATTGTTACAATACTCTTAGGTTTATTTACGTTGGGAAAG
>Ga0114930_10005030_pt1 | contig 10968 bp, 11 predicted proteins | sample AnhtaG_FD_87300 | JGI IMG/M metagenome (GOLD analysis project Ga0114930, IMG submission 87300) | Deep subsurface microbial communities from Anholt, Denmark to uncover new lineages of life (NeLLi) - Anholt_01485 metaG | ecosystem: Environmental > Aquatic > Marine > Oceanic > Sediment | place... | reverse complement strand
TTCCCCTTAAAAACAGGGGATTCAGGCATTTACACTTCCCCCTTTACAAAAGGGGGGAATTATTAATATGTTTCACATAGCTGACATGGAATTGGTGCGTGTTTGTAATAAAAAATAAAAATGTTCGTACATTAAATTTTCACAAAAGCTCTGTTATAACTAATCCTCGTCTTCAAATATTTCATCCTGTTCTATTTCTTTCTTTTCAGAATTAAAAATTTTCAGATTTTTTATCATGTTGTAAAAAATTGGAATCAACGCCCCGATAATCATAGAGGAAAACACCAGAAAGGGGAGTCTGACTTGAACAGGACCGAAAGTAAAAAATCCTATAGAAACCATAGAAAAATTTTGAAGCGTGAGTAAAACTATTATTAACGTCACTAAAACTGTTAAAATAAACTTTATCATAATCTCATTCAGTACTTACTTCTATCGGATTATTGCATGACACGTATTACACAGTCCCCTAAAGGAATGGGGCGGTGTTGCATTCCTTGTTATCGGCGGTGGAACAGGCAAAATATCCCCGGCGTCTGTTTGGAGCTGTCCGCCGTTTTTCATTATAATATGGCAGGCTGTGCAGGCTTTCCCCCTACTTTTATGCGGGCTTATAGCACCAGGCTGTATCGGCTGAGCAGCTTCGTTTTGCGCGACACCAAGTTTACTCCAGCTGGAACGCAGCGTGATCGCCATTGGCTTTCCGTTTCGTAAAACCCCCAACCTTGCCTCAGGTAACGATTCAACTTTCCTTGTCGCTTGTGCAAAGTCTTCAAGAGTTTTGACCTGATAGTTATTGACACTCTGTAAAACATCTCCGGCGAGCAGCCCCGATTCCGCCGCCTCCAGAGTAACTTCATCAACAAGCAGCCCGGTTACTCCGGCAGGTAATTTATATTCCTGAGCCAGTTCGGGAGTAATCGGAATCAACTCCATCCCAAGCCAGTGTCCCTCCACTAATACTTTATGAGCGGCATTTTGCTCGAATGGACTGGGAAGACCTGAATTATTTTGATTTACAGCCCCAACCTGTGAATTGGCTGGAAGATTAATAGAAGATCCTCCATCCACAATAGTATGGCAATTTTTACAGACACCCCAGTAAGGATGCGGCATGTTCGCGTCCCGTGTTATCGGGGGAATTGTTTTTCCATCATAAGTCCTGGGAGCAGACGCGCGAGTACCGGTATATGGCAGGTTCATATTTGAACCGGCTGAATTTACCCCAGTTCGGGATTCTGTCTGTCCAACAGAACCTGTTACCTCAGGGGGAATTACAACATTCAGAACCTGTCCGTTCCTGTCTATTACAAGGCTTGCAGAATTAATTTTCTGATTCTTTGTCGCCTTAATATAATCTGCCATATTAACAATTATTTGACCGTTAATGACTTTAATTATATCGCCGTTTCTTAGACCCGCTTTTTCGGCAGCACTGCCAGGCGGTACCGAATCTACGATTACGCCGGTCTGATCTCTTGGCAGTCCCATCTCACGTATCGCCTCCGAAGATAAGCTCTCTATCTCCATTTGCATCCAGACGCCTTCACTGGGAATTCTTTGTTGAGCAGGGCTACCCGCATAACCATTCATAATAGCCGGAGGCGCTCCTCCGGTTAAAGAGAATGGGTCTTTCCTGACTATTCTTAAATTTGCAGATGGAGTATAACCGGTATCCTCATCTACGGCACCTATCATACCAACAATAATTAAACCCAGAAGTATAACAAAAAATGTCAGGGTTATTTTACTTATGTCAATATTTTTCTGCATAAGGTTTTGAATATCCGGATTTACTAATACGAGTAGCCCTGTTTCCGCCAAAGAGCATCTTTAAGTTCGAAAAGAACTCTCAGATTTTTAAGTGTGAATTCATTTCACATTGATTCTAACGCCTTGCTTTCAAAGATCATGCTGTGTTCTTTGCATTCTCTAAAGGTTTTTCCTCCGGCATAACGAGTATCATTATAAATCCGATCAGCGGGAATATCAGACCGATAATCAACCATCCGAGAAAAGACCGGTTTTTTCTGGCTGCTAAGAATGCCGTTACTATAGCAAGCACCAACCAAATGATTATTGAACCTTCAAACATTGTAATACCTCCTTACTTTGAGTTAAATGTCAATCAGGATATTAATATGTATTTTATTTAATATATAATGCATCCTCCGGGGCCGACCCGATATGGTCTGGTATTGCCGCCTGCCTGCCTTAAAAAATCGGAATAAGTAACGGGATCAGCTATTAGATGGCAATTACTGCATACACCCCTGAATTCATGTCTTAGCGGTGCTTGCGATGTAATAGGCGGGGCAAGCGGTTGGTTTTTTTGCTGAACAATCGGGCTTTGAGACATATCATTATAAAATGCTGTAGGAGTATTAGCGGGAAGTTGTCGGTACATTGGACTTCCACAATTTGGGCAATCAACAGTATAAGCAGGTACTCCCCGTTGATGCGTAATTGCGGTCCCGCAGTTTGGACATACCAAATTCCCGACGGGTCCAAGCCCCAGACCAGAATTACCCGCAACATTCACATTTGATCCGGTGATATTTTGAACACCCGCGCTATTTCTTGATACAATATTCATTTTCAATCCACAGCTCGGGCAGAGCCTTCCGATCCCGTTATGATTGTAAGGACAGGGAACAATGATATTGCAACTCGGGCAATGATAATAATCTAAAACATCTGCAATTTGATTTGCTCTGCCATAAAATTGCGGTACTGAATAACTTTGTGCTGCTGTTAATCTGTTACTCTTAAACTGTTCTGCCGCCTTCCCTGCTGGACCTGTATACCCGGTATATACCTTCAGACCCATTCCGTCAAGAATTTTATATGCATTAGGGCCGATATTTCCGGTAATTACACCTTCTTCAACTTCCTTTGCAATTAATTGAGCGGCCTGAATACCTGAACCGTCACCCAAGTTACTGGAAGGGTTCCGGATAGTTTTATATTCTCCGGTATTCGGGTCTACTATAAGAAAATATTTTGCTCTGCCAAACATTGAGGAGACATTTGAATTAAGACTCTTCCCGTCGGCAGCTACGGCGATTTTACCAAATTTCATGCCGGATTCGAGTGGATCATCAAACAGATCATCTTTTACACCATAAAACATGGCGCAACCCCCAATTACAGCAATCAGAACAATTATGATCGCAGATGCAATCGCTAAAGTAAGATTGCCGGTAACTTTTCCTGTTTTTTTATTCATTGATCTTTTCCTCATAATTGAACCGAATTACATTCATTCTATCATTTGAGAACCATTTTAGTGCCACAGTTTGGGCAAAAAATACTACCATTATTTGAGTTGACATTATTTGGCACCAATGTACCGCATTTTTGACATGCATAAAAACCGCTTCCGAAGTTACTCTCAATCCATTTCTCAATTTCTTTTCCAATGATGCCGGCTTCAAAATTCATTCCACCCACATCTATATCTTTCCCCAGAAACGGGGCAACTTCAGTCATGCTGAACGGGTGCGGGTTTTGGAGTTCAACCGGCTGACTCCCGGAAGCCGATCCCGCTCCGGAAATAGAAATATACATAGGGTAGCCGTTTCGTTGAATATCAAGAATCATTCCTTCAGTCGGATTGACATACTTCGACGCTTTGCGGAAATCCCGTAGATTATCAATTTTCCTGCCATTTATCCCGGTTATTACATCTCCTTTCCGCAATTTCATTAAAACATCCCTGTTCCCGTCAAGTTCAGTTATAATGACGCCTTTTGTTCCCGGAGAGAGATTATATTCCCTGGCGATGTCTCTATTTATTTGAGCAACCTCGATATCAGCCCACTCGCTGCTAACGAATACGCCCTTCTGCATACTGCCGCTGGCGCTTAATTCCGCATGCTGGTCATCGTAACTGTTTCCCGTAAAAAGAGCACATAAAATAAATACCAGTATAACTGCAAAAAATATAGGCAATATATTTTTTTTGGATATTTGAGAGAAAGAACTCTGGTTACTCATTTCTCTGTCTCCTTATTCTTATACTTTTTTTTGCTAACGTCCTGAATCAACGGGAAAACTGTGAAAGAGTAATAAAAAACTCTTTTAGCTGTTTGCCACTGCAAACGAGTAATTTCACAGTCTCTCCGGGTTTTATATTTGCCATCAGGCTTTCATAGGAATCAATATCTATAATTTCTTTTCCGTCGATTTCGAGAATAACATCGCCCCGCTTCAATCCTCTCGTCGCCGCGGGGGAATTTTTTATCACTCGATTGACCAGCACACCGCCGATGTAAGGCAGTCCGAAGTGAAGAGCGATAGTCCGGTCAACAGACTGAGTTTCAACGCCCATCCAGCCTTTAATATTAGAATAAGAATTTGTAAAACTTGTTTGTTGAAAACCATCGGCAGGTACAATATTATGAGCTGAAAGAAATCTTTTAATCCGGTTAATAGGCATTGCAAATCCGGTTCCGCTGAAAACTCCCGTAGGGGCAAATATCGCAGTATTTATTCCAATTACTTCACCGTTTAGATTAACAAGCGGTCCTCCACTGCTGCCACGGTTAATCGGAGCGTCGGTCTGAATCATATTTTCATACTTAATACCTTCTATTACAAGAGTTTTTCGAACTCCGCTTACAATACCTGATGTAACAGTCTGGTCCATTCCAAAAGGGCTTCCTATCGCTAAAACCAGATCGCCGGTTTCCACCAGGTCCGAATTACCCAATACTGCCGGTGTAAACCTATCCGTTGTTTCAAGTTCCAAGAGCGTCAGATCCGTATCCACATGGTGATCAAGAATCCAGGCATTATACGTTTTTCTGCCCATACCATAAACTGAAACATAGATTTTTTGTGAATTTGCAATTACATGATAGTTTGTTAAAATGTGTCCCTGAGTACTGACGATAAGCCCTGAACCGACGCTTTCGTATGAACCATTCTGATTTGCCGAACCATTAATTCCGGTAGATTTGATGTTTACGACAGATGGACGGGCTTTAGCGATAGCCTGTTTGAATACATCCTCGATGTTATTGATAGAATTGCCGGGAATATCCCCGCCTACAGTCATAGGGGATATTGAATAAAGAGCCTGATTCTGGAATTGCTCCTGTTGTTGAACCGGCGGTTGAAATGTTTGCTGAGTTGACGGAAAATTTGTCAATACCGAAGCTTCACCGGATATCTTTTGATTAAGGTTCTCAACTATCGCTTCGGGTTCCATTTCGTATTGATATATTCCCCAAAACAAAACGAAAAGACAGCAGCAGGTAAGAACAATTATCCAGGGTTTTAAAGATGCGTCGCAGAAATTAATATTACTTTTGAATAGTCCAATCATAAAATTTTCTTTATCGATTAAACACTTCTTTTCTTATCTTACCGCTTTTTGATTTCCGGTATTATTCGAAGAATTGTTTTCATTTCTTTCGTAGTAGTGCCGGCTAAAAGAAACGAGTTCGTGCTTTTTTAATTTTTTTAAAGCTTCTTCTGCAGTGCCGGTTACGCCAGTGTAAACCTCCACGTGTGAAGACGTTAGCATCTGATATGTGCCGATTTCCATAGTCCCCGTAATGACAGCCTCAATGTTTTGCGTTCTGATAAAGTCCTTTATAGCGTTAATGTTATAAGAATCCGGATTATTCGAAAAGCTGACGTATTCACTTGTTAATTCATTAACAACAATAAAATTAGGGCATGTCTCAAACTGTACGGCGACTGAGCTTTTCGGGCTGGCTCCTGAAGCTGCAATAAGAATATTATCCGTTGACTCGTAATCATGGGAACTATCAGCGAAATTAATTCTTATGTGCTTTGTATCCACCTCAAATATTGCAAACAATGTAAAAGCGGCAACACAAAATATTGCTAAGAATTTAAACCAGGGGTTTAAACACCTCTTTTCCAACCTGTCTTTAAATTTTTTCATTTTACGACTAATAGGATTTTCACATAGCAACCAAAATCATGAACTTGCTCATTCTATGGATTCATTGTTTTTCCCGTTTTGATATTTTGAAGCTATCGAGAGAAGCCCGACAATTACCAGTGCAAATGGTATTAGTCCCCGCAAAACCTGACCGAATTCAACCCACCAGAATATCAGCCCAAAAGCTCCAACAACAATTGCTATTAATCCGCCGATAATATTTGACATTTCTTTCAACCTCCTTATTACTATTCGCCTGTCTAATAATTTTCCGTTTTCGTATAGATTTAGTTATTTGAACTCGTTTAATTTTTCACCCTCACCCTAACCCTCTCCCTTCAAGGGAGAGGGTATCGTTCCCCTGAGTACTTGGGAGAACTCATATGATAACGTCTCTACTGTTACAAACAGGTATAAATTAAATTATTCTCAGCCAGAGGCAGATCCGCCTAAGGCGGAAAAGAGCAAAATCAGATGACTAAATCTTTACCCATTTTCTAAGAATTTATAATACTTTCCGGGTAATTTTAATTATAAAACCATCAATATTCTTAGCCGGTCTAGCCAAAAAAGATAAGGGAGTTTCCAGATATTTTAAATTAATACCTCGGATTGAAGAAGTAATTCTCCTGTCAAAAATTGGAACTATCCCTAAAACATGCATGAATCTATTTTTGAAAGTTATTTGTTTCAGTTTATCAATAAGGTCTTTTTTTATAGAGTTCTCAGTAACTATTGTTGCCTCAGTAGAATATTCTTTTTCAGGTAACTTCGAAGGGACAGCGTCAATTGCTGCCGAAATCACATGTTCAATCTCAACAGGATCGAAGGGTCTACAAACATTGTAGAAAATCTTATTCGTACTTAAATCTATTTCTTCAACATGACCGACCTGCCCAGAAATTAAAATAACAGGCCGCTTCTGGCTGTTACCATTAATCGTAGAAATAAGATCAAAGGAAGCCGAAAACAGGCTGCTTAAATCAAAAAATATTATGTTTATCTTTTCATTGTGCAGAATATTCAATAGGTCATTCGGATTGTCGGCTACAAAAACTCTGCACCCCATATAGCAGCATACGCCTTTCAAAATATCCTTAGAACCCTTATCCCGGACAGCTAATAAAACCTTTATCATGTTTTCTCCAATAATATGGATTGAAACTACATATAATGATTATGAAAATTCTCACAGCTTTATCAACCAGCGCTGAAGAGGTTTTATTGAGGACATGAACATAAAAACATTAGTATTATACATATCTATATTATCAAAAACCGTACCACAACAGTTCAGCTTCCATAAGTGATTATATTACAGCAAGTTGAGAATTGTAACAAAGATTTGTATAAGATAATACAGGTTTTTTTGTGGAATTTTTCCCCATGCAGACTAACGTAGGATGGTACTAATTTGCGGTAATATCCGATTGATAAAGGATATGTCTCATAATACGCTGTTGAAAGATACTGATTCAAGTCTGGAGAGATAAATATGTTGTGCTTGTTGGAAAAAATAAGAACAATTGAAAAATATCTTCAAAAAAGAATAGTCATACAATTTAAAGCAGGAATAAAATAAGGCAGAAATAGAATCCGAAACCTTATTTTGGGGCATTTTGCCACATGCATGTGGAAAAATACCCCACTAATTATATAAACTCATATTTCTTGATTTTTAGATAAAGAGTTTTTCTGTCAATACCCAAAAGTTCTGCGGCTTTAGATTTACGGCTGTTTGCAACTTCAAGAACCTTCTGAATATGATTTTTTTCTGCAATATCAAGTTTATAAATATTCTCTTTACTATCCAAGCCATGCTTTCCGATAACGGCTGGAATAAGTTCTTTTTGTATCATTCTACTTTTAGAAAGAATAATCGCTCTCTCGACAATATTTGCAAGTTCTCTAACATTCCCGGGAAAATCGTACATTAACAAAAACTCCAGCGCTTCTTTTGAAAATCCGGTAATCATTTTTGAATGTTTGTTGTTAAAGTGGTTTACAAAATGCTCCAAAAACATAGGGATATCCTGTTTTCTCTCCCTGAGAGGCGGCATCGTTAATAAAATTAAATTGAGCCTGTAGAACAGGTCCTCACGAAACCTCCCTTTTTTCACCTCGGTTAATAATTTTTTATTAGTAGCGGCAAGTAATCTAAAATCTAATTTTATATTTTTTATAGAACCGATCCTTCTAATGGTTCTTTCTTCGAGTACCCGCAACAGCTTAACCTGTAACGCAGTGCTTGTCTCGGCAATTTCATCCAGAAATACCACCCCGCCATTAGCTGCTTCAAATAGTCCTCTTTTAAACATAATTGCCCCAGTAAAAGCGCCCTTTTCATGACCGAATAGTTCGCTTTCAAGGAGAGTTTCTGGCAGGGCACCGCAGTCGATTGCTATAAAAGGCTTGTTAGATCGTTTGCTGTATTTATGAATTGTTCGAGCCAGAACTTATTTTCCCGTACCGCTTTCACCTTCAATAAGGACCGTACAGTCCGTATCACGCACGCTTTCAACAGTCCTGAAGATTTCCTGAATTTTTGGACTGTCGCCAATTAATTCTACTGAATTATTTTTATTTTTCAGTTCCTTTTTTAGCTTAAAATTCTCTTTTAGCGTATTTTTGTATTCCAGAGCTTTTCTTACGGAAAAACGAATCTCATCTATGGAAAACGGTTTTGTAATGTAATCATATGCACCGTTCTTGATAGCTTGAACAGAAGTCTCAATTTTTGGGTAACCGGTCATCATGATTATTATGAGATCTTCACGTTTTTTCTTGAGTAATGATAAAAGCTCAAGACCGTCAATTTTCGGCATAACTATGTCCAGGAGCACAAGATCAATAGAGTTCGCGCTAAAGATACGTAACGCTTCCTCTGCATCCTCAACAGCAGTAACCTCATATCCTGATTTTTTCAAGGCAGTCGATAACATTTTCCTTATCAGCGGATCATCATCCACTACCAGAATTTTATCAGACATTTTTACACATCCGCATATTAGTTTTCAACCGGAAGTAAAATCTCAAAAGTAGACCCTTTTCCTAATTCGCTTTCAACTCTAATTTTACCATTCTGCTGCTCAATGATGCTATGAGCAATTGACAACCCGAGTCCCGTACCCTGTCCGACTTCTTTTGTAGTAAAAAAAGGATTAAAAATCTGTGAAATATTCTCTTGTGGAATGCCGCATCCGTTATCACAAAAAGTTATTGATACATACTCTTCTCCGTGCCGGTCAGCGCGGATGAATATGCTTCCTTCTTTAGGCGATGCATCGATTGAATTCATTATAATATTAAGAAACGCCTGCACTGTTTTCTGCATATCTATTTTTACTTTCGGCAGGTCATTTCCATAATGTAAGTCAATATTAAGTTTTTTCATTCTCAGTTTATATTTACTCATGCTAATTGCGTGGATTACAACATCGCTAATGCTGTAATAATCAGTATTTGTTACCGATTGCCGTGAATAGTCAAGAAGCCCTTGTACTAATTTCTTCGACTGCTGTACGCTTTCGATAATATCATTTACCATTCCATAGTTTGCGTCTGTTTCTTTAATAGATTCTTTCAAAAGCTCAGAAAATCCTAAGATCGCACATAAAGGGTTGTTTAGCTCATGTGCCACACCGGCGGCAAGCTGTCCGATCCCTTTTGATTTTTCAGATTGAATAAGCTCCTGTTCAATTCGCTTTTGCCTGGTGATTATTCGTGAAAAGGAAACAATATTTTCGATTGTATTTTTCCCGTTATAAACAGGGTATGTCCAGTATTTAAGTATCTCTCCGCGTAATGATTTTTCAACAGTTATAACTTTTCCTGATTCTAACGTTTTTTCTGTCGGACAATCAATGCAATACTCGTTATCATTTTGGATTGCCTCATAACATTTCCTGCCGATAATTTTCCCCACGTTTTCAAAATCAAAAAAATCACAAAAAGCTTTATTTGCAAAAACAATATTATAATCACTATCTAAAATTAATATTAAATCAGTAATCCCATTAAAGGCGGCAATTAGTTGCGGTCTCTGTAACATAATTTATTTATTTTACAATTTTGTAAATTTTATGATTAAGGTGAATTGTTTCAGGCATTTTAGTAAAATACCTTTAAAAACGCCCTTTATTTTACGTTTTGTTTAATAAGCGCAAACGCTTCTTCTTTTTGTAATTCGGATCGAGAATAATATCTACGTCTTTGATTAACCGACTTAAATGGAACGGTTTCGCAATAAACTTATCAACACCGATTTCCATACTTTTAATAACAGATTCTTTATCCCGCATAACGCCGGTTATCATTACGATTGGAATACTAATAAGATTATTTTTCCTTTTTATCCATTTAACCAGTTCAAATCCATCTTTTCCGGGGAGGTTTATTTCTGTAATAATAATATTAACAAAATATTTTTCCAAATATTTGACTGCCTGCTCATAACTATTTGAAAAATGAATATGCTCAGTTATTGACGAAAAAGCGTCTTTAACAGTTTCACATATTTTCTGGTCATCATCAACAAATAAAATTTTCGTATTTCTGTTCAAATGTTTAATAGGATATTCTTCAAAAGGCTGAGAATCGTAAAATTTCTCTTCCGGCACCATATACCTTTTTGCACCTTCGAGCACTTCTTTAGCCAGTTGAAAATAATCTTCCGCGCCGTGAGATTTAGGGGCATACGTTAATATAGACTGACCATAGCTTGGAGCCTCAGCCAGATTGACATTTACCCTTATGAAAGTCTTGAAAACTCTTTCCTTAAAAAACTCCCTGAGCTTTGCAGTAACCTCCCACGATAATGATCGTGTAGAGTTAAACATACACAGTACGATTCCCGTAACGTCCAGCTCAGGATTCAATCTCTTTTTAACCAGGTTCAACGTACGAATCAGTCTTCCGATTCCCTGCAGGGCAAAATAATCAGGAAGAACGGTAATAAAAACCTCGCGCGCAGTGGTCAGGGCATTTAAAGTTAACAGACTCAAGGAAGGCGTAGAATCGATAAGCACAAAATCATAAGTATTGGCTTT
>Ga0114930_10005029_pt1 | contig 10969 bp, 9 predicted proteins | sample AnhtaG_FD_87300 | JGI IMG/M metagenome (GOLD analysis project Ga0114930, IMG submission 87300) | Deep subsurface microbial communities from Anholt, Denmark to uncover new lineages of life (NeLLi) - Anholt_01485 metaG | ecosystem: Environmental > Aquatic > Marine > Oceanic > Sediment | place... | reverse complement strand
TATCCCTGGTCATGGCGGCTAAGTTGTAGCTTGGTTGCCAACCCCACTCCTCACGGGCAGCGGAGTCGTCGAGGGAATTGGGCCATGAATCGGCGATTGCCTGCCGGAAGTCGGGCTTATACTCACAGGTAAACTCAGGAATATGCTTTTTGATTTCCGTGGCTAATTCACCAGCGGTAAAGCTCATAGCGGTTACATTGAAGTCGCAGTGGTGCTTTAAGCGGGAGAGGTCAGCCTCCATTAAATCAATGGCCCCCTTCAGGCAATCGGGCATGTACATCATGGGGAGCATGGTGTCTTCTCTGACAAAACAGGTGTATTTTTTGTTCTTCACCGCCTCAAAATAGATAGCCACGGCGAAGTCGGTCGTTCCTCCTCCGGGCAAGGTTATGTTGCTGATAATACCGGGATAACGGCAGCCACGCACATCCAGGCCAAAGCGTTTAACATAATAATCACACAGGAGCTCCCCGGCTACCTTGGTCACTCCATACATGGTTGTTGGCCTGAGTATTGTTTCCTGGGGGGTGTTGTCGCGGGGAGTTTCGGGACCGAAAACGGCTATAGAGCTGGGGACGAAAATTCTGACTAATTTATTATCCAGTGCCACCTCCAGGATATTATAAGTGCCGTTAATATTTACATCCCAGGCAAGCTGAGGATTCTCTTCACCCACCGCCGAAAGGATGGCGGATAGGTGATAGATGGTGTCAATATTGTATTTTTTAACCACTCTTTCAATTGTCTCTCTTTTGGCAACATCGATGAATTCAAAGGGACCGGAATCCCGGAGCGCAGGGCTGGGTTTAGTTGTATGTCCGGTGGCTAAGACATTATCATTGCCATATCTCTTTCTCAGAGCCATAGTTAATTCAGAGCCAATCTGTCCCACAGAACCGGTGACCATGATTCTTTTCATTTCTTTTGCCATTCGCTTCCCTCCAACGCTATTAAGCTATTATTAATGACGGTTTAAACGGGCTATTTAGAGCCTGTCCTAAGAAAGATGCCCGTTTACAAAGAATCCTCCAAAATTTTACAAGCTTAGCTCAAATAAGTCAAGCTGGTAAAAGGAGGAAGTAAGAGTAAATCAGATAAGGAAATTTCCACTAAATAGCCCTATTTAGAACCTGACTACATCTCTAATATTAATTTGCACGAGTCCTTTATTTACCGGTAGAAATGACTGATGGAGAAGTTGGTGTAGGTGCGGCGGGGTTCTTCTTCGGTCTCCTGCACTGAGGTGATATAGGCTTCGGGCGGTCCCTGCTGGAGGTGGGAGCGGAACTCCCTGATTTTATCCTCCTCTCCCTCTGCCCATACCTCAACTTTGCCATCAGGGAGGTTGCAGACCCAACCCTTTAAGCTAAGACTATCGGCTCTCTCCTTGGCAAACCAGCGGAAAAATACCCCCTGCACCCTTCCCGAGATGAGGAACCTGCGGGCAATTATAGCTGCCATCCTTAAAAAAGACTTCCCTCTTATTGGATGACCCCGTATTTTCTCCCCACCTTGGCAAAGGCTTCCAGAGCTTTGTCCAGGTGCTCCTTGGTGTGGGCGGCGGAGATCTGGACCCTTATCCGTGCTTCCCCACGGGGAACTACCGGATAGCTGAACCCGATGACATATATCCCTTCGTCCAGCATGTCGCCAGCTATATCCGCAGCGAGCTTGGCCTCGCCCAGCATGATGGGAATGATGGGGTGAACCCCCTCTTTGATCTCAAAGCCGATGCCTTTCAGCCCCTTGCGGAAGTAGGCTGTGTTCTTCTCCAGTAGGTCGCGCAGCTCGGTGGTCTCCTTGAGCATCTTGACCGCCTCAATGGCGGTGTAGACGATGGCGGGTGCCAGGGTGTTGGAGAAGAGGTAGGGTCGGGAGCGCTGGCGGAGGATGTCTATTATTTCCTGCCGACCGGTGGTGAACCCCCCGGAAGCTCCACCCATAGCCTTGCCCAGTGTACTGGTGTTTATATCAATTCTGCCTTCTGCTCCGCGGTACTCAAAGGAGCCCTTGCCGGTCTTGCCTATAAAGCCGGTGGCGTGGGAGTCGTCGATCATCACCAGGGCGTCGTACTTATCAGCCAGGTCGCAAATTTCGTCAAGCTTGGCTATGTCGCCATCCATACTGAAAACCCCATCGGTGGCTATCAGGCGCAGCTTGTAGTTCTGGGTATCCTTGAGCTGGCGTTCCAGGTCTTCCATATCGTTGTGCTTGAACCTGCGGCGCTCAGCTTTGCAGAGGCGGATGCCATCTATAATGCTGGCATGGTTGAGCTGGTCGCTGATGACGGTGCATTCGGCATCGAGGAGGGTTTCAAAGAGTCCTCCATTGGCATCGAAGCACGAGGAGTAGAGGATGGTATCGTCTGTTCCCAGGAAGGTCGATATCTGGTGCTCAAGCTCCTTGTGGATGTCCTGGGTTCCGCATATGAAGCGCACCGAGGACATACCATAGCCGTGTTTCTCCAGCCCTTTCTTGGCAGCTTCCACCAGACGGGGATGATTGGAGAGTCCCAGGTAGTTGTTGGCGCAGAAGTTGATTACCTCGCCATCTTTTACCTTTATCTCCGCCCCCTGGGGCGAGAGGATGAGCCTCTCATCCTTATAAAGCCCGGCGTTGCGGATGTTCTCCAGCTCTGCTTTGAGGCTGTCTTTCATTTTTCCATACATCTTTGATCCTCCTTAGGTTATCTCTAAATATAATTATGGCTTCTTATTGCGGCTAATATCTTAATTAATCCCTTTCTCATAGGAAGTGAGCAAAATAAGAAGTGTACATTATCTGTTTATGCCAGTTAGTTAATTTTGACAAATAAAATTAACATAGCTAATCAGATAAGTCAAGAAGATTTCTGTCAGCTTGCCCCGGGCTTAACTCCAAAAAGTGCTTCTGACGTATAAAATATTCTTGCTTTTTGCCTCTCTTTAGGATAAATTTTAAGAAATTTGAGGAAGGGTTTTTCCTGGCAGCAAAAAGTTCATCACAATAGGGGGGAGAGATGAAGAGGGTTATCGTAATCATCTTAACGACGGTTTTGTTCCTATGCATGGGCAGAGGGTTTCTCTTCGCTTCGGCTTTTAGCATCTGGTATCAGGGGGCATTAGCTTCTGCCTTTGGTGGCGCCTTTGTTGCCCGGGCAGATAGCCCTATAGCGATTTTCTACAATCCAGCGGGGATAAGCTGGCTGACTGGAGACTCCTTTTCCATTGGGGCTACACTCATCAATCCTACGCTCCGTTACACAGCTCCGGGTGGGAGCATCGAGGAAGCGAGGCGTTTCACCCAATATCCTTTAAATATCTACTATTCTAAGAGGATTAACGATAACTTATCGGCTGGAGTCGGCTTTTACACATCCTTTCTGTTGAGTACTGAATGGTCTCCGGATTTTACTGGCAGGCTCGTCTCTCGCCATTCGGAGATCATCACCTATTGCCTGAATCCGGTGGTAGCTTATCAAGCCTCTTCCCAGATTTCGGTTGCCTTCGGCTTGAATCTCTATTACTCCAATTTATACTGGGAAAGGGGAATTGACCTCTCCTCCTTAGCCGCTCGCCTGGAACTTCCTGCTCTGCCAGAGGGGGATTTCGCTTTAGATGCCCACGATTTCGGAATGGGCTATACGCTGGGCGTGCTCTATGCTATTGATGATTACTGGAACCTGGGAGTTTCTTACCGCAGCCCCCTTCAGATCAGTGCCTCAGGAAGTGTGAACTATAACATCCCCGGCACTGGCTACGGGGAGGAGGTGGATAATTTACTTCAAAGCCTCTATCCCGACCAGTCGGGTTCTTTAGACCTTTCCCTTCCCCATAGCCTCACCATCGGGGTGTCCACCACCGCCATCGACAGATGTTTCCTTGAAGCTGATCTTCAATGGACAGGCTGGAGCAGTTTTGATAAGCTGGTAATCGACCTTTCTCAGCCCACCAGTGAGGTAAATGATGAGATTATAGACCGCAAGTGGAAGAACGCCTTTGCCTTGAGACTCGGTATTGAGATTGAGGCTACGGAAAAGATAAGGCTGCGGGGTGGATATATCAATGAGGGCTCTCCGGTGCCTAATGAGACCCTCGACCCCTTCTTCTATTCTGCCTACCATCAGGCTTATTGCGCAGGGGTGGGCTTTATACGAGAGCAGATGAACATCGACATCTCCTATATGAGGATTTCATATAAAGACCGGCAAGTGTCTAATAAGTTCTTAGCTGGCGAATACGAGATGTTATCCCATGTGATAGCTTTGAGCCTGACCCTCAAATTTTAGTTGTCCCTTCTGTATAGTTTGCCAGCGCAAGCATGGGGAATCCCTGAAAAGAGGGATATTTCTCCGGGGCTCTGTTAGCTCGTCTTTTCGCTATCCGCATCTTTCTCAGTTGATTGAGAAGCAGGGAAAGGCTTGAAAATCCTTCCTGAATGGGATAATATAACTTAAAAATAAAATCTATGCAGCGCTGAGGTCTGACTTTCTGTTTACTTTTTTGAGTATGGAAAAGGGAGCAAATTTTAAGTTTGCTTGGAAAAGGTTGAGATTGCGAGATGGATACCGGGGAGAAAGTTCAACGGCTGCAGGCTAATGTGGAGAAAGTCATCAAGGGCAAATCCGAGGTGGTGAAATTAGCCATCGTTGCCCTGCTGGCCAAGGGACATTTGCTGATTGAGGATGTCCCCGGAGTAGGCAAGACCACTCTGGCGCAGAGCTTAGCTCGCTCCTTGGATTGCAGCTTCCGTCGCATACAGTTCACCAGCGATCTTCTCCCCTCGGATATTCTGGGGGTATCCATATACGACCCCAAGAAGCAGGAGTTTGTCTTCAAACAAGGACCCATTTTCGCCAACATAGTTCTGGCTGATGAGATAAATCGTGCCACTCCCAAGACCCAGAGCTCCCTTCTGGAGGCGATGAACGAATTTCAGGTCTCCCTGGAAGGGAAGACCATCCCCTTGCCCCGCCCCTTTCTGGTACTGGCGACCCAGAATCCGACCGAATATTATGGCACCTACCCCTTGCCTGAATCCCAGCTTGATCGCTTCATGATGAGAATAAGAATGGGCTACCCTTCTGTTCCCTGGGAGAAAAAGATTCTGCAGGGAGAGGATAGCGCGGTCACCCTGGAGAATCTTAAGCCCGCCCTGACGGCAGATGAGGTGCTGGAGCTGCAGCGGGAGGTGGAAGAGGTGAAGATGAATCAGTCGCTGATTGATTATCTAATGGCGCTGGTGGTTGAAACGAGAAGTTCCGAGCATCTTGGTCTGGGGGTTAGTCCCAGGGGAGCTATATTTCTCCAACGAGCTGCCCATGCTCTGGCTCTCATTGAGGGGAGGGACTATTGCATCCCCGACGATATAAAAAGCTTGGTCCTTCCGATTTTCACCCATCGGGTGATAATCGACACCCGCCTGGGCTCCTTCGGAAAAAGAGTGGAAGACGCTGAGGAGGTGATTAAGGAGATTTTGGAGAAGGTTCCTGTCCCTCTGTGAACCTTTCCGCAGGAAGGTGTTTGTTAGATGGAGCCGAAGAATGAATCGCTTTCCCACTTTCCTTACCAGCTTACTCCCCGGGGTAAGTTTCTGCTGGGAATTACCCTGGCTCTCTTTTTAGCTGCTATTAACACCGGCAATAATCTTCTTTATCTAATAGTTTCGCTCCTTATTAGTTCATATCTGCTCAGCCTCCCACTCTCAAGAGCGGTGTTGAGGGGAATTAGGGTCAGTGTGAAGCTTCCTTCGGACATCTGGGCCGGCGAGAAATTCTTAATCACTTTGAAGATAATCAATGAGAATCGGCATCTATCCTCCCAGCCCTTTTTCCTGCACTGGAGGGGGGATTTTCAGCTGACCGCCATCCCCTTTATACCCGATATACCTCCGGGGGAGAGCGTCTCCCTTAAGGTCGAGCATTCCTTTGACCGGAGAGGCTCCTATCATCTCTCATATACAGAGGGTAGGGGTTTTTACCCCTTCGGTCTGATGGCGAGAAGGGAGAGGTTAGTCACCCTCATGGAGATAGTAGTGTATCCTCCCATAGAGCGATTAAGAGAGCTTGCTGCGGGTAAAAGCCTGGAAGAAGGGCTCATGGAGAGCGTTATGAAGGGATGGGGACACAGCCTCCACAGCCTGCGGGAGTACTTGCCCGGGGATGAGGTTCGCTTCCTGCATTGGAAGGCATCGGCTAAGCTTTCCAGGCTTATGGTGAAAGAGTTTGCTCGGGAGGATGAGCAGAGGGTCTCGCTGATCCTGGATACCTCCCCCGGGGACAGGAAAGAGGAGGGGGTCGACATCGAGTTTGAGAAGTGCGTTAGTTTAGCCGCCTCTTTAGCTTGGCATTTCATTACCAAGAACTACTCGGTGCAGTTATTGAGCCTCCGGGGAGACATACCTCCCGAGTTTGGGATGCCTCAACTGTTCAGAATTTTAAAATTTCTGGCATTGGTTCAACCGTCAGCCGAGGCAGAGGATAGCTGGCAGAGGCTACTCCTCTCGCGCGGGGAGCTGTCCAGAGAGCTGTGCTTCTGGATTTCAACCAGAGGGACGGCAACCTCCCCTTTCCCTCGAGGGCAGGTGGTGGCTTTCCCTGCAGGGTGAGGGGAGATACTTCAGGAATAAATATTAAGTTGCTGATTGCAGGATAGAGATGGAATATTCTTACATATTCCCCCGCAGTTCCCGCTGTACCGTCGGGGAATCAAATGAGGAGGGGCTATCACCTCAGCTTCTAATGCTGACCTATATCATTGTCTGCATTGGATTTTTCTCACTGCTCCTCAGCGACGGGGTAGGGCTCGCCCTGGGGGTTGTGATATTACTTTCCCTGTTTCTGAGCTGGCGAGTAGCCCCTCAATTAGCACCTAAAAAATGGTATCAAAGGCTCTGGAACTTTCTTGCCCTGGTGTATATCCCCTTTTTCCTTGTTGACCTTATCGCCATCAGCAGGTCTCTTATTTTAGGGGTTACTCATCTCCTGGTCTTTATTCAGATTATCCTCCTGTTCACCCGCAGAGAAATCAGGGATTGCCGTCGCCTTTACCTCATTAGTTTCCTCCAACTGGTGGCTGCCACCGGGCTGAGCCAGTCCCTCAGCTTCCTCCTTCCCTTTATTTTGTTTGGTTATTTTTCGGTGCTCTTATGCAGGGTAATGAGCCCTGCCCTCTTCCTTAAAAAGGGGAAACCTTCCTCAGAAGGGATAATAACCGTACTCCCGCGGCGGTTTTCTGGCTCCTGGCTTCTCAACAGTGGGGTGCTGTTGATAGGGTTATTAGTCGGCACTCTGTTGATATTCATTCTGTTGCCGCGGTGGGGGGCAGGTTATTTTGGCGGAAGGAGATGGAGGACGCCCGCAGTGGTAGGCTTTTCTAAGCGGGTTGAGCTGGGAGTGATGGGGAGGGTGAGGGATAATCCATCGGTGGTCATGCGGGTAAGGGCAGGGGAGGAGGTAGATTTTAGCCGCTTAATAGGCTGGAGAGGGTTAGCTTTCGACAACTTTGACGGGCGCTCCTGGAGCAGAACCCGCCTGCTGAAGCACCGGGTCTGGAATAGGAGCGATGGCATATTCAAGCTCAAGGAGTTCAGCACCACTGAGGGATTAATTCGCCTGGAGTTCTATATAGAGCCCATCCGCACCGATGTCATCTTTACTGCCGGCGAGGTCTACGGAGTGGGTGGGGGGCTGAGGTGGCTATTTCGGGACGATGCCGACAGCATGTTCTTTGTGGCGCATCTGCTTGAGCGAACTTCCTATACCATCTATTCTCAGATCCGCTCCCCCTCCGCCCGGAGCTTAAGGATGGAACGGGGAGCCTACCCCAAGGAAATAAGGGATAGGTATCTCCAGGTTCCGCTCCTTGACCCCCGCATCCAGGAGCTGGCCGCGCGACTTACAGAAGATCAGCCCTCTGCCTACGATAAGGTTCGCCAGATTGAGGACTATTTAAGGCAGAATTACCGCTACTCCACCGAAGGGGTAGATACCAGGGAGGCTGACCCTCTGGCAAGCTTTCTCTTTGACCACCAGCAGGGAGACTGCCAGTATTTTGCCACTGCCACGGTAATTCTCCTGCGATTGGCTGGAGTTCCTGCCAGGGTGGTTAACGGTTTTATTCCTGGTGAGTATAATAGTTTAGGTGGCTACTACCTGGTTCGCCAAAGGCATGCCCATTCCTGGACGGAGGTCTATTTTCCTGGTCAAGGATGGATTGAATTTGACCCTACCAGCGAAGCGGTTGGCAGTGAGGCTCTATCGTCAGGGATTGGCACATTTCTGTTGAGCTGGATAGACTCCCTGCGGCTATGGTGGGACCGGCATGTCGTTTTTTACAGCTCCTACACCCAGCAACGATATCTATATGCTCTGGCAGGGTTTTTCAAAGCGGGTTGGTCAGGGATGACGAGAGCGCTCTCCTATGGTATAGTAGGGCTGAGGGAGGCGGCATCAAGATGGGTTCCTGTTCTCAAAATTGTCGGGATAATCTGCGCCCTTGTCATTATTTCTCTGCTGGTCAGCAAGAGGGTCTTTCCCTCCTCCCGCAGAATAAGGGCTTTGAAGGGAGAGGGGGTCTGGTTTTACCATCGTATGCTGAAGCTGTTAGTCCGCAAGGGGTTTGTAAAAAAGCCCGCACAGACACCGCTGGAGTTTGCCGTAGAGATAAGGTTTTCTGCTCCCCTTTATACTGGGCCGGTGGAAGAGCTTACCGATTGGTATTATCGGCTGCGCTATGGAGGGCTAAATCTGGATGGGCTTCCCTGGGAACGGATTGAAGAAGCCCTTCGCAGCCTGAAAAGGAGAAGGGGATGAAGGATACTCCCGTGCCCAGCAAGAAGGGGCTCATCATCCAGATATGCGAGGAGAAGGCTTTTACAGTTGTCCGGCGGAAGGAGATAGAGCTGATCAACCGAGCCTTGAGGGAGAGGCTTGGTCCCCGGGGAGAGACGACCGCATCCTACATCGCGAATGTGCTCATCGAGGCGGGGAAGGATGTCCGTTATCGGGATATACTGGTAAAAAGGAGAGCCGATGACCGCTATGCCCAACTCTTCGAGGGTGTTTTGAGCTTTAAGAGCTTAGAAGCCGCTGAGAAGAGCTTAAGGGAGATTGACCAGCTCTACCATAAATTCAAAGCCGAGGGTGATAGAGTCGGCATGGCGCGGGCTCAACTGCTGGCAACTACGGGGTGGAGAAGGGCGAGCATTATGGCTAAAAATAAGAAGCTATCCCCTTCTGTCCGCCACGAGAAGGAGGAGATCGCCCACTGGTTCGAGCTGTGGAATGAGAACCCAGAGGTCTTCTGGGACTGGCTGGAACTGAGAAAAAAGAGCCAGAAGTTCCAGAAGCAATTTGGAAACCACGCTGCCCCCTGATGATTCCTATGAGCAAGAGGATTAAAGGGAGCTATTGTCTGCTCATAGAGTTGCCCAGACTGACAGTGTTATCACCGGGCAAACTGGGGACTTTTAATATTCCTGCTGGCTGGTATGTTTACACCGGCAGTGGTGGTTCCTCATTGGAGGGGAGGCTGAGGAGGCATGGCAGGTCTCACCCCAAGAGGCTAAGGTGGCACATAGACTATCTCCTTGCCCACCCGGCAGCAGAGCTGAGGGAGGTGTTGGCTTTCCCGGGGTATAAGGGAGGAGAATGCGCACTCAACTTCAGGATAAAGGGAATGATGGGAGCCCGAGTGATGATCCCGGGATTTGGCTCCTCCGATTGCACTGCTGGCTGTCAGAGCCATCTCGTTTACTTCGAGGCTAAACCCCATATCCTGAGGGCAATTCCCGAAGGATGGAAGTGGGAGTTGTTTTCTCCCCAGAGGGGTTGAAGGAGGATTGGTTTTATTATAGAATTAAAAAAATGATTTAAAGCGAGAAAGGGGGTCTGTATGGAAAGGCAGGAGGCTCTGAATCTGGTTAATCATCATATCAAGACCAGAAACTTAGTGAAGCACTCCCTGGCTGTGGAGGCAGCTATGCGGGCATTGGCGAGGTATTTCGGAGAGGATGAGGAGCTGTGGGGGATAGCTGGCTTGCTCCATGACCTGGACTACGAGGAGACCAAGAACGATCCTGACAGGCATGGTTTAGTAACTCCGGAGCTTTTGGCTGAAAAGGGTCTGCCCGAGGAGGTCATTTATTGCATTAAGGCTCATCCGGGACATTTTCCCCGGAGAGACCGCATTGATAAAGCGCTTTACGCCGTCGACCCTCTTACCGGTCTTATTGTCGCTGCTGCCCTGATGCACCCCACCAAGAAGCTGAATAGTGTAGATGTGACCTTCGTTATGAACCGCTTTAAGGAGAAGCGCTTCGCCGCTGGTGCCAGCCGGGAAGATATCAATACCTGTCAGGAGTTCGGTCTGGAGCTGGAGAAGTTTGTGGAGATAGTCTTAGGAGCCATGCAGGGGATATCCGAGGAGCTTGGATTGTGAGGGGGGATTCTCTTCACCAAATGCTGCAGGGAGGAGTTGGTTCCCATTTCATTTTATAAGACCAAGAGGGGCTCATATGCTATTGATAGGCGCCCATATGTCGATTGCCGGGGGAATACCTTTATCACTTGGCCGAGGGCAGGAGCTCGGTTGCCGCACCATTCAGATATTCACCAAAAACGCCAATCAATGGAAGGCGAGGGATTTAACCCCTGAAGAGGTAGCCGAATTTAACCGTCAGAAGGAGGAGACCAAGATCTGGCCGGTGGTGGCCCATGACTCCTATCTGATAAACCTGGGTGCCCCCGATGAGGAGAGGCTGCGGAAGTCCCGGGAAGCCTTCCTTATAGAAATGCAGAGGACAGAGCTTCTGGGGCTTCCCTATCTGATAAGGCATCGCGGCTCTCAGTTAGAATCGGGAGAAAAAGAGGGGCTAAAAAAGATAGCCGAGAGCATCGACTGGCTCCACCGCCGGACCGAGGGGTTCAAGATGCAAATTCTGCTGGAGACCACCTCCGGGCAGGGGACCAACCTCGGCTACCGCTTTGAGC
>Ga0114930_10005026_pt1 | contig 10977 bp, 6 predicted proteins | sample AnhtaG_FD_87300 | JGI IMG/M metagenome (GOLD analysis project Ga0114930, IMG submission 87300) | Deep subsurface microbial communities from Anholt, Denmark to uncover new lineages of life (NeLLi) - Anholt_01485 metaG | ecosystem: Environmental > Aquatic > Marine > Oceanic > Sediment | place... | reverse complement strand
TTTGAACAGACAGGAATGTCTGTTCTACCATTAATAATGCTATGTTATATCAATTGGCATAATATATTGTATTTATTATAATTAAGGTGTATTCCGTAAAAATTCATGAATTATCCAGGTTACTGAAAGCTGAAAGCTGATTGCTGACAGCTTTTTACTGAACAAACTTACAAACCGTAATAAATTAATAATACGTAAAGTACTGGTCTATTTCCCAGGGGTGAATCTGTGAGATATAGCTGTTCCATTCTGCTTGTTTGGCTGCTATAAAACGGTTGTAAATGTAATCGCCGATTGCAGCGTGGATAATCTTATCCTTTTTTAATTGTATAAGGGCTTCATTTAAATCCTTTGGAAGACGGCTGACCTTCAGCCTGCTGCGTTCACGCTGACTCATCCGGAACAAGTCTTTATTAACCGGCATGCCCGGATTAGTGTGATGTTTAATACCATCTAACCCTGCCTGCAGCGCCGCAGTGAGCGCCAGGTAGGGATTGCACGTAGGATCAGGTAACCGAAGCTCGATTCTTGTATTTTCTTCACGCTGGTCCGGCACACGCAATAACGGTGATACGTTTTGTTCAGCCCACGATACAAAAATAGGCGCCTCCGAACCCTTTACAAGGCGTTTATACGAATTGATCAAGGGATTTGTGATCGCACAATATCCCCTGGCATGTTCTAACTGTCCTCCGATAAAATGGAGCGCCGTATCACTTAACTGGAGTTTTTTGTCGGAGTCGTAAAATATATTTTCGCCATCTTTAGTCAGTACCTGGTGAAGATGCAGCCCCGAGCCGTCTTGGTCGAATTGTGGTTTGGGCATAAACGTGGCATGAAGACCGAAATCACCCGCAATCTTTCGAACAACAAACTTACAGCTTGATATGTAATCTGCGGCAGTTACCGCATCGACCCTGAGAAAGTCTATTTCATGCTGCCCCTGCGCTACCTCATGATGCGACGATTCAACCTTAAAATTCATAGTCTCGAGTGTTTTCACAATATTACGGCGTGTGGCTTCACCTACGTCATCCGGTGTCAAGTCGAAATATCCGGCAGAATCGTGCGTGAAAAGCGTAGCAGAACCATCGGATTTTTTTAGAAACATGAAAAATTCCACTTCACTGCCGACCTGATAATCAAAACCGAGCTTTCGGCACGAATTGACAATCCGCTTGAGAGATAATCTGGGACAGCCTTCAAATTCTCTCCCGTCCGGATAATATATATCGCAGATTATGCTGGCAATTTTATTTTCTCCTTTATCCTCTGACCAGGGGAATACCCGAAAGGAATCATAATCCGGGACTAATATCATGTCGAGTTCTCTTGTACGTGAAAATCCTTCTATAGACGAACCGTCAAACAACACCTGGCTGTCAAGAGCCATAGAGAACTGGGGGGAGGGTATTTCAACATTTTTTATCTGCCCCATGATGTCTGTGAACTGCATCCTCAGGAATTGAACTTCTTCCTGCTGAGCGATTCGGAGAACTTCTGATTTAGTCATAACGATAATCTTGTTGATTTTTAAACTGCATAAGTTAACAAAATAATAATCAATGTCAAGGAAATAATGAAGAAAATGCAAATTATTTTTATCAATAATTTAATATTAATAAAATATTGAATAATTGACAGATAAAAAAAGCAATTATTGCACAATTTTATTATCAATAATATTGAAATAGGTGTGTTGGTGATGATACAGGCAAAAAATAGTTTTAACGTGTTTTTCTGTAACCCCAATGATGCAATAAAGTGGATTCACTTGACTTTATGATAGAAAATAACTATATTTAATTGTAAATAATTTGCCGAAATAATTGTTTATTAAAAAGTTATGAAGTTTATCACAGATATATAAATAATCGGGAGGAAGTATGAATGGTGAAATTGGTATAACCTTGAAAAAGCTTGCAAGTCGTGTTGAAAAAATCCGGGAATATCTTTGACATAGACGAAAAGGTAAAACAAATAGAATTATTAGAAAAAAAGAGTTCTGAAGATACCTTCTGGTCAAATCAGGAAGAAGCGCAAAATACCCTGAAGTTACTCAGCAATTTGAAAGAGACTGTCTCAAGGTTCGAAAAGATTTATCATGAAATTGCCGATTTACAGGAATTGCTGTCCTTTGCCGTCAAAGATAATGATGACTCCACCTTGCAGGAAATAGAAAAAGACCTGCCGCAATCAGAAAAAGAGGTTTCCGGCATTGAACTTGAAATTATGCTTGACGGTGAAGATGATGATAAAAACGCAATCATGACAATTCATCCCGGTGCAGGGGGTACGGAGTCGCAGGATTGGGCTGAGATGTTGTTGAGGATGTATCTTCGCTGGTTGGAAACACGGAAGTTCACTGTTAATATTCTCGACCAGCAAAACGGAGATGAAGCGGGAATTAAAAACGTCACACTTGAAATAAAAGGCAGATATTCGTATGGTTATACAAAAGCAGAAATTGGAGTGCACCGGCTGATACGGCTCTCTCCGTTTGACTCGAACAATAGAAGGCATACATCTTTTGCGTCTGTCTTTGTATATCCTGAAATCGAGGACAATATTACCGTTGAAATAAATCCAAATGATTTGCGGATCGATACTTTTCGTGCGAGCGGAGCCGGTGGACAGCACGTAAATAAAACCGATTCGGCTGTTAGAATCACGCATATTCCTACCGGGATTGTAGTTACGTGTCAAAATGAAAGGTCACAGCATAAAAATAAAGATAATGCGCTCAAAGTCCTTAAATCCCGGATGTACGCCCTGAAAAAGCAAGAAGAAATAGAAAAAATGGAGCTGCTCGAAAAAAGCAAAACCGATATTGCCTGGGGCAATCAGATCAGATCGTATACCTTACACCCGTACAACCTGGTCAAAGACCATAGAACCAACGTTGAAACCGGTAATGTGCAGGCTGTGCTCGGCGGCGACCTCGACCGGTTTGTGCATGCATTCCTGCTTCAAAAAAAGCATTTGTAGATGCAGTTTAAATTATGCAAATTCCAGCTCGTGCATCTTATGCTGAAATCGACCTTGCGGCATTTAGATGGAATTTCAAGCAGATGCAAAATCACGTAAAACCTGCGGCGATCGGAGCAGTAGTTAAAGCAAATGCTTACGGTCACGGCATGGAAAAGATCGCACGAGAGGCGGTCAAGCTCGGTGTTTACTGTTTATGTGTCGGATTTGCTCAGACTGGGCTGGAGTTACGGGAACTCGGTTTTGACGTGCCGATTTTGGTGATGATTCCCGCATTATATAATGAAATAGAACAGGCGATACATGAAAATTTGGAATTGAGCGCTTATTCATTGGAAGATGCTCAAGAAATTTCAGCAGCAGCACGCAGGCTTGATAAGAAGGCGGTTATTCATATATTTATTGATACCGGCATGCACCGTGCCGGGTTGCTGTGGGAAGGAGCAGCCGAAGAAATCAAAAAAATACATGAACTTCCCGGAATACGTATAAAAGGAATATATACGCATTTTGCCTCGGCGGACTGGTCCGACCTGACGTTTACGTATAAACAGCTCGACCGTTTTAAATCGGTATTATCGGAACTGCCTTTTGCCGTACCGGTAATTCATACTGCCAACAGCGCTGCAATTCTGCAGGTAAAAGGGTCTCTTTTTACTATGGTCAGACCCGGGTTGTCGCTGTATGGATATTACCCTTCAATGCAGTGCAAACGACCTTTTCTTTTGAGACCCGTGATGTCTTTAAAGTCGTATGTTGCTGATGTTCAAACATACAAAGCTCACGAGAGTATTGGCTATTCGCTCACGTATACGATCCCCGAGCAGACGAACATCGCTGCGGTGCCAATCGGTTATGGGGATGGGGTAAACAGGTTGTTTTCAAATAACGGTTCGGTCTTGATCAGGGGGAAACGGTTTCCAATTATAGGTAGAGTTTCGATGGATTGGATTCTTGCGGATATAGGAAGTGAGACCAATATACAGCCCGGTGATGAAGTCGTACTCATGGGCAAGCAGGGAAACAATAAAATCTCTATTTACGAATGGTGTGAGACATTACAAACAATTCCTTATGAAGTAACCTGTAATATTTCTTCACGCGTTCCAAGAAAGTTCATCAATACATCTGAATGAAAATTAATAGCTTAGTTTTTTAATACTATAGTACATTGTATGACCTTGAAAAATGACCTGTTACATGGAGAACTTATCTGAATAAACACAACGTGAACGTTATTAGATAATTGAATTCATTCGTGTCCGGTTAAAATTAAGTATTGTTATGTAACCGATTTAAGGGTAATATGATACGTTTCTTACTTGAATCTTTAATTATGGATCATCAAAGAAATGAGTACCTGAGAAAAAATTAATACTGAAATAGTATCTGATAATTTTAACGGAAAGCAAAGAATCCCGAGTACTCGGGATGAATTTCTAAAAACCTTATGTAACCAAAATACCAAAGAACATGTCTGAACCGCTGATCCCGCTAAGCGGGATCATGGGTATCATTTCATCCCCGAGTACTCGGGGCGGTTCTGACAATTTATGTATATTTCCTATGGTAAAAGCCATCACTTCGGGATTGATAACAGGTACGCATTATTATGATGTTAAAAAACTAACTGGATACTAATGAAGTGAATTTAAAACCTAACCCAAGTAGCCAATTCTTTTTATAAGGAGGAAAGTATGAGAACTTCAAGTCTTTTTTACAAAGTATTTATATTTGGAGTGTTGATCCTGATGCCGTGTGTCGTGCTGGCACAGGGCACGCGGGAAGACTACGAACGAGCCGATCAGCTCAGGGCCAAAGTGAGTGGACTCGTCTACAATTCGGAGGTCAGGGCAAACTGGATAGACGAGAGTAACCGGTTCTGGTACCTCAATACCATCCGAGAAGGCAAGGAATTTGTGCTAATTGATGCTGAACAGGCTGCGCGAAGCCCTGCGTTTGACCACGAACGGCTTGCAGCAGCACTCTCGCGTGCGGTAGGAGAGCAATACTCTGCTAACAATCTGCCGTTTAATAGCATCGAGTTCGTCAACGACGGAGGTGCTATTCAGTTTGAGGTAGATGATGTTCAATGGAGATGTGACCTGGAGACTTATCAGTGTACGAAAATTGGGAGGGCTGAACCTCCCCGCCGGGGTGAGCGTCAGCGTGTTCAGCCGCAAAGACCATTAGAACTTGAGCCGCAGGAAGTCACATCTCCGGACAGCCTGTGGGTCGCCTTTATTAAAGACAACAATGTTTACATACGTTCGACAGATACCGGCGAGGAGTTTCAACTGTCTTATGACGGTGCAGAGGGCAATTACTATTCATCGTCAGTGTCCTGGTCTCCCGATTCTAAAAAGCTGGCAACCAACCGCACCAGACCGGGCGTTGAAAGATTGGTATACTACATAGAGTCGTCACCTGATGATCAAGTTCAGCCCAAGCTCAGCACACGAGTTTATCCCAAGCCGGGAGACGTTATTACCGTCAACAAGCCGTGTCTTTTTCATGTAGATACGAAAAAACAGATTGAAGTGAGTGACGAGCTTTTTGCTAACCCGTACAGAATTAGTAGAGTACGCTGGTGGAAGGACAGCCGTGATTTCACCTTTGAATTTAACCAGCGGGGTCACCAGGTGTATCGGGTCATCGAAGTCGATGCGAACACCGGCAGGGTGCGTGCTCTTATCGATGAACAGAGTGAAACATTTTTCTGCTATTACAGCAAACTATTCCGCCGCGATGTCGATGATGGCAGGGAAATTATCTGGGCTTCGGAAAGAGACGGCTGGAACCACCTTTACCTTTATGATGGTGTGACCGGTAAGGTAAAAAATCAAATCACCAAAGGGGAATGGGTTGTGCGCGGTGTCGACCATGTGGACGAAGATGCACGGCAGATCACCTTCAGGGCGAGCGGCATGGAACCGGGAGAGGACCCGTACTTAATCCATTATTATCGAATCAACTTCGACGCCACCGGACTTGTTCCGCTAACCCCGGGCAACGGAAACCACTCGGTCAACTTTTCTCCGGACAGGACGTATTATGTTGACAATTATTCAAGGGTTGACAATCCTCCTGTCTCGGTGCTCCGCCGCGCATCGGATGGAGAACTCATGATGGAACTGGAACGTGCAGACATTGAAGACTTGTTTAAAACAGGTTGGAAAATGCCGGAGGTTTTCAGCGCCAAAGGCAGAGACGGTAAAACCGATATATGGGGAATAATTTGCAAACCCATGAATTTTGATGAATTAAAGAAATATCCAGTCATTGAGTATATTTATGCGGGTCCGCATAGTTCATTCGTACCGAAAACTTTTAGCGCTTACCAGTCGATGCAGGCGCTCGCAGAATTGGGATTTATTGTTGTTCAAATGGACGGCATGGGGACGTCAAATCGTTCCAAGGCGTTTCACGATGTCTGCTGGCAGAATCTCGGAGACGCAGGGTTTCCCGATCGCATCTTGTGGCATAAAGCTGTCGCTGCAAAATATCCATATTATGATTTGAGCCGGGGTGTCGGGATTCACGGTCATTCGGCGGGCGGTCAAAATTCAACCGGCGCTCTGTTGTTCCATCCGGAATTTTACACGGTTGCGGTCTCATCGTGCGGCTGCCATGATAACCGGATGGATAAGATATCGTGGAATGAACAATGGATGGGTTATCCGGTAGGACCGCAGTATGCCGAATCGTCAAATGTAACAAATGCGCACAAACTGCAGGGAAAGCTGTTTCTCATTGTCGGAGAGATGGATACGAATGTGGACCCGGCATCAACGATGCAGGTGGTTGATGCGCTGATAAAGGCTGGGAAGGATTTTGACCTGCTTGTTCTGCCCGGCGCAGGTCACTCCTCCGGAGGGGACTACGGAGAAAGAAGAAAAAGGGACTTTTTCGTGAAGCATCTACTCGGAGTTGAACCTCCTGATTGGAATAAGATAAATAATTAGCGATTCTTTTGATCCCGCAAAGCGGGATTTGCACAAGTTGTTTGTATATATACTGTTTGTGTTATTTTTGTAGGAACACGCCGCGGCGTGTTCTTGTCAATCCCGTTAATATGCCGAATATCTTGAACACGCCACGGCGTGTTCCTACGGGGAGGTAACCGTGAGTTAGAAAATTGGTATAATCTTCAATTATCCATAAAAATAAACATTTTACCCGGCGATCCCGCTTATCCGCGAATTGACCCTGCCATGCAGTGGTTACTGGTGAAAGTCTAGGGGCGGGATTCACCTCGCCTGTTATCAAGAGGAATTGTTTGTAAATATATACTGTTTGTGTTATCTTTGTAGGAACACGCCACGGCGTGTTCTTGTCAATCCCGTTAATATGCCGAATATCTTGAACACGCCGCGGCGTGTTCTTGTCAATCCTGTTAATATGCCGAATATCTTGAACACGCCGCGGCGTGTTCCTACGGGGAGGTAACCGTTGGTTAAGAAATCAGTATAATCTTCAATTATCTATAAAAATAAACATTTTGCCCGGCGATCCCGCTTATCCGCGAATTGACCCTGCCATGTAGTGGTTACTGGTGAAAGTCTAGGGGCGGGATTCACCTCGCCTGTTATCAAGAGGAATTGTTTGTAAATATATACTGTTTGTGTTATTTTTGTAGGAACACGCCGTGGCGTGTTCTTGTCAATCCTGTTAATATGCCGAATATCTTGAACACGCCACGGCGTGTTCCTACGGGGATGTAACCGTGAGTTAGAAAATTGGTATAATCTGCAATTATCCATAAAAATAAACATTTTACCCGGCGATCCCGCTTATCCGCGAATTGACCCTGCCATGTAGTGGTTACTGGTGAAAGTCTCGGGGCGGGATTAACCTCGCCGGTTATCCAAAGGCGAAGGTGCCACGAATTGCCGCGAAGCGGTCACTATGTGGGTGGCTATGCTAAAAGAAAATCTTCGCTTGCAGATATGAACAACAAAAATAATTTCACAGGAGTGTTATAGTGACATCTGAAGATACCTACGGTGGAGAACTGCGGAAGGTCAAATTAGAAAAACTGGAAAAAATCAAAAAACTCGGCATAGACCCGTATCCTGCTAAATACGACCGCACTCATTATACCGTTGACATTTGTGAAAAATTTGAGACGCTTGAAAAAGAGCAGACCGCAGTCGCAGTAGCGGGTCGCTGTATAGCAATCCGGAGAATGGGCAAGGTACTCTTCGGACATTTACGCGATTACAAGGGCAAAATCCAGATATATGTCCGCAAAGATAAAATTTCTGAAAAGCAGTTTGAGCTTATTGGACTTGTTGATATTGGTGACTTTCTTGGAATTAAAGGACGCGTTTTTCGTACGAAAACCGGTGAAATAACCGTTTTAGCCGAAGATATTCAACTGCTTGCAAAGACGCTGCTGCCGCTTCCGATCGTAAAAGAAGAAGAAATCGACGGCAAAACGGTAATACATGATGCGTTTGCCGATAAGGAACTCCGGTACAGGAGGCGCTATCTCGACCTTGCCGTTAATCCGGAGGTAAAGGAAGTATTTATCACCCGTGCAAAAATTGTATCTTCGATGCGGCGCTACCTCGAAAACAAGGAGTATATTGAGGTCGAGACACCGGTGCTCCAGCCAATTTATGGCGGGGCAAGTGCCCGTCCGTTTAAAACATATCACAAAGCACTCGATACCGACCTATATTTACGCATTGCCGACGAATTATATTTGAAACGGTTAATAGCCGGTGGATTTGAAGGCGTGTTTGAAATTGCAAAGGATTTCCGCAACGAAGGAATCGACCGGCTTCACAATCCGGAATTTACGATGATGGAGTTATATGTGGCGTATGAAAACCATGAATTTATGATGGAAATTGCCGAGGATATGATTGCCGCTATAGCACAGGAAGTAACCGGTTCTATGGAAATTACTTATCAAGGTCAAAAAATTGATTTGACACCACCATGGGAGCGGCTGAAAATGACCGACGCCATTAAACGGTATACAGGATATAAAGTAGAAGGTGCCGATCTCGCCCGGCTGAAAAAATACGCAGACGAGTTAGAAATTGAGACTGAACCTTTTTGGGGTCCGGGGAAAATCGTTGAAGAAATTTTTGACGAATTTGTAGAGAAAAAAATTATCCGCCCGACCTTTATTGTAGATTATCCAAGCGAAACTTCCCCTCTTGCAAAGAAAAGCCCTTCTAATCCGGACATTGTTGAGCGTTTTGAAGCGATTGCAGCCGGTTTTGAACTTGCAAATGGTTATTCGGAGTTGAACGACCCGCAGGACCAGAAACAGAGATTTCTCGACCAGATGGCACAGCGAAAAATGGGAGATGAAGAAGCACAGGTGCTCGATGAAGATTATATCATGGCGCTTGAATACGGAATGCCCCCCACAACCGGGATAGGTGTCGGTGTCGACCGGTTATCTATATTGCTGACAGATACAACATCGTTAAGAGATGTTATCTTGTTTCCACAGATGAAGCCGCAGGATGATTAAGTGAAATTGAGAGGCATTATGTTCTTTGAATATCTCATTGCAAAGCGCTACCTTACCCAGAAAAAGGAAACCGGCTTTATTACGCTTATTACGTACATCTCCATTGCAGGATTATCCATCGGAATAGCCGCCTTGATTCTTACACTTGGTGTTCTGAATGGTTTCGAGTACACAATTAAGGAGAAAATACTAAGCTTTCAATCACATCTCCGTCTCGATGCATTCCATAGTGAACCGATTGAAAATCATGCAGAGATTCAAAAGCGGGTACTCGATTATCCGGAGGTTGCCGCTGTTTCCCCATTTATTGAACAGGCATGTATGCTCCGGTATGACCCGCAGGAAGACGGCGTGATAGTTCGTGGTATCGATCCGAAAATGATTGGTTCGGTAATTAATATTGGGTCGTTTATCAGTGAGGACAGCATCGATTTAAGTGTGAATGCTGATGACATTCCGGGTATTCTGCTCGGGACTGACCTTGTGGAACGGTTTGATATTTCTTTGGGCGATAATGTAATCCTTGCCAGTCCGCCCGATATGAGCGCCGGAATAACCGCCATTCCAAACCGCTTGATTTTTGAGCTTCGCGGGCTGATCGATACCGGAATGTCCGAATTTGACGATACCTTTGCTTTTATCCATATTAATGAAGCTCAATCTCTTTTTAGAATGCAGGGTAAAATATCGGGCATCGATATCCGCCTGCATGATATGGCACTGGTAGATACTGTCAGGAATCGGTTAGATGAAGAGATTGGCTATCCGCTTTTTGCCAGAACGTGGTTGGACATGAATGATTTTCTTTTCGATTGGCTGAAAGTTCAGAGATTACCCATTCTTATTGCTTTCGGAATGATTATACTTCTCGGTGCGATAAATCTTGTCAGTACACTCATACTCATTGTTTTGGAAAAGCAAAGAGACATCGGAATATTAAAATCGATGGGTGCAGCCTCGTCATCAATTATTAAAGTATTTTTTATTGACGGGATTGTAATCGGTATTGTTGCAATAATATCCGGCTCGATACTGACGCTGATTCTCGGTTATATACAAAATGAATACGGCATAATTTCGCTCAGTAAAGAGGTATATTTCATCAGCACGTTCCCGGTTGACCTCAACTGGATGAATTTCCTGAAAGTTGGACTGGTGGCTATGATTCTGTGTATAGGTGCAACGATTTACCCCGCTTGGAAAGCATCGCGCTTGATGCCGTCCGAAGCAATACGGTTGGAATGATTGAAGCAGCTATCAGCTATTAGCTTTTAGCTTGTAGCATGAGAAAAAGTGGAGACTTGATATGCAGGATTTCTCAATATTGCAATGGGTTCGGCAATGAGCTTGAATACCAGTTATATCTTGCCCGTGATCTTGCATATCTTAAAAGTTCTGAATTCGAGCAATTGCTAAGTGATATTACTGAAATTAAACGCATGCTAAATACTTTCATTCAGAAGCTAATTCAGCTATTAGCTATTAGCTGTTAG
>Ga0114930_10005025_pt1 | contig 10977 bp, 9 predicted proteins | sample AnhtaG_FD_87300 | JGI IMG/M metagenome (GOLD analysis project Ga0114930, IMG submission 87300) | Deep subsurface microbial communities from Anholt, Denmark to uncover new lineages of life (NeLLi) - Anholt_01485 metaG | ecosystem: Environmental > Aquatic > Marine > Oceanic > Sediment | place... | reverse complement strand
TTCCGAACCAGATGTACATTGACGGCGAATGGGCGGACGCGTCCGACAACGGGACGCTGGATATCATCGATCCGGCGACGGAGGGGAAGGTGGATACGGTCCCGGTGGCGACGGCCGACGACCTGGACCGCGCGCTGGCCGCGGCCGACCGCGCGTGGCGCGACTGGCGCGAGGTGGACGCGTGGACCCGCAGCGCGACGTTGCGCAAGGTGGCCGAACTCGTGCGCGAACGCCTGGACGCCATCGCGGACTGCATCACCGAGGAGCAGGGCAAAACGCTGGGCGAATCGCGGGGCGAGCTTAATGCTACGGCCGACCAGTTCGACTGGTACGCGGACGAGGCGCGGCGGGTCTACGGCCGCATGATCGACGGCCACAGCCGGGCCCACCGGCTCATGGTCATCCGCCAACCCATCGACCCGGTCGCGGCGTTCAGCCCGTGGAACTTCCCGGCGCTGCTGCCTTCGCGCAAGGTGGCGCCCGCGGTCGCCACCGGCTGCTCGATCATCGTCAAGCCCGCGCGCGAGGCCCCGCGCACCATGCTGTGCATCGCCCAGGCCTGCCACGACGCGGGCGTGCCCAAGGGCGTGGTCAACGTGGTGACGGGCGACTCGGGCATGATCAGCAAGCACCTATGCACGTCGCCCATCATCCGCAAGGTCACGCTCACCGGCTCAGTGCCCGTCGGCCAGGAGTTGCTCCACCTCTGCGCCGACGGCATCAAGCCAGTGACGATGGAACTCGGGGGGCACTCGCCGGTGCTGGTATTCGAGGACGCCGACATCGAGGAGGCGGCCGAGACCGCCGCGCGCGGCAAGTTCCGCAACAACGGCCAGGTCTGCATCGCGGCGAGCCGATTCTACGTGCAGGAATCCGTCGCCGATTGCTTCATCCAACGCTTCGTCGAGGTTGCCGAGTCGCTGCGCATGGGCGACGGCCGCGACCCCGCCACGGAGGTCGGCCCCCTGGCCAACCTGCGCCGCCTCGAGGCCACGGAACGGCTGGTCGAGGACGCGGTGGCCAAGGGCGCGGTGGTGGCCTGCGGCGGCTGCCGGGCCGACGAGTTCGACAAGGGCTTCTATTACAAGCCCACCGTGCTGACGGGGGTGACCGCCGACATGGACCTCATGCGCGACGAGCCCTTCTGCCCGGTCGCCCCCATCATTCCGTTCACCGACCTGGACGACGCGCTCGAAAAGGCCAACGCCACCGACTTCGGCCTCGCCGCCTACATTTTCACCGAGAACACCAAGACCGCCTTCCTGGCGTCTGAAGGGATCGAGGCCGGCATGGTGGGCGTCAACACCCTACTGCTGGCCTCGGCCGAGATCCCCTTCGGTGGCGTCAAGGCCTCCGGCTACGGCCGCGAAGGCGGCACTGAAGGCATCCAAGCCTACACCGTCACCAAGCACGTCAACTTCCAGTTGTAGGCTGAATCGGTAAGTCCGTCGGGACTTGGCGCAGGCGGCCTGGGTGGATCACAACGGCTCACAGCTCCGGGGGCTGGGTACGTCAAACGTGCACACGAACGAACACTGCGCCTCGTAAGAGAAACACCGCGGTGCCGCTGTCATTGCGAGGAGGGCTTCAGCCCGACGAAGCAATCCCCCGGGGTCGTAGTCGGTCGCGTTGGCGGAGGAGATTGCTTCGTCGGGCTGAGGCCCTCCTCGCAATGACACCGTGAGCGCGAGCCATGCGCGCCAGTGGACGCCCCGAGATCGCCGTCAGCGGCGCGGTCGCGGCGGTCGACGTGGGAGGCGTGGCGGCCTTGGCGGCACCGGGCGTCGGGGCGGCTTGGGCGGGACCGGACGTCGCACCCTCGGCGCCGGGACAACGCGCGCCTTGACGGCCTTGTCCCAGTGGCCCGAGACGTAGACGTAGCCGTGCGGCCGCCGCACGTACCGGCCGGCTACCCAGACCTTGCCGGATGCCGACGGACGTTGCCATCGGCCCGATTGCCACACGTACTTGGTGCCGCTCCAGCGCCAGTAGCCGCCTACCCAAACGTAGTCCGGCCCGGGTTTCGGGCCTTTGGTCTCGACCTTGACCGGCGGCGGCGCGGCCTTGACCACGACCAGGTCTTTCTCCTGGGGCTTGCCCCAGTGCCCCGCAATCCACGCCCAGCCCGTGTCGGTCTTCTCCCAATGGCCCGGACGCCACACGAGCCCTTCCGGCGGCTCGCGCCACACGCCCGGCACCCAGATGTAGCGTTTCCCGGGACGGTCCCACCGCCAGTAACCGGGGATCCAGACCGCGGTCTTGGACGGCTTCGATTCGGCCCCTTCCTCCTTGGCCTCGGGCGGCGCCTCCTCGACGACCACCAGGTCCATCTCGTCCGACGCCTCGGCCACGGCCTCGTGCTCAGAATCGTCCGAGTCCTCGGCGAGCGCCGCGCCCATAAGCGCTGCGAGGCCCAGGCACAAGACGACAATCCACGAGTTGCGTGTTGCGTTGTTCATGGCGTTTCCCTCCGCGTACATCCCCTGCTTGAGCAAGTATACCACGCTGACCGGGCGCACGGGCTCCCGCGCCGTAGGCCGGCCCGCTTGACTTCGCCGAAGCGCACTGGTGTATGTTGGTCATCCGAGAGAGGGGACGCACTGTGTCAGAAGACGCCGGCAAATCGGGCCCGACCCAGGATATGGGCCTCGAATCGGTGGCCGACCTCGTCGAGATCGCCGGGAGGATGGCCCCGTCGACCGTCGTCGTGGCCGGGGGCCATCGCGTCGGGGATCTGCGCCTGGTCGAATCCGCCCGAGACCACGGCATCATCGACCGCATCATCCTGGTGGGCGCCGAGGACCGGATCGCGCGCGCCGTCGAGCAGGTGGGCATTGAGGTGCCGCGGCAGGACGTCGTGCCCGCGGCCAATGACGAGGAGGTCGGGCGCGCGACGGTGGAGCTTATCCAGGGAGGCGGCATTGACGTGGTGCTCAAAGGCGGTATCTCGACGCCTGTGATGAATCGCCACATGCTGCCGTTGGCCGTCCGGCCGACCGCAAGCCTCACCTCGATCTTCGATGCCTCACCCATCGCCGACGGACGTCCCATGGTGCTGACCGACGCCAGCGTGACCACGGTGTGCAACTTCGGCCGCATGGTCGACCTCGTGCGCAACGCCGTGGACCTCGCCCGGGTCGTGATGCGCATCGACCGGCCCCGCGTCGCCATCCTCTCGGCCAGCGAGAAGCCAATCCCTTCACTCCCGTCCACCTGGATGGGCGCGGAGTTGACCAAGCGGCATTGGCCCGACGCCGTCGTCTACGGTCCCTTGTCCCTTGACCTCGCCATCGACCCCGGGTCCGTGGCGACAATGGGCGTGCCAGACGTCCCGGCGGCGCACGAGGTGGCGGGCCGCGCGGATGTGCTGGTCTGCCCAGGGATCGACGCGGCCAACGTGCTGTACAAGACCATCACGGCCATGATCAAGTACGGCGTGGCGTCGTGTGCCGGCATCACGCTCGGATTCCCGGTCCCCTACATCATCCTGTCTCGGGCCGACGCCCTCGAAACACGGCTCCAGTCCATCGCCTTGTCGAGCATCTACGCCCACCGGAACCCCGGCGGACGTCCGCTTGGCCCGCCCGCGGCCAAGCGCCCGGCGGCCAAGACCTACCGCATCCTGGTCGTCAATCCCGGATCCACCTCGATGAAGGTCGCGGTATACGAAAACGACCGTTGCGCCCACGAGGCCGAGGTCCCGTGCGACATCGCCGTCACCGGCGACCCGGCCGACCACGAAGACCGAATCGAGGCCTTGGCGGAACTGGCCTTGCAGGTGCTGGCCGAGTCGGGCGACACGCGGGTCGACGCGGTGGCGGCGCGGGGTGGGTTCCTGCCGCGTCCGGAGGGCAAGCTGGCGGGGGGAACGTACGTGGTGGCGGAGGCTCAGGGGGGGAGCATCGTGGTCGACGACGACCTCGTGTCGGCGCTTGCGCAACGCCCCGAGATGGCCCACGCCTCGAACTTCAGCGTTCCGCTCGCAGCCGAGTTGGCCCGCCGCCTCGAGGTCCCCGCGTTCATGACTGACCCCGTGGTCGTGGACGAGTTCATCCCGGAAGCCGAGGTGTCCGGTTACGCGGGCATCACGCGGCGCAGCACGGCGCACGCGCTGAGCGTGAGGGAGGCGGCGCGGCGTGCTGCTCAGGCGGTGGGCAGGCCGCTGGAGGACGTGAACGTCGTGGTGGCGCATCTCGGGGGCGGGATCACCATCGCGGCCGTGCGCGGCGGCAAGATCATCGACAACACCATCGCGCTGCTGGGCGGCGGCCCCTTCACACCGCAACGCGCCGGTCAACTTCCCACGGGCGGGCTGATCGACCTGTGCTATTCGGGGCAATTCAGCCGCGAAGAACTGATCGAGGCGTTGACGAAGCACGGTGGCCTACGGTCCTACCTCGGCGAAGACCGCATGGACGTGATCGAGCAGCGAATCGACAACGGCGACGAGCAGGCCCGCCTCATCGTCGATGCCATGATCTATCAGATTGCCAAAGAGATCGCCGCCATGTTTGTCGCGGCCGGGTGCGACGTCGAAGCCATCGTGCTGACCGGCGGCCTCGCCCGCAGCGCACGGATGCGAACCGAACTCCGGCGCCGCGTCGGCCGCCTCGCACCCGTGTATGTCTTCGAAGAACCGCTCGAAATGGCCGCCTTGGCAGCCGGCGCGGTCGACGTTCTCTCGGGACGGCTGACGCCGCTGCACTATCGCTTGCCGGGCGAGCCCGGACAGACAGGAGACGCCCAACATGAGTGACACCGAACAGCTACATTGGGTCTTCCGCGCCCACGTCCTCGATCGCGCAGGCGCACTGACCAGCATCGCCTCCGCCTTCAGCAACGAAGGCATCAGCATCGACACCGTCGTCGGCCACGGACTCGAAGAACCAGCGGGCGTGGACGGGAGCGTCGTGTTGACCTTCACGTGCAGCGAACGCGAGAAGGACATCATGGTGCGCAAGGTCCGCCGCCTCACCAAAGTCACCCAACTCGAAGAGCACCGCTACGACTCGCACCACCTACGCAAATCCCTCGTCATTAGCACCACCCGCAAGCTCCTGCCCCGCGACGTGGCCGGCGAAACCACCTTCCTCACCTGCGAGCTCGTGATGGAAGACCCGGCCGGCCTCACCTACTTCCTGGCCGGCGCACCCAGCGAACTCGACCCCGTCCTAGAACGCCTCGAGACCGCCGGGGTCGTCAAAGACATCGTCTACTCGATCGTGGGCTTGTGAGGGCGGGCCACCTGGGCTGCCCGCCCTCGACCAATGCCCCACGACCGTTTGCGCAGGCTCTCCGCTGCGTGGCGGCCCGCTGACCACGCAAAGCTGAGCCGCCGCTGGCGACGCGCGTGACGGTACCTCGTCAGCCGGAACGCCTGGTTCGTCCAGTTGGCTCTACCAGACGCCCGGACACGTAGCGGTGAAGGATACTCACCATGAGGGTCTGATAGGGAATCCCGTCTTCCGCGGCGATAGCTTGAAGTTCTTCGAGATCCTTTGAGGAGATACGGATATTGACCCTTCGGTCCTTTCGCATGGTGCTTCTGGCGTACCCCTGATGCCGTGCGATCTCCTGCCTCTGCTTCTCTGCCGGTTGCCACTCGCCGCGCTCGAACGAATCGAGGACCTCCCGTTCCTGTCTATCCAGTTTCGCTTTCTTCATTTGGCCCTCCCAGGTAGTCACGTGTTGCCTTTCGGCTCGGGATGATCGTCTTGAGGAATCGGCCCTCGTCGGACTCGACAAATGGGACCAAGTAGGCGTAGTCCCCGATCTTGACCACGAGAACCTGCTGCTTCGGATATCGCTCTTCGTTTGGGTGCTCATACACTGCAAGGAGGTCCCCCGAGCCGATATGCATGACCACCCGCTCGAAGCCAATACCTCGGTCAGCCTTCAGACGCTGGTTCTTCTCGGGGTCCCAGCGGTAATAGTCCATGGTGAGAGCCTAGCACATTGTGTGCCTTATGGCAACATAACCGCGCGGCACTTCGGACAGCTTGCGGACGGTTCTCCTGTCGTCAAGCTCGATCACGTACTGCTGGAGGTCGCATGATGAAAAGGATCAGATGTGGACAAAAGATGCAGGCACCGCGATGCGACAGGCGATTCACCACTCGCCCTTCTTGCCAAACTTCTCTGCCGTTGCAGCGCCGAAGGCTGCGGCGGCCTCGTCGACGTCGTTCAAGATTTCTTCGATGGGCTTGCCGGCGGCTTCCCGGGCCGCGCGGATGGGGTTCCGGCATTCATTGGCGTCCATGAAACGGGCGGCGTCTAAGAGGGTGGCCTGGTCCTCGTCGGGCACTACGAGGAAGCCGTGCTTGTCGGCGTGGATGAGTTGTCCGGGTTGCACCTTGCGCCCGAATACCTCGACCTCGCAACCCCACCGGACGGGCCAGGCATGGGCATGGCCGACGCATAGTCGGCGTGCGAGGGCCTTGAACCCGGCGTTGGTCATTTCGTCCAGGTCGCGTATGGCTCCGTCGGTGATTGTGCCCATACAATCCAAAGCGCGGTGGACATTTGCATTGACCTCGCCCCAGAACGACCCGATCACTTGGGGCTTGTCCAAGTCCTGTACCACGACGATCTTGGGCTCGGGCACGGAAGCCACATAGCGGCGGTAGTCGGTCCATGCCTTCGGGAGTTCTTGCGTGTGGCGCGCGTTGCTCGGTTCACAAGCCACGGTAACGGCGTAGCCGACCATTGGCCCCATCTGCGGCATGAAGTCCCTTGTTTCCTCGATATTGAAGGCGTCGGCCGCGGCATCGTGTTGGGTGATCTGCTCCCAGCCGTTGTAGATGGTGGGCGTATTCCACCGCTTCAGTTCCAGTAGTTCGCCGTGTTTCAGCATGCCGTGTTCTCCCTGTTCCTCTGCCACGAGGCGGCGTTGGCCCGGATTATTCGAGCTTGCCGGTTTTGGCGGGCGCAAGCAACCACGTGGTCAGTCGTTTCGGTTGTGTTATCGGAGGCGTCAAGGGGCGCCGTAGATCTCGAGGGCCTTGGCGGCGATGTTCTTGCCGAGCTTGATGCAGCGCTGGCGGTAGAACTCGTCCTCTGGCGCGCGGGTCGAGACGGCGCCGAAGTGCAGGTAGGGCGGGCCGACGGCGATGCCGCCGGAGTAGACCATCATGCCCAGGACGAGCAGGCCGGCGATGATGCTCATTTCGGCGAAGCTGGCGCCGCCGCCGCCGGGCCAGTTCTGCGACGCGAAGACGCCTGCCAGCTTGCCCGCCAGGCCCTCGGGCCCGGTGTCAAGGAAGCGTTTCATCTGCCATCTGCACGTGCCCTCGTAGGTGGGGGCGCCGAAGATGACGGCCTTGGCTTCGACGACGTAGTTTTCGTCTACGGCGTCGATGGGCATGCATCGGGCTTCGACGCCGTCAACGGACTCGCATCCCTCCTTGACGAGGCCGGCCATCATCTTCGTGTTGCCGGTCTCCGAATGGTAGACGATCGCGATCTTCATGGCGTGTCGCTCCTCTCCTGTTGAAGCCGCGCTATAGCGGCGAATCCCTTCAGTCCCCACAGGTGGCACCAGGTGTTCTGCGCGTTGTCTTTGCCCATGTAGCCGTAGTTGATCCCGGCGGGGTAGTCGATGCGATGGGTCTGCTCCATGGCGTCGAGCGTGTCGTCGATGTAGTCCAGGTACTTCGCCTTGCCCGTCGCCTTCCAGCCGTAGCAGCAGGCGACGACGACCTGCATCTGACGGTCGTAGGCGGCGGCGGTTCCCGGGCCGCCGTCCGCGGCGAGGTCTGGGCCGAGGGTGGGGTCGAAACCGTCGCGGGTGGTATGGCGATACCAGAGGCCGTTTGGTGCGCGACTGTGTTTGGCCAGGAAGGCCATTCCGTTCTCGGCGAAGTCGATGTATACCCGGCCCTGGCCCTGGAGAAAGAGGAGGGCGTTCGCCTGGATCATGTCGGCGATGAGGTGGGTGAGCTTCGTTGTGCCCTCGAGTTTGGACCAGTCGCGCGACGCGCCGGGGCGCCACGCGCCGTACTCGTGGTCCCACAGATGCTCGTTGCAGGGGTCCACGGCCTTCCTGGCCCATTCGAGGAAGCGGTTTTCGCCGGTCGAGTCATAGGCGTCGAGCATCATCAGGGCGAGGTAGCCCGAGCCGTACAGCCCTTTGCCGCCGCCGCCGGTGAAGCCCCCGGTGTCGCCATCGGGCTTGAAGCCCGACATAAAACCGCGGTGGTCAGGGTCCCAAGCCACGCGGAGGATGGTCTCGAAGACCTGGGTGGCGGCGTCGCGGTAGCGCGGCGTGGGCCGCAGGCGGTCGTAGCGCAGCAGGGCGGCCACGGTAATCATGTTGAATTCCGGGTAGAAGCTCTTCTCCCAGGACTTGCTGCGGTCGTTGTAGCGGAAATAGAAGTAGCGGCGTTCGGCGTCATAGCCGTTGTCGAGCACCCAATCGAGCAGCGTGTGCGCGTCGTCAAGCTGCTTCGGGTTGGGGCCGAGCACGTCGCAGACGTGCATCTTCATGAGCGCGAAGTAGCCCTGCTGCTGCGTGTGGAAGTTGCCCTCGAGGGGCTCGGTTGGCGGGTTCGTGCTGCTGTTCTGATGGATGGCGCGTCCCCCGAGCACCTCGTGCCACAGATAGGCGTCGTCCACGGCCAACATGCTGGCAAGCCGTTCGCGGACCCACTCGGGCGAGTGGCGCAAATGCGGTTGCTCGGCCAGGGCGTAGGGCCCGAGCAGGGCCAGGGCGAGTCCCAGGGCGATTGCCGCCGGTCCATGCCTCTTCATGTCATAGCTCCGCGGTTCTGGGATCAATAGGCCCCGTACTGATCGAGAAGTTCCAGGATCCACCGGTATCGGTCGAAGGAGACCTCCGGCGGGATCGAGTGGTCGGAGTGGTACATGTAGCCCCCGCCTTGTTTGGCGACGGTGAGCTTGTCGCGGATCTCGGCCTCGCATTCGGCGGGCGTGCCGCTGAGCTTGCGCACGTCGATGTTGCCCCACAAGGTGAGGTCGTCGCCGTATTGCTGTTTCAGCGTGCGTACGTCCAGGCCGGCCGCGGCCTGGAGCGGCTGGAGGACCTCGAGGCCGCAGTCGATGAAGTCGGGGATGAGGTCCAGGCAGTTGCCGCAGGAGTGAAGCCAGAACCAGATGGCGTTGTCGTGGAGGAAGCGTCCGTAGCGCGCGTAGAAAGGTTTGTAGACGTCGCGCCACATGTCGGGGGAGAAAAGGAGGGCGCGCGTCGACGCGAGGTCGTCGATGAGAAACAGGGCGTCGGGCTTCATGTCGAGGTCGATGCAATGCCGCAGGCAGGCGATGACGAGCTCGACCTGGGTCTCGGCCATTTCGCGCACCCAGGCGGGGTCCATTGCCAGGTCCATCATGAGCGTCGAGTAGCCTCGGTGGCGCCACGTGGCCTCCCACGGCCCGTATACGCCGAGGGCTATGGCTTTGCCCGTGGCGCGCAGGCCGTCGAACAGCCGCTTGGCCTCGTCCCAGGTCGGGTACGGGTCCATGTGGGCGAAGTAGGACTTGCCGTCGACGCGTGCGGCGTCGTTCGGATCGAACGCGAAGCCGGGCTTGAGGTCTTCCCAGGCCGCCTTATCCTTGGTGGCGTGGTCGAGCCACTCGAGGGCGCGGGACTTGCCGACCATCTTGCGCACGGTGTAGCCGGCCCGGTCCTGGAAGACGATGAACGCGTCGTCGGCTTGCAGGACCTTCTGCTCGCGGCGCATCGAGGCGTCGACGTGCATCATGCGGATGTCCCAGTCAAAGAACACGTCCGGCTCCGCGTCCGCGGGCAGGCCCTGTCTACCCCACTCCGTCAGGGTGTCTTCCCAGAAGGCGTCGTAGCGCGGGACACGGTCCATGGGTTTTCGCTCGATGGCGTGCCGCACGCGGGTCAGGCCGTCCATGGGGGTCACTCGACACGCGGCGTTGGCTCGAGCGCGAGCGTCACCGCATGTTGGACCACCGTGTCGAAGGGCAGCGCGAGCACGAGCTTGGCGCAGGACAGCGACGAGGAGCCGTCCTTCTTGTAGGGATTGTGTTGCCGCGCCGGCCATCGCAGTGATCCGCCCTGCGGCATCGTGACGCGCAGCCCGCCAAACACAAAAGAACCGCCGATCTCGGCAGCCTCGACCACCAACGCATCCTCGCCCAGTTCGAGGATCCGCCCGCTGGCCGTCTCGACACGGTCGGCGCGCCGTAGAAGCGGCACATGGGCCTCGACCCGCTGGCCGGCCGGCGCCTTGTAGGTAAGCGTCATCGCGCCGTCTTCCTGGACGGCCGCTGTCACTTGGCAGGCGGCGTCGCCGTACTTGAGGTCGAGGGATGAAGCGGCGTCCTCCTCGGTGATAGTAGCGGCGTCGGGGGTCCAGAGCAGGTCGATATCGGGGGTGAACTCGGGCGAGTCGTCGCCAGGGGTGTGTTCGAGGAGGGCGGGGTCGCCCACCGTGAACGTGGACCAATACGGCTGGAGCTTGGTGTTGCCGCCGCCGATGACGAGGCCGAGCTGGTCGTGGAATACGTCGACCAGGTTGTGCCGGTCCTGGATCCAGCGGTTCTGTGTGGGCTTGCAGGCGTATCCCGAGAAGGCCCAGGCCCACGGCTTGCGCCGCCGGATCAGCGCGTCCTTGTCCCCGAGAAGCACGGCCCCTTGGTCGCGGTCGGCGGCCGGCGGGACGGCCTCGCCGGCACCGCTGTAAAGGAGCATGGACGCGGCGTAGTCGGCACTGACAGGCTTGCCGCCGTGGTCGCTGTAGGCGTCGAGCTGCTTGAGCAGGAAGCCGCGTCCCTGGGGGGTCCAGGTGAACCCGACGTTTCCCACGTCGACGCTGTCGTGGTAGATCTGCCGCTCGTCGATGGCCGACACGGCCGATCCGTCAGGCCAGAGCACCGTGGCGTGGAAGGCGGCCGAGCGCTCGAGGGCATCGAGTGCGACGGGGTCGTGCGAGAAGTGGTAATAGACGCCGAGGGCCTCGACGTAGACCCGGTTGTAACCGACCACGGGGCCGA
>Ga0114930_10005020_pt1 | contig 10985 bp, 14 predicted proteins | sample AnhtaG_FD_87300 | JGI IMG/M metagenome (GOLD analysis project Ga0114930, IMG submission 87300) | Deep subsurface microbial communities from Anholt, Denmark to uncover new lineages of life (NeLLi) - Anholt_01485 metaG | ecosystem: Environmental > Aquatic > Marine > Oceanic > Sediment | place... | reverse complement strand
TAATTCATAAATAAATTTAAAAGGAGTTAGACAAAAATGGCTAAATGGTTTACTAAAACGCATCAATGGTTTGATGATGGAACAAAAGAAGTAGGACTCACCCCTTTTGCTGCTGAACAACTAGGTGAGATTTCTTTTGTTGATGTTGAGGGTCTTGATGGTGCCGAACTAGAACAAGTAAAAATGGATGGAGATGAGCCCACTAGCGACCCAATAGATTGTACTGTAGAAAGCAGTAAGGCTGTCGGAGATATATATAGTCCCGTCTCTGGTACAGTCACCGAAATTAATTCTGATTTAATGGACGAACCAGAAAAGATTAACGAAGATGCTTTCGCAGCTTGGCTCTATAAAATCGATCCTTCGAATTGGGATGCTGAAAAGGGTAATTTGTTGGATGAAGCCGCTTATAAAGCTTTTACTGGTTAATAAGCCAGAAATTTCATTTATACTCGATTTTTTTTTTCTTTTTTTTAAAAATTAATAATTTCAAAGAAGCATGAGTGATCTAAATAAATTCACAATAGGTTTGATAATAAACCCAATCTCAGGAATGGGCGGGTCTGTTGGATTAAAGGGGACTGATGGTAGAGATATTTTACTAGAAGCTATAGAAATGGGTGCTAAACCGAGTGCTTTCAGACGAACTAGAGAGTTATTATTTGAATTAAAATCCATGAAGGCAAATTTAAAATTTATAATCTGTCCCGGAATTATGGGTGAATCTTTATTTTCAGAAAAGGAGTTTGATTTTGAATATACTTGTATTAAACATCCACTATTCAATAACGTGGAGGATATCTTAGATACTACTGCTAATCATACCAAAATCGCCGCTGAGGTTATTAAAAATTTTGATGATTTGAATCTTTTATTATTTGTTGGTGGTGATGGCACAGCCAGAGATATTTTCAATGTAGTTGGAAAAACTATACCTTGTTTAGGAATTCCTGCGGGTGTGAAAATTTATTCAAGTGTATTTACTTTAACCCCTAAAGTAGCAAGTAAGCTAATACTTCAATTTCTATTAGATGAAATCCCATTGAAAGAGTCTGTAGTGTTAGATATAAATGAAAATGAGTATAGAAATGGAAAATTGATAACAAGTTTATATGGATATTTACTTACACCTTTTAGTCCACAATATTTGCAATTATCTAAAATGGGTTCACCAGAATCTGATTTAGATAACCAAGAACGTATCGCAAAACGAATAATTGAGTCATTAAAAGATGGCATATATTATCTTTTAGGACCAGGAACTACGACTAAAGTTATAGCTGATAAATTAAATCAACCAAAAACAATATTAGGTGTTGATTTGTGTTTAAATAAAAAAATAATAGCAACTGATTTAAATGAAAAAGAAATTTTAAAATATATCGAAAAATCTCATGTTAAAATTATTGTATCCCCAATAGGGAAACAAGGTTTTATTTTTGGAAGAGGTAATCTACAATTTACTCCAAAAATAATAAAGAAAGTAAGCTCCAAAAATATTACTATTATATCATCAAAATTTAAATTACAAAATATCCCAAATCAAATATTACGTTTAGATACCCGAGATTCTGAATTAGATAAAAATTTACGGGGATTATACAAAGTTTATGTAGATTATGATGAGATATAAATTTGTGAAGTAAAATAATCTTAAAATTTTCGCTTATTATTGAGCCAAGACGCCTGTTTTGACAGCAATAATATATTGGAGAGCAATAAATTGTGATCTATTTACGGCGCATTCTGCTGGAGACTTAGCACACATTTGGCAGATTTATATGACACAGAAAATATTTGATATAAGATAATTTATAATTTTTTTAACTCCCTTAAAATATATGATATAAATAATATATGAAATAATGATGATTTGATGCCTTCCCAAAAAGACGTTAAGAGAATAATATTTACAGAAGATTGCCCACCTCGAAAGAAGTTTAGGACTCAGAAAAAAATTCATAGCTTAAAAGATCCTACACTAAGAAAAATTAGGTATGGGTTTCGGTCTTTGCTTCACTTGTTTCATAAGGAGAAGGGTAAAGATTATCTGATTGAAAGGTCTAAGATTCGTGAGGATAAATCACTTTCAAATGATCAACGAGACATAAAGATGAGAAAAATTCGAAAAAAGAGAGAAGAATTAGCATCCGCATATCGTACATCCCCAATAAGTTGTGGGTGGTGTTCAAATACGATGGATGATTTAGTTTTCAGCCCTAATCACCAGAACTGGTTTTGTGTGACCTGTTATGAAGATGCTCACCGACTCTATCCTGATGACTATCCTTAAGCATTTGATTTTTGTTTACACCCTCTAAACTTTAAATATTATATCTATAATTTACTGGCTCAAAACTCCAGTTTTGACAGCAATTATGTATTGCAGAGCAATAAATGTTATTATTATTGTTAGAACTCCAATTGTAAGAATTGTTAAGGCCATTTTTCGATTATAAACGTATTTTGATGCCTGATACAAAAATATAAATCCAGTAGAGCATAATAAAATTAGGATCGAAGCCACAATGCTCTCAATTATGAAAGCTTCATTAATACTAGTAAGAATAAAAATAGGGTCTCCTCCCGAAGTTGCCCCTAATGCGGGTGGTTCTCTAACAAGTAAATACGCTATTCCTGTCTGAAGTACAAATAAAATTATGAATACACCTATTATGCTTAAAGACCTTGACGGCATAGGAAGTGAGAATTTTGGATGCCTAAATTTTGGGAAATTTACTTTTGGTTTTCTTAGTGTATTTCCAAGAACCCATGGAGTCTTCCTTTTAATTTTCTCCATCACAGTCTCAGAACCAATTATTTCTTCTTTTTTAAGTTCTTTTTTAGTTTTTGGCTGTTTTTGCATAATTAACTATAATTGAATTATTTATTACAATTTAATAATTTTTTCAAATACCTTCGAATAAATTTTGATATTTTAATTTAGTTTTCCTAATAAGGATATCAAGAAATTCCAAATCTTCTCCACAGAATGTATCGATATTCTCTCAACGGGGGAATGAGCTCCAATATTTTTAGGACCAATTGATATCATTTCCATGTCTGGATATTTTTTCTTCAAAATTCCACATTCTAATCCTGCATGAATCGCTTTAACATCAATATTTTTATTAAATGTGGCTTTAAATGCATCCTTAGTTAACTTTAAAAGTTTAGAATTAAAATTTGGTTGCCAACCAGGATAATCGGAATCTATAATGATATCTATCTCTAAATCCGTTAATTTAAATAAAGATATTACTTTTTCCCAAATAATAATTTTAAAGAATTCGTTCAGACTTCGTTGACTTAATTTTATTTCGATCTTGTCCTTTTCAGTTTTTATTACTCCTAAATTAGATGAAGTAAAAACAAGATCCTTAATTTTTGGATGCATAGAAAGAGGGCCATTTGGTATTGTATACAAAAGATTAAGAATATTATCTTGAATTCTTTTTGTAAATACCTCGTTTTCATCATAGTTATCCACTTTTTCAACCGAAATATCCATTTCAGGTTCAATACCATTAAAGACTACCTTGATTTTCATTACAAGGTCCTTAATAAATTCACGTATCTCTAAAAAATCCTCTTCTCTAATAAAGATATTAGCTCTGGCTTCCCTAGGTATCGCATTAGTTCTGTTGCCACCATTAATAGAGTTAATACATATCATATACTTGTTATTTAATTTCCATAGCACTTGCCCTATGATTTTTAATGCATTTCCTCTTCCTAGATGAATATCAACGCCTGAATGTCCGCCAATCAAACCAGATACAAAAATTCTTATTGGAATTAGATTTTCTTCCCCATTTATCTTAAATGTTTCTTTTTTTATATGAAAAAAAGTCACTCTTCCTCCTGCACAACCAATTGTCACGGAATCCTCGTCTTCTGCATCTAAGTTAATAAGGAAATTCCCCTGTATTAAATCATCGTCAATTTTGAATGCTCCACGTAAACCTATTTCTTCATCAACAGTAAACAAAAGATCAAATTCTAGTGAATCGAAGTTCAATTCCCCATCATGAATTTTTTTCATAAGTGTTAATAAATACCCTATACCAACCCCATTATCAGCACCTAATGTGGTTCCTTCAGCGGTAACCCATTTTTCATTGTCAATTTCAATTATTTTTAATTTTAATGGATCCTTAGAAAAATCATGAGAAATCCCCTCATTTTTTTCGCACACCATATCCATATGACATTGTAAAACAACTTTATCTTTTGGTTTTTTTTTTGCTGGAACTCGTACTACAAGATTACCTGTTTTATCAACTTTAGTTTCAAACCCTAATTTCTCAGCTTCTTCCTTTATATAAGTTCTCACTTTTTCTTCGTGCTCTGAACATCGAGGGATTTTAGTAATTTGTTCGAAATATTCCCAAAATTCAGAAGGTTGTCCTAACTCTTTTAATTTTGACAAAAATATACCTTCCAATCAAAATATATATAATAATTATTTTATAATAATTATAAAATAACACTAAATTCCTTATAATATTATTTAAAGGCTGATCAAATGAGTTTGAAAGATATCTATTCGGAAGTAAAGAAGCGCAAGATGGAAGCACTGAATAAAAAGGATGTTGTAAAAGCTGTAGAAAAACATGGAAAAATTTTAGCGATTAGTGGAAGGTATGAAAAACCTAAAAAAGTGGTAGAACATATGTACGCTTCAGTGAAAAAAGTTGTAAAAGAAAGAGAAATCATGAAAGAAAATCTATCACAGTATGATGTAGTTCTTATAGGGTGCCCTGGTAGTGATATTCCCCATGCTGCTTATCCAAAAATAAAAGATTTTGTAACAAATGGTGGATGGTTAATAACTACTGATTGGGCACTTCAAAGTATCATAGAAAATATTTTTCCTGGGTATATAAGATGGAATCGTGCAAAAACCGCCGATGCAGTTGTCCCTTGTCAAATTATTCAACCAGATCATCCATTTTTAGAGGGTGTCTTAAGCGAAATCCAACAGAGTAAATGGCAGAAGCAAACAGGGAAAAATACAAAGAAAACTGAATTTCGCTGGTGGTTAGAAACCCGCTCTTTCCCAATCCAGATTATTAATCATCAAGCCGTCAGAGTATTAATTAATTCTTGGGAAATTCAAAACAAATGGGGAGAATCTCCTGTACTCGTAGAGTTTGATTATGGAAAAATGGGGGGGCGAATTATTCATATGATAAGTCACACACACTTACAGAAAGGAGGTGCTAAAGGCAAATATGCTTCAGCATTAATTATGACAAATATATTAGATGAAAAAGTTTCTCAAAAGATGGGTATTTCAAAAACCCCCGCAGCAGGATATGTTTCTGATGGAGTAACACCTCAAACTCAAACTCAACAGCAATATTTTCAAACACCTGCAGAAGATCAGCAAAATAACTATTTAACACCCACTTCTGGGGGCACAGGATTAACAGGAACTTCCCAAATAGTTGAATTAGATGCAAATAGTTCTGATAATTTTTCTTATACAAGTAAATGTGCATATTGTGGCTATGATTTTACTGAACATATGGGAAAAATTTTTATTTGCCAAGAATGCAAAGCTCTATATCACGAAAACTGTATTAATATGCAAATAAACGAGGGGACCTGTAAAAATTGTGATAGAATATTATTATGGTAATTTCAAATTTACATTTTAATGGTTCTAATACTCACAGTGTTTTTAAAATAAAAATAGAAAAGAAAAAATAAAAAAAAGAAATTAAATTTACCGATTCTGAAAAGTTAATTCTCTATTATCTCAATTATTTCTTCGGGACATTGAGTTTCGCATGCCCTACAACCTACACAATCTTCTCTGTTTTCTTCAATAATATTTACTTTTCCACCCTCAGGTTCGCCAAAGCATTCAGAAGGGCATACCTCATAACATGTACCACACCCTGTGCATGCGTCCATATCTAGTTTTATATCAAAGGACATTTTTCGTTAACCTCTTTAACCAATCTTTATATTGCACGATGTTCCTAAAATATTTAACCATTTAGGTTAATATTTTTAAATTTTTAATAATTGCTTAATTCTAATATTTATATTTTTTTCAATGATTATTTTAAAATAATCCTATCTTTGATAATAATATAAAAAATATAAATTTCGTTTTTATTAAGAAAAGTTATCAGTAAAAGATTAATTTTAAATTGTAAACTTTTAATTTTTATAGCAAAATATTACAGGCTGTAAAATTAAAAACTCAAATATTGAAATCTTATATTGAATTAAACCTTAGATTGTATTATGCTTGACCGAAAATTTATTGGATATGAATTTGAACCCAGTGAAAGGACAATCCCAAGATGGAAAATTACTCAATTTGCGAATGCAATTAGAGATACCAACCCAATTTATTATGATTTAAATGAAGCAAAAAAGCAAGGATATAAAGATATCCCTGTTCCTCCCACATTCTTTACTAGAATGACTTATTCTGGGAAGAAAAACTTTTATGCTACTCTGGGTATTGATTTCCAAAAGCTTTTGGACGGTGGAAGAGAATTCAAATATTATTCTCAGTGTGTAGCCGGAGACACAATTACATATCAAACAAAAGTAGAAAACGTTATAGAAAAAGAAGGATCGCGAGGGAAAATGGATATAGTAACAGCAATAACAAGAGGAAAAAACAAAGAAACAAATGAGGATATCTTTGATGCAATTATCACCCTAATAGTATTCCATTAAATTTATTTTAAAAGAGTGTGATTAAGATGACAAATAAAATTATAAATTATAAAGAGCTCTCTGAGGGAATGGAGCTTCCTGAAGTAAAAAGCGACCCTATTACACGAGTTCAATTAGTTGACTATGCATCGGCTTCTGGAGATTATAACTTACTTCATTATGATGAATCATTTGCTAAAAAAACAGGATTAAAGGGATGTATCGCTCACGGCATGTTGCAAATGGGCATGATGGGATCGTATATATTAAATTGGGCCAAAGGTGGAACCTTAAAGAATTTCAAAATTCGCTACTTAGCGCCAGCTAATGAAAATGATATTCTTACTTTTAAAGGTAAAATTCTGAAAAAATTTCAAGAAAATGATGAAAAACTAATAGAAATCAATGTATTAACAGAAACTCAAGAAAAAAGAATTACCACCCAAGGTTCGGCTATTATCTCTTTTAACACCTAAAATTTGATTATCATTAACGTGTTAAAACACTAAATATCATTTTTTGCAATAAGATATCAATTTTTCAGATCTAATTTCATTTTTAAATAGAATGGTTTTAATTGAATAATTTTTTAACAAATAATAGTAAACTCAATTTTATCGATAAAACTGAAATTGAAAAAATTAAATTAAAAATAAGAAAAAATTAAGGAGTTGAACCACAATCGCAAAAGATAAATTGATAGGGGCTATTGTTATTGTTGTCGGGCTTTTAATTGCTATAGTTTATACGATGGGATCTATATTAGATTTATTATTTACCACGATTTGGGCTCCATCTTCAGGTGAGTGGGATTCTTGGGCTAATTTATTTGATATCGATTGGCTTGATTGGAGGCTCTTTGTCGTACTGCCAATCTGGCTGCTCGTAGTGCTCATTTCAATCATCGCTATTTGGATTGGTTATAGTATGTTGACTACACCTGCACCAGTTCCATTAGAAGAATTAGAACAGGAATTAGCAGCTGAGGAAGAAGGTTCCGAATAATTTAAATATCTATTTTTTTCATTTTTCTCTTACTTTTTTTTAAGAAATCCCTTTTTTAATATACTGATTCTTATATAAAAAGTTAAGACTATTTTATCAAAAATAAAATATTATTTAAAAAATAATAAAAATCATAATTATATCTATTTATAGTATGAGTAAAACGCTTAATTATGTTTTAATTATTGGTTCTAGTAATATGGATTTAAATATCTATTCTGAGCGTTTTCCAAATCCAGGAGAAACTGTCACAGGTGGGACCTTTAAACAATTTTTAGGTGGCAAAGGTGCTAACCAGGCTGTAGCAGCAGTTAGATCGGGAGCAAATACTGTTTTCATTGGAAAAATTGGTATAGATTCTTTTGGAAATCAAATAGTGTCTCAGTTAGCTGAAGAGACTATAGATATGAGCCATATAATCAGAGATACAGAAGAAGCAAGCGGTGTAGCCTTCATATTGATCGATAATAAAGGGGAAAACATGATTAGTGTAGCTCCTGGAGCAAATTTTAAATTATCTGTAGAGGAAATAAAAGCTAAAGCCGATGTTATCAAAAATGCTAGTTCATTAGTTGTTCAGATGGAGATACCAATGGAAACAATTGAGGAAGTATTCAAAATTGCTTCCGAAGGAGATGTTATAAAAATTTTAAATCCTGCTCCATTGAAGCCAATTCCTCTTAAAATTTTGGAAAAAATTGATATTATTATCCCTAACGAAGGAGAGCTATATCGATTGCATTCACTCTTAAATCTACATGAGTTAACCGGTGAGGGGAAACTTAAAATCATACAAGCTTCAAGGGAGATCGTTAAATTGGGTATAAAATATGTAATAACCACTTTAGGAAATAGAGGGTCTTTAATCTATATAGGAGCTGAAGATAAGTTTATTGAAATAGCGACTCCTAAAGTAAATGCTGTAGATACAGTTGGCGCTGGAGATTGCTTTATTGGAGTACTAGCTAGCAAACTTAGTCAAGGTGAATCAATAATAAATGCCGTGAAATATGCAACAATTGCTGCTTCTATAGCAGTTACTAGGAAGGGTGCTCAAGATTCAATGCCTTATTTAAATGAAATTGAAGAGAAATTGAAAGAATTAAATATTGAGATAGAATAGGAGTGGAAATTAATTTGAAGAAAGAGATCATTTTTTCTGAAAGAAGCACGTCACTGAGAAAGAATAATTCAAAAGAATTATTGATTACCATAAGTCATAGTAACCTTGAAGGTATTTTCATCATAAATGGAAACTCTTTTAAAACAGAAGCAATCAAGAGAAATGATCTACTAATAAAACCTAATGATTACTACATGATATTTAATAGAGGAAAAGAACCTATTGAAATTAATTACAGTAATGATGCTTTACATCATCAGATTATTTATAATCCTTATACATACGAAACTTCAGAGAAAATCAATTTAAAATCTGAACAATTTATAGAAAAATACGATGTTCCTAAAGACTATATTGACACACTTCCCAAGTGGTATAGCTTCAAATTTACTTATCCTAAGTATAATTTGATTTTTGTTAGACCAGAATTTGGTTTATCAATTCAAATCCATAAAAATAGAAATGAATTTTGGGAAATCTTGGATGGTAACCCAATAATCATTAATGGAAATAAAGTTTATTACTATGTTGAAAATGGTACTAAATTTCAAAATCAAATAAATACCTACCATTCTGTTATCAACCCCAATAAGGAAGTAAATAAATATATAATAATTAAAGAAAGATGGAACGGTAAATTTGATGAAAATGATATAAAACGTATTTTTAATCCAAATCAATACTATTAATGCATTTTGTACTGTGAGAAAATATATCAAGAATCTTGAAAGGAATTGAGAATCTAGGATTCTCTTCAAAACTACATCTAAAACTTATAAGTTTTATGATTTTCACCGACTTAACCTAAAAGTTAAAATTAAAAGCAACACTAAAAACCTTACCGTATGAAGTAATATCAGAAAAAATTAACTGAATAATGTTAAAGAATTAAGCAGATTGGTTAAAAAATGGCTCCGAATGAAGATACCAATGAAGAATTGGAAGAAGAATTAGAAGAGGAAGAACCTTCTGAGGAAATTATTGAGGAAGTCGAAGAAGATGAAGATGAATTAGATGCTGAAAAAGAGCTGGATAGATTAAGATTTCATTACAGAGGATATACATTAGAAGAACTCAAGAAAATGAATATGGATCAATTCATACAATTATTACCAGCTAGACCAAGACGATCCTTAAAGCGAGGACTCCCTCCTAGGCAAAAAAAATTACTTGAAAGGCTTAGAAGGGCTTACCGTGCTAAAAAACGTGGAAAAGATCTATTAACTCGAACACATGTAAGAGATATGATTATTTTCCCAGAAATGGTAGGGCTAAAAATTGGTATTTATAACGGAAAAATATTTGAGATAGTTGATATTAAACCAGAAATGATTGGTCATTATCTTGGGGAATTTTCATTAACTCGAAAGCGTGTTTCTCACGGATCACCTGGAATAGGAGCCACAAGAAGTTCAAAATATGTACCATTAAAGTAAATTATAATAATAAAATTAATGAGATGAAAAATTATGCCTAACTGGGGTTATTCATTCATAGAACAAAAATATGATTCTGAAAGACTGGCAAAAGCATCAGGTAGAGATTTAAGAATGAAACCAAAACATGCAAGAGAAATCTGTGCTGTAATAAAGGGGATGAAAGTTGAACGAGCTAAAGAGTTTCTTGAAAATGTTATTCAACTAAAACAATCAGTTCCTTTCAGACGATATAAGAAAAAGGCTCCTCATCGGAAAGATTTAAAACAATTTAAGTGGTATGCTGGAAAGTTTCCCCAAAAAGCAGCTTCTAGAATTTATGAAATTCTTTCTTCTGTCGAAGCAAATGGAGAATATAAAGGTTTAGATATTGAAATGTGTAGAATTATTCATGCAGCATCCCATAGGGGAAGGATTATAAAAAGATATATTGAACGCGCTCGTGGTCGTAGTACAGCTAAATTTCAACACCTCACTCATATAGAAATTGTAATTTATGAATTTCCAAGTTAGGTATTATTTATTTCGAATATAACTTTTTTATTGCCATAAAATTATTTGTCTCTTTCATTCTTTTTCTATATGGATTTTTGCAAGAATATGAAAGAATGTAATTAATATAAAACAGGTTAGTATGGTAACTTTGTAATTTTCACCAATTCTAATCCTGAATTATATTTTCATATCCTTCGGTTATCAGATCTTCTTCTTCCTTAGCAGGGGTAATGTCTTCG
>Ga0114930_10005018_pt1 | contig 10988 bp, 10 predicted proteins | sample AnhtaG_FD_87300 | JGI IMG/M metagenome (GOLD analysis project Ga0114930, IMG submission 87300) | Deep subsurface microbial communities from Anholt, Denmark to uncover new lineages of life (NeLLi) - Anholt_01485 metaG | ecosystem: Environmental > Aquatic > Marine > Oceanic > Sediment | place... | reverse complement strand
TTAGGGACAACCGGTTCAACATATTCTCTGAATGCGGTTTTTCCCTGCGGAGTCTTCATATCGATCTTTTTACTTTCAATGAATCCTTCGAGCTTATCACAGCGGATTCTGCCCGGCAGCTCATACGGTACAAAGTCTTCATCGGAAACCTCGGCGAGCAATTTATCGAAGGTCTTGTCTGCTATTCTGTAGTTGCTGCTGTGTTCGTAATGAAAGAGGACCTCCGCCTTTAAGAATTGAGCCTGCCCATGGCACTCGCGGCAGACTTGGAAGAATTTTTGATAGCCTTGGCTGCTCCGCAAGAAACTTGCAAAGACGGGAAGTGTCAGCTCTGTTGACAAATAGGAACTCAGTTGCTTGGCAAGACGCTCGTAGGCATTCCTGTCGATCGTGGCATCATCGTAAAGACAATGCACATAGCCGGACGAATGAGCCACGGTTGTGACGTTTTCGTTGCGCAGTGCCCGCTGGGCCTTGTTGGAAATGGCAGTGCCATTGAACCACATCGTCTTGGTGACGAGCCTTCTGTTATTCGTCAGCACTCCATCCTGTACATCGATGAAATTTTGCGAGTGAAGAGGCGTAAGTACCATGTAGATGTCTTCCAGAGGTATCCCGCCGACTATGAACGCCGCAGCTGCATACAGGGCCGCTAACGACACGCACTCTCCTGCCCGTTTTGTATAACCTGGTTTGTAGCGAAAAGCATCCATGGCCTCGACAGTCTCGGTCTTCCAGTACGGGATGATGTCACTATCGTATTTGTCTAAGCCGAAGTGTTTGCGAATATCAACATCAAAGTAATACTTGTCACCTTCGTAGCCAAACAACGCGTTGCTCTTGGCGATGTCATTGGGCGAAACAAATTCCTCAAACCGCTCGAGCTCTTTGGCCTTGCTGGTGAGGCCCCAAGTCTCCAGGTCAAGATTGAACTCGTACTCATCGATTATGAATTGCTTGAGCCGCATCAATTTCTTATAGCTGCTTTTGGCCTGGAGCTTCTTGAAACAGTCCAGCTCGCGCCACTGCCAAATGATCGGACTCATAATATTGGCCAACACCAGGCTGTACATGAGCTCTGGGAATACGAAGATTTCCATGTCTGAAAGCGTTATCGCCGAGCTATATTTTTCCAATTGCTCTGAATCCATCTTCCGTGGCCCCACATATCTGGTACTATCAGGTAGCCCCCTCCTTCAGACTCTCCGGCAGGGTCTCAATAAATGCCTTTATATCGTCTCGTGTCTTGCGAAAGGCTGCTATAACCTCATCCCGCGTTCCAGGCAAAAATGTAGGATCCGGGAAGGGCCTATGGACGTGCTTTGTTCGGCCTGGAAAAACGGGACAATACTTGTTGGCGTGATCACAAAGCGTGATGACATAATCAAAGTCGATGCCGAAAAGATCACCAACATGCTTGGCTCTCTGGCCGGAAATATCGACTCCCGCCTCGGCCATCACTTCTACAGCCATTTCATTCAGACGCGCCGGGCTTATGCCTGCTGAGAACGCTTCAATTACATCGCCTTTGAGGTGCCTGGCCCAGCCTTCTGCAATCTGACTGCGACAGGAATTGCCTGTGCAAAGAAACAACACGTTTAATTTCTTTTTAACTTCGCACATAATCCATCCCGCAAAACGTTCAGTAAAGTCGCGTCGCCAACTTTATACCATATTATCTGCGGCAGCAAAAGGCAAATAACTCACAGTCTTCACATCCGGGCCGATAGCTGCCGTTGCAACCATCCAAGATACCAATCCGGCTCAACGCAAAATCATACTTAGCAGGGTCAGCCGGTTCAATTTCTGCAAAACCTTGCGTTATTTCTACGGCTGTTGCCAAAGAAACCGTTTTGCGGTCGTAAAGCCCTAAGATCCTGCACAGTCGGCTGATATGCACGTCCACGGGAACTAACAACTTAGCTTTGTCAACCGACTTCCACAAACCTGGGTCAACATCATCGCTACGTACCATCCAGCGTAAGAAAAGGTTCAGTCTTTTACATGCACTTCCTGCTGCTGGACGAGGTAACAAATACTGGACGCCTTTGCGAATGCCGCCCCTGCTTCGCTTGACGTATCTGTCGAGTAATGAATCACAAAAATTCGACAGTGCCAAAATAATATTATGGTCCTTTTCACCGTATCCCTGCAAGAAGTAATTCTCTATGCTGCCTTTCTCATCAAGAACTTCTCTGAGCAGCTCCAACAAGTCCGCAATGTCGCGGCCAGTTGTGAAACGATGCTTGAAACCATTTAGCCTTTCTCGCTTTGATCTGTCGAAATTCGTCACGAACGCATACGGGCTTTCCCCCATGCGGCTGAAAAGGTTGGTTAGACTCCTTTCGATCTGCCCCACCCTGCCGTACGCAAGTGCCGCTGATAGAAAGCCAGCTATTTCCCTGTCGCCAGGGTCCGAATACTTGTAGAGGAATTGCAGTGGGTCCGGCGGTATGAATTCGGCGCGATTGTATTTGGCGTACAATCTTTCTAAGGCTTGCCTGAGTTGCTCGACTCGCTCAGTCACCAATTGTCACCGCTTCAGACTGCTCAAGAGCCACTTTTTGTATTTCCATTCGTGCTCAACCACCAGATGTCACCGGTGAGTGACTTCGCAGTTGTTCCCTTTGCTGCAGTGATTGGCTGAGAATGCTAATGTGGTGCATTTCTTCCTTAATAATATCGTCAATTTTGTCTTTGCCGGCGCGGGCTGGAACAAAATCCTTCAAGCCGGTATAGTAAACGATAGAATCCTTCTCTTTCTCGATGGCTTTTTTCAGGACATCGACCTTGCTCTCCTTGCCGGTCAGCTCATCAGAGGGGTCCGGCCTGATGCCGAATACCGCAAGGCCCGCCATCGCCTGGGCATCGGGCAGCATACGGTCATCAGGTTTGAAGGTCCTAAGCTCCCGACTTTGCTCGAAAAGCTGCTTTCTCATATTTGCGAAAACCTCGATGTGCTTGGTCTCCCAGTTGGCCAGCTCGAGAAACATCTTGGCAGTATCGGCATCAAAAAGCTCGGCGGCCCTGCGGTAAAACCTGGCACCGTTGCGCTCGATTTTCTCAGCTATCTCAAAGACCTCAAAAGCGTTGAATTCGATCTCCATCTTTCTCCTTTGCGAAATCCGTCAATACTATTGAACCTTGCATTAGAAATGAAACGCGCTGGGGACATCTGTCAACCGAGTGTCATTCCCGCGAAAGCGGGAATCCAGGCTTTTACTGACGTTTCCTGGACCCCTGCTTTCGCAGGGGTGACATCGCCTGGAACCCATCATCGTTTCATTAGTTTTTCAAACATCAATAACGTGCTACGCGCCAGCGAGCGTATCGCGATTTAACCAGCTTCTGGCATCGACCCGACCTATATATTTGTTGCTCGCCGCCAATTCCAAACGATTTTAGCGCCGCATCATTATGTGCTCCATCGGTTGACTCGTCAACCATCTGTATATACAGGACAACATATTCTTTGTTCACAATAAATGCAATCCGGGTGGGCGGAGGTAATCCTTCAAGAATTCGGCGCTTGGTGACTCGGAAGAAAATCCGGGCAGTCTGTAGCAAGAGAACGGGACCTGCGGTAGAATCGCAAGCTAATCATGGATGACATACAACGAAAACTATCTTTAATTGACAAACAGCTCGCTGGAGGGGCAGCGTTCCAGAAGCAAATCATTGGTACAGCTCCATTGTTCCTTGCAGCGACGGGTCTGATAGTAGGGATTCTGATACAAAACACAGCAGATTGGCCGGTCGGGTTGTGGTTGACGTTATTGGCTCTTTGCGCGGCAGGCACGCTTGTATCGTTCGTCATCCAAAAAGAATCCGGCCTCCCGGCAGTTCTGGCGTACGCAGCTCTTATTTGCTTTGCGTGCCTTGGCGGGATTCGGTTAACGAGCTTTTATCAGGCGCGGCCAAATGATATACGCAACCTCGTTACCGATGAGCGCAAACTGGCGACGATCCGGGGGCTAATTATCACCGAGCCGTATGTTAACGCAAATCCACAGTGGGCGTTTGTCAGATTTAAGCCGACTGACCCTACCAGCAGCTTCTATCTTAAAGTCGACCAAGTGCAGACTCTTGACGGATGGGCAAAGGTGACCGGCATCGTGAGAGTGCAGGTTGATGAGCCGGTCCGCGACTTGAAAGTGGGTGACTACGTAGAGGCGTACTGCTGGCTGGACAGATTCAACGAGCCTACTAATCCGGGGCAGTTCAATACGGCAAGATATCTTGCACGCCGAAATGTCTTTATCGCTGCGTCCGTCAAATCAAGGGACGGCATTAGATGGCTAAAAGGCCATCGTGTCGGCGTCCTCACAAGAGTAAGAACGAAGGTAAGGGAGACAGCCACCCAGGCGTTATTGGGAAGCCCGGTGCCGGAAAGTCCGAGTGAAGGTCTGCTGCAGGCATTGCTGCTGGGCTATAGAAGAAATATTGACAGTGACACTTACCAGGCCTTTCGCAAAACGGGCCTGCTGCACTTTATCAGCCTTTCCGGAATGCACCTGGGTATTCTGATTGGGATTATCTGGTGGTCATGCAAGACAGCAGGATTGATGAAGCGCGCCCGGGCAATTGTTTGCATAATAGCGATAGGGATTTTTTTGTTGGTTGTCCCGCTGAGAGCGCCTACGCTAAGGGCAGCTATCATCGGTTGGGTTTTCTGCATATCATTCTTCTTTCGACGGCGGCCCAATTCGCTTAACACGTTATCGTTAGCGGCGATAATTCTCCTGCTCATAAGGCCAACGCAGTTGTTCGAGGCCGGCTGGCAACTGTCGTTTGCATCGGTGCTCGGCATTATTCTTTTTGCAGACCGAATCTACTTTTTCATATATCAAAAGATAAGAAACACCGCCTGGTTTAAGAAAAGCCCAGAATCCGAGCTGTTTTCCCGCATAATCAGAGAATCACGACGCTATATATTGGGAATGTTTTCTGTAGGTCTCGCTGCCTGGTTTGGTGGTGCAGGGATCTTATTGTACCATTTTTGCACGATTAATCCCTTCACAAGTATGTGGACGGTGGTCGTCTTTCCCTTTGTGGCTTTGATTTTGACTTTTGGATATTTTAAAATAATTCTGTCTTTATTATTACCGACTCTCGCAGCACTGCTGGGCGTAATAGTGAACTTCTTGTCCGATTCCCTAATTTGGATTGTGGAGCGTATTGCAGGCTGGCATATTGGAGGTTGGAATATTTCACAAATACTTGTAGGCCACGTACCACTTGCACTAATAATTTTGTATTACTGCCTTATCCTTTTTGTTGCGTTCGTTTACTTCCGGCGTCCCTTGCTGAAGAAAGCCGTATGTGTTGTGACGGCTTTGACGCTGGTACTTTTCCTGGGTGTTGCGAAATGGCAAAGGACACATCGGGACAATTTGGTCCTTACCTGTCTTGACGTTGGTCATGGCCAGGCGATATTGGCTCAGCTTCCGGGCAAGGCCAATGTTTTGTTCGATGCCGGCTCCTTACACAAGAGTGACATCGGCTCGCGGACTGTTGCACCGTTCTTGGATTACATCGGAATCAGCAAAATCGACGCAATTATTATAAGCCACAACGATGTAGACCATATCAATGGTATACCCGAAATTGTCGGGCAGTGTAAAGTCCGCCATGTTTATGCCAATGATGCGTTTTTTGCAGATATGCAGGCAGACCCGTGTGGCACAGCAGGATTTCTCAATCGCTGCCTAAAGGACCCAAATGAAAAGGGACTTAAAATAAAACGCCTGGGCGGAGATTTGAATTTAAGCAGCGGCGTCGATATAAAGATGCTCTGGCCGGGTGAACACATAAGTCAGTATGACCAATTGAGTGACAACGATAAATCGCTGGTTTCATTGATAGAATTTGCAGGTACCAAAATACTTTTGTGCTCCGACATCGAACGGTTTGCACAAACAGAGCTCCTTCGGCTAAATCCTGACCTGAAAGCCGACATAGTTATTGCTCCTCATCATGGCTCAGTAAGAACATTAGAGCCTGATTTCCTCCAAAAGCTTGGCGCTGACATCTTAATATGCAGTTGCAGCCGAACAGATCACGAAAGACGGCAGGCAAGCACACAAAGAAGCGAGACCAAATGGCTGTACACAGCCAAGGACGGAGCCCTAACCGTTTGCATCAACAAAGATGGCACGATTAAAGTTGACGTTTTTGTGGAGTAGCCAATATTATCCGGTAGCTTTCGATTAACTGTAAGAACTTACAAATGGCCGGTAGAATGTAAGTATGATTCTACAGTTGAAATAAATACTTTTGCATCATTTAAAGTTTCTTGGGCAATTTGTTCGTCTATTTCAATCAATTCACCATAATCATGCGTTTGACGACGATCAAATGCTAACCTTAAAGATCGAGAAAGGTCCCGCGGGAAAAGGCCTGTTTTTACGAATTCTCGATCAAATAGGGCAATTACACCGCTACCTTTAGATGTACCAAGTTTCCTTGTTGCTAATAAAGCCAGCACAGAATAAAACATCGCATAATATGCACGATTTATCGTACCTCTATATGCTGACTGGTTGAACAGAATTTCTGCTTCATGGAATGTTTCATTAGCCTGTTGCATCCTATATTGTAACAACGCTTTAAGCTGATCTTTACTCATAGACGAATACCTTCGTTATCGATTTTTTGCAGTATTGGATTTGCCGCTAAAGGACCGATTTTTAGCTGACTGCGGGTGGCCACAAAGGTTGATATTACTCGATCCATCTCAAATCCCACCTCCCATGCAACCTCTGAAATACGTCGGCGTTGTTCTGACGTAAGTTTCTCTACTACAATAAATACATCCAAATCGGATTCCGGCGAAGCATCACCTCTTGCCCGAGAACCATAGACTCTTAAGTCAAGTACAGGAAAGAAAAGCACCAGTCGATCTTTAAATTCTTTTGCAATTCTTAGATCCTCTTTTGCCAGCATCTTAATGTCCCTTCCAGTAAATTGAATGGGTAGCCGTATAGCCGCATAACCTCAAAGCTCACTGGTCGCGAAGCCACACAGCAAGGTCACCATAAAGATAAGCCCCGACTTCTCCACCGTAATTGTCAAGGGTTTCCTGGCAATGTAGCGCGTGTGTCCACCATGATTCTCTATCTTCTCGTCAACCTGGGGTGCACACCTATCCGCAGTTTTTCTCCTAGAAAATCGCCGCCCGAAAATCCCCATATTCCACCTCCTTTCTGCCGGACATTATATCACGAGCCATGACTTGCGAGCGGTGATCTATCTCATATGCACAATGATCTCAACCCTGCGGTTCTTTGCTTTGCCGCTGGCAGTGGCGTTTGAAGCGATGGGCCTGGCGGGTCCGCAGCCGGATGCTCGAATCATTTCTTCAGGAATGCCCCGCTTGATCAGATATCTGGCCACGGCAAGAGCACGCTGAGCCGAAAGCTCCCAGTTGTCTTTCCACGGTGACTTCTTTATAGGGTCCGTGTCGGTGTGGCCGACAACATCTATTTCTTTGCCGGCATATTTGCTTCTCAATACCGACCGAATATGGTCGAGTTCAGCACTGGTCGCTTTTTTCAGCGTGGCTTTTCCTGAATCAAACAGTATCGCGTTCGGAAGTGTTACGGTAATAGTTCCGGCAGACGGGTCAAAGGCAACATCGAGGCCCTCACCGAAGCCGGTGGCTTCACCCGGGCTTTTGTTGAGCTCATCAATCTGTCTTTGGAGCTCATCGATCGTCTCCTGATCCTGCGTAATGCGCTGAGCATACTGATTACTTTCCGCCTGGAGGCGTTCAAACCGGCCCTTCAGGTTTTGATTTTCGACATCCAAGTACTCATATTTCTTCTGCCAATCGGTGCAGCCGGGCAGAAGTGCAATTGATACGACACAAATCAGCAAAGTGATTGTTTTTTTGTTGGCGGTCCGCATTTTATATCTCCTTCAAAATCAAAAAACGTTTTTTTCTTGTCAAAGTATGCCTAACCTGCAATTTTGCAGAAGGCTTTATAGGTTACGCATGGACTCCCAGTAGCTGAGAATCCAGTCATGTAGAATAATAACAGTAAGTACGGCCAAAGACAAGAAGGGACCGTAAGGAATTTGTCGAGTTTTTTTAAAAAACATTTGGCAAACGGCCCAGGCTAACCCAAAAAACGGTGCGATAAAGAACGCCATAACGACAAACAACGGGCCAATTACAGCACCAGCGGCACCCATCAGATGTACATCGCCGAGCCCCATTGCCTCCTTTCCGAAGGCCAGTGTGCCAAGAATGCGTGTCGCCCAGACGACGCCACAGCCCACAAAATACCCCCACAGGCTGCCCAGGAGCCCGGCAATTGCGGGCTTTTGTGAAAGGCTCGCCAACCAAGTACGGACCGAGGCGGGTCCTGCTCCTGTTTTGACAAGCCAGTAAGCAAGAAGTGAGCAAACGATTATCGGCAACAGGAAAAGGATTTCCCTGGCCATCTCCAGCCGGTGGTTAAACTGCGGCTGAGTCGCATTCTCATTCTCAGGCCTATCGGGTGAGTCGCCGGACTCCTCGGATTCATAACTTCTTTTGATTAAACCAGTTGCCAGGAGTGTCCAGGATATGGCCAGTCCTGTCGCGGCTCCGACAGCTAACGAGGCGATGGTGGATTCTTTGAAGAAAATGTCCGACGTGCTGGGCAAAAGGCAGTAGCGGTGGATGTCGGCAGGGTCAATTATGTAGCTGCCGAGCATCGAGCCGATCAACCCCGCCAGGGTAACAAACCAGCAGATAGGCAGTGGAATGACCCACAATTCCAGGTCGATTGCGGAGGCGGCGATGAAAGCTGCCAACAAAATGATGTGGAGAAGATAAATAAGCCAGCCGCCACCCAGAAACGGGCTCGTGCCGGCTCGCAAATCAGTGCGAAAATACAAATAGAAGATGCCCACAAAAACCAAGCCGGTCAGCAGCTCAACGACAAAATACCGCACTGAGATCGGGGCTTTGCAACATCGGCACTTTCGGCCCAGGAGCAGCCATGAAATCAGCGGTATGTTATCATAAGGCCGAATCCGCTTGCCGCACGCTGGACAGGCAGAAGGCGGGCTTACGAGCGATTTGTCGCGGGGCAAGCGATAGATGACTACGTTCAGGAAACTGCCGATACAGCAGCCAAACGCAAAGATAAACACAAACCAGATACCCTCAGGTACTGCCACAAAGGTATTAAGAAGTGTAAAGTGCCTAAAGTGTAAAGTGCCTAAAATTGTAAAAATCAATATACAACTCCATCCTTAGAGTTTACTTGTTCGCAGCAGATGTAAAAATACCAAGTAATTCACCGCATTCTTCATATTTGGCAAAGTTCTTGATAAACGGATTATGCGCACGGCGAATTCTTTATTGTCCATAACTTTAGTCACTTTAGTTCACTTTACACTTTTCGTTTTCTTATTGACGACAGCAGCGACTTTTGTTTGCAAGCCGAACAAACGTATAAAGCCGGTCGCGTCAGTGGGGTCATATTCGGCACCCATCTTAAAGCTTGCCAAGTCGGTCTGATATAGACTGTTCGGACTTCTAATGCCGGCTGGTGTGCACCGGCCTTTAAATAATTTCATTCGCACTGAGCCGGTGACATTTCGCTGCGTGACATCAACAAATGCGTCAAGAGCTTCACGCAACTGACAAAACCACAGACCGTAATAAACCAGCTCAGCATATTTCAAAGCAAGCTGCTGTTTATAGTGCATCGTTTCTCTGTCAAGTGTCAGACTCTCCAGGCAATCGTGAGCCGTCTTCAATATTGTACCGCCCGGCGTCTCGTACACGCCGCGTGATTTAATGCCAACGAGCCGATTCTCAACGAGGTCGAGTTGGCCGATACCATGTTTGCCGCCCAGCCGATTCAGCATTTCGATTAGCTTAATACCGCTTGTCCTTTTGCCGTTAAGTTTTGCCGGCACTCCTTTATTGAAACCGATTTCGACATAGCCCGGCTTGTTAGGTGTTCTTGAAACCGGCCGGGACATAACGAACAATTCCTCTTTTGGTTCGTTGGCTGGGTCTTCAAGGTCGGCACCTTCGTGGCTGAGGTGCCAGAGGTTGCGGTCGCGCGAGTACAGCTTCTTCTTTGTCTGTTCGATAGGTATGCCGTGCTTTTTGGCATAATCGACCGCCGCTTCGCGGGACGTCAGCGTAAACTTCGGGTCTTTCCAGGGAGAGATGATTTTCAGCGAAGGATCCAGTGCCATATAGGTGAGTTCGAACCGTACCTGGTCGTTGCCTTTGCCGGTTGCCCCGTGGGCCACTGCTGTTGCACCCTCGGCGTGGGCGACTTGGACCTGATGCTTTGCTATTAAAGGCCGAGCTACACTTGTGCCGAGCAAATAGCCCTTCTCATAAACGGCCCCTGCTTTAAGCAACGGCCAAAGATACTCTTGCACGAACTCCTTGCGGAGGTCCTTGACGACGCACTTGACCGCACCGCTTGCCAGCGCCTTTTTCTTAATCCCAGCCAGCTCATCGCCCTGCCCTAAATCAGCCGCGAACGCTATAACTTCGTAGCCGTAGGTCTCTTTAAGCCACGGCAAAATGACACTGGTATCCAAACCCCCGCTATACGCCAGTACCACTTTTTCAGATTCGGCTTTACTCTTGGCCATCGAACTTGCTCCTAATGAGCTTATCCTTCCAATCCCAGTGCTTTGCGTGCAGCACCGCGAAATAGGCGACAGCGACTCTGAGCGTCAATCGCCGAGTCTCTATCAGCGGATTCCCCAGGATAGCGGAAAGTCACCGCAAAATCTGAAAGGTAAGCGAGATCTTCTCGAAAGGTTTCCCATGCAGGTTCGGCGTCCAGAACCTGCTCTAACAAAGCGACCAAATCGTGGATTTTGCTGAAAGTAACACCGGCTTCGCAAAGCCGAGCCTTCAGGTATTTCTCGGCACGCTGCTGTGCGTGAAAGCAGATGCCGTCATAGTTGGGGTTCTCCGCGGCCTGGCATTCGCGCTCCATCATCGCAAAGTCCCCCTC
>Ga0114930_10005017_pt1 | contig 10988 bp, 10 predicted proteins | sample AnhtaG_FD_87300 | JGI IMG/M metagenome (GOLD analysis project Ga0114930, IMG submission 87300) | Deep subsurface microbial communities from Anholt, Denmark to uncover new lineages of life (NeLLi) - Anholt_01485 metaG | ecosystem: Environmental > Aquatic > Marine > Oceanic > Sediment | place... | reverse complement strand
GATCAGCAGCATCCTGAATTAGTTGGCTCTCAATTATATGGCCCGTGCCATAAAGCAGATGAGTAAGTATGGCCGCCCCGAATTCACGGCCGGAAGGCGTCCTCACAGAATCAGCTTGACGACCTTCTATCGAATTCACCACAGGAAATTCTCTTCCGCAAGGGCACCTGTCTTCCGATTTAATTACCACATCTCCGGTGTCATAACGCACCAAAGGCATCGCCCTGTTCCAGAAGCCAGTTGCCACCAGCTTGCACGTGTTACCTTCTGAATCCAGGGGAATAAGCTCGGCCAGTCCGTAATCTTGTTGGATATGGTATCTGCCTTTCTCGCAGGTGAAGATATAACAAACCCTCTCAGCAGAACCGTAATAATCGTATACTGGACACCCAAAAGCTTCGCTAATGGTAGCCTTCATCAAGTCACCTAGCGTCTCAGATGATGTCAGAACAGCTTTCAAATCCAATCTGGCGCCTGAATCAAGACAGGTCCGAGCAAGCAAACCCACTGCCGAAGGGTACCCAACGATAGCTTTGACTTTATAGCGTTTCATTGCCAGAGCATAGTCTTTTGCCGTACTGGTTGATAGATGATACGTGGATAGGATCAGCTCCTTCATTAAAGGGTCATAGGTGCATAATTGTCGGCGAGTTTCATCCGGCTTGACGATCAACCTTCCTGTAAGATAGGCACATCTGTCCCTAAGACCGATCCCAGCCCAATCCCACTGCCTTCGTACGAACGCGTGTTCATTTCCGATGGAGAACAGGTCTCTCAGAATTTGTAAGGGCGTGCCGGTAGTTCCTCCTGTACGAGCAGTGTGCAGTGCCCATTGGGGGTATTTGGTCGAGATGATTGAATCTTCTGCTTCTAATACATTCTTTTTTGATAATATGGGAAATAATTTGATATCATCAAGTGTTCTTATGCTGTCCGCAGAAATTCCCCAGTCGTCCATCAAATTTCTATAGTAAGGCACGGTCTTGTAACAATGACGAATGATACGCTTAAGAAGTTTCAACTGTAATTGGCGTAATTCCTGTTCACTAAACCACTGGCTTTGGGCGAGCTGGTTCCTGCGTATCCAGAAGGGACCAGCACAGCGCTTGACAAGCAGGTTAATAACACCATTTGCTATGACTTTACAACTCATATTGATCAGTTCCTATTCATAAAATGCAGTATATAACCTGCCTAACGCTGATAGTTGGAGGCTTAGCGGAAAGATTAAAAGATCATTGGTCGAATTGGTCATTCTCTCTAATCATGAGAACGAACGCGACCTTATCCATATTTCCCAAAGTCCCTCTTGCCTAAATGGTAGCTTTGGAGCAGTTCTGCAATACGACCTCGTTCACCGGCCTTAACCACCCGATATTATGCACCGGCAAAGATAATGCACTGTATACCCACAATCCTGTACCTGACTTTTTTAGGCCAGTGAAGATGCTCTTAGTTTTGTTTTACGTATAAGCTTTCGAATAAAGTTTCACCCTTGCCTAAGATTGGGCTTTTGCATCACGATAGGGTTGACGTACAAAGCAGTCTCTAACCACACAAAGCGCCACATCAATCGCATATCGACCTGACCTTGACTACGATATCACCAATCCTCGCCACCAAAGCGAAGTGTTTCCATACTTCTCTGGTTCTCTCGCTTGTTTACCCTTTATTTCGGAAATTAACAAAGTGCTACGCCCGCCAGGTTTTCTTTTTCAGAGTCTTTCCTCAATTGTTTCTTTATTCATCAATAATTGTTTCCAGCCTACTAAGGAATACCACGCACCGGTTAAGTAGGTCCGTGCAACTTCGAATGAGCGTTTCCTCTGGTTTCTGTGAAGCAGTGCCATGGCCAGCCAATACGGAACTCTCAAAAGGCAAAATAGTGCTGTTAGAAAGCGAGCAAATTGGAATGCCAGTTTGCTTCTGTGCAGTTTCATAAAAATCAACTGGCTTCCGAATAGCTGCAGTTTAAACTCTTTGGGCATCTTCTTAGTAGTCTGGTCTCCAACGTGAATTATTTTCGCCTCTGGGGTAAACAGGATCCTCCAACCATTGCTCTTAAAGCGATAACACCAGTCAGGGTCGTCTCCATATACAAAATAGGCTTCATCCATCAAGCCTACTTGTTCAATGGCCTCTCTCCGGACTAGGCAACAACAACCACATATAGCTTCCACCTCTCTAACATCATTGAAGTCCCACCAAGTCATTCTCTCTCTTCCGAAGAATTTACTCTTTGGAAAGAGCTTGTAAAGATATGTCGTGGACAAGAGCATGTTTAGACAAGATGGGTACATGAAACAGGTTCTGAGTAACGTCTTGTCAGGCCAGAGCACTTTACAACCAACAGCGGCTGCTTCCGGATGCGAATCAGCAAATTTGACCATTTTTTCTATTGCATTGTCTAAAATGACTGTATCGGAGTTTAGAAGCAGAATATATCTCCCTTTCGCTATCTCAATGCCCTGATTACTAGCTTTTATGAATCCCTCGTTTTTCTCGTTTTCTAATATTCTCACTTCTGCGAATTCTTTCCTCACCATCTCAACACTTCCGTCCTTTGACGCGTTGTCAACATATATAACTTCAAAATCCACTCCTTTGGTCTGGTCATACACGGATCTCAAGCAGTTGTACAAAAGATCCTTAACGTTCCAAGCTACGACTGTTATTGATACGTCTACCATAGTTCGACCTCATTGTTAACTTCAGTTATTGGGCTTTGGCGTAGACTTTCTGTAAAGGGCGGAGCAAAATCGCGGCGGTTTTGCTCCGCCCTTTACATCTTCCTCCGCCAGCTTCACGAATGGAGTTCCGAACACATCAATTTGCGGGCTGATGCTCGCTTCAACCTTTTGCGCTCTTTGCCAGCGTCAACGCGAGTAAGACGAAGTTGCCCCATTGGGTACTGATTGCGTTCTTACTTTTTTGAAAACTCTAATATTGTAAAATTGCTCGTTGTCATAATCATCGAAGTATGCCTGATGTTCATACAAATCCTCGATTATGTCTTCGATCGCGTACTGCGGTTGAAAGCCTAAGTATGTTTTGGCCTTGTCTATGGTGACTTTGTAATTCCGGAAATCTTCGATATTTTTTATTATTATATCCAATTTTCCGCCTAACAACTTTTCCATCTCGTCTTTTACCATATCACCGACTTGACCAACTGTATAGTTTCCGCTGCTGACATTAAAAACTCCACTTAGAGAATAATCTGCCTGGATAGCTCTTAGATATGCGGAAGCCGCATCTCGGATATCTAAGATAGGACGCCAAATGGATGGGTTGTTTACTACTATTGTTCTTTCAGTGATAGCACATTTAAACATTGTGTTCACGATTAGGTCCATTCTCATTCGGGGACTAAATCCGCATACAGTGCCTTGCCTTAATGCTATGACTGAGAAGTTTTCATCTCCAAGCTGCAGAACGCCCCTTTCACCCTGTAATTTCGATATCCCATATGGGTAGCCACACGTCACCGGGCTTTCTTCATCGTAGAGTTCTTTAACGGTGTATCCGTATACTGAACAGGAGGACGCATAAATAAAGCGCTTTACCCCAGCTTTTTTGGCGATGAAGGCGACGTATGAAGGCAGGGCTGCGTTAAATACAAAATTCATCGATGGGTCAAACTCAGCCATCGGGTCATTTGAAAGACCGGCCAGAAAGAGGACTTGGTCATATCCCTCCAAATCTTCCGGGTTACACTTGAAAAGGTCCTTTTGGACGACATTTACGCTTTCCGGCAAGTGATTGCCGAACCACAGCAAATCGACAACGTCAGTGTCGTATCCATGTTCGAGCAAAACGGGTATCAATTGCGAACCGATATAACCTGCCCCACCTGCAACCATAAGTTTCATTTTTTCATTTCCTAATTTGGTGAACTACTGCCTTATTAATTCGTTATATTTGTCACAATTAAGCGACGTATCAACCGGAACGCTAAAAGGAACATCATTTATAGATAGTTCTCCTATCTTTCTCGCCTCGTCCAGACTTTCTGCGTATTGAAACACGGTTCTTCTTTTTCCTCCTACGTGTATAACTCCTGTGATATCTTTGTCAAGCAATTTGCTGATTTTGTTGGCAATTATAGAAGCGCTTTCCCTGCTCGTCCACTGGTCGGCAAAGGCTTTGTCGTAGGGAAAGATATTGGGCCCGAATGTTGTTCTTACAATTAGCGATTTATCATATAGTCTGGCGGCACATTCGCCGCCCAGCTTTGACCAGGCATATTTATTGACCGGGTAGACAGGGTCAGTTTCTTGGTAATTGCCCTTGTCACCTTTAAAGACATAATCCGTAGAAATGTAAATTAACCGGGCGTCGAATTCCATGCATAACTTCACCACGTTGGAAGTACCGACGATATTGACTTCGAGTGCTTTCAACGGGTCCTTTTCGGTTAATGGTGGCGAAGTGAACGCTGCCGCATGGACGATCAATTCGCAGCCATTTGATTGAACGTATTCTTTCATCTGGGCGTAGTTTGTAACATTGAAATCTCTTGAAGATGGATAGTTTATATCGGGGCGTATTTTCCTAAATTCTGAGCCTAATAGGCCGCTTCCCCCAGTATAAATAATCTGTGAGTTACTTATCATTTCATTAATCGATCCTTGTTGACCTTAATATGTCACAATTTCCCGTAAATAAAATTACCGGAGCGCTCATCACTCTTCCATTCATTAACAGACGGTGCATTTCTGTCCTTATCGGAAATCAGGCTAGTTGACGATGCCATCCGGTCAAACAGCTTTTTCAAATTAGCATCACACAATGTCCAATCTATGTCTTTCGCCAGAGGTGATATACCAGCTTCACAGTCTGGACTGTACTTGCCCGAGCAGAAATATTCGATCAGAGTATCTTCTGTAAAGAAGTTGCCGTGGGCAAATCCAGGAGGAATCCAAATCCACTCTTGGTAATCTGCTTGGTGGTCGGCAGGCATATCATATAGGATGATTTTACCGAATGTCGGGGAGCCCTTTCTTATGTCCAAGACCATGTCAATCATTCTGCCGGTTAAAGTGCGTACTAATTTGCCCATATAGGGATTCCACTGAAAGTGTAAGCCGCGGATAGTACCCTTTCTGGAGTAGCTTTCATTGCACTGCACGAATCTAACATCTCTTATGAAACCCATGTCCGGATGATGGTTGAAATCACTGTTTCTGTAATGTTCTGTAAAGTTGCCTCTGTGGTCACGAAAACGAGCAAATCTAACTACTTTAATTGCCTCCATGGACAATGTCTTAACTTCCATCAGTTTCACGAGCAAGGCCGTCCTATGTTTCGCACAGATACTATTAATTGGAGCATGACTTGCTATCGTTCACTCCAACCGACTAACATAGTACATGTCAGCCTAATGCAATCTGATCCCCGCAGGGAAAGTCATTACTCGTAGCGGTCGGCCAGTCCGTTTGGTATGGGGCGCAGCGCACTTATCAGATACGCACGACTCTCCCGGCTCTTGAATATCCGGTATCTTACCCTGTGACGACTAGCCTGGAAGAGAACGCTGCGGAGCGCCTCGAACCGCCTTAAGGTGGCTCGAAAGACCGCCTTAGATTTCGAGTCGTCTTTCATGGATACGCAAAATATGCCTCTGGGCGATAGCCAATTTAGATAGCGATTAAGCTGTACCACGGCGTCTGTTACGTCAAGATAGTACAATACCTCGTTAAACACGATAGCGTCGAACACAGAGTCGCGTTCCGGCGTAAATTCACAGAGATCACAGACATGGAACGTCGCCTCGTGCACCTTCTTGTTCTCAAGCACCTCGTTCTTGGCCATTCTGATAGCGTACTCACAGATATCGACACCAACGTAGCGAGAGATATCCCTTCCCTGCGTAGTGTCAAGGCCAAGCGCCCCCCCCACAACCAACATCCAATACGGACTGCGCATCGGGCACATAATGCCGAATGAGTATTGTGATTACGGCATCTCTTACATCGCTGGATAGGGTTCCCGTAAGGTAAAGTCGCTTAGGCCCCGCAAGTTCGCTGTCCCAGAAAGCCGCGCTGCGATGGGCTGGCATGTAGCCGAGCTTACGTTCTACATATCGCAAAAGAGCAGGGCTTGCTGCATATATGAAAGACCTTAGATAATAGTGTAAGACGCCATGTAATCGCCACCGAATAGGCATGATACAACCTCTCTTTGTTATAGACAGCTCTTTTTAGAAAGCCAATATTTAATACAATAATTCCAAAACTTCGCTGCTCGCGACTCTATCAATAACGATGCTTGCTGTATACCTGTTTATCTTCTACTTTCTCTGCAATCACGCACATACTCTTTGCCACCGGTTTTATTCGTCCCAGATATTTCACAGACTTTGTCCTAAAGCCCCTCTTTTCTAATACGTTCCTCAAACTTTTCAACGTGTAAAATCTTAGATGTGCAAATTCCGGGTCAAAATGTCTTTCGAAATTACAGATCGATATGAGTATGTTTTTAAGTCTGTTGTGCATTGGCGTGGTCAATATGAATAAGCCATCGATCCTTAACACTCTATTAATTTCGTTTACGAACGTATCAGTAAAGGCTATGTGCTCAATCACATCTCCAGCCCATACAATATCAAAGAACTTATCGTCAAATGGTATCTTTTCCTGGCAGTTTCCGACTTCAAAGTGAAGCTGCGGATATTTTTCTCTGGCAACACGTACCGCTTCCTTGCGCACTTCAACCCCATATGGGTCATGCCCAATCTCAGAGAGTCGATGACACCAATAACCGGTCCGGCAGCCAATGTCCAACACTCTGCTACGTTGCTTATCTTTTAGCAGTTCGAGTAGACGGTCCAATCTATTCTTTTCTATTCCCATAACGCAAGATATGAATATCACTCCCTTCACATGTAGCGAACAACATCAGGACGGTAGAGCACGACCCTCGTACTGGGGGCAAGCAGTCCTGAACAAGTGCCACACCAGAGAAGAGTCGAACAACGCAATTACGGAAAACAACAGTAGAACCATTTTTCCTCTTGTGAAAAAACGGCTCGCCCGCACTTAGGAAAATGCGGTGGACCGTATCCACATTCGCCACAACGGTCTGCGTCTCAGAGGTAGTTTGGGAGCAATTCTGCAGAACCATATCCTGAAGTAACACAGATTTAGAAACCGCGCCAAAGCTCGGAAAATGGAAACTCGGATTACTCTGGACAACTTGTTTGGAATAATGTAAAGGCTCCTGACTGGAAAAAGTCTACCGCCCAGACGCAGTTTGTGTTCGTATCTGCCTCGCATACTGTCAATGCACGTAACATTTTCCTCGAGCACGTTTTTTGCTAGCTCGCTAAAAACTACTCTCCCCACACTTATCTTTGCTAGTTCTTTTGAGCTCGAGCGCGCGTTTAAGAACTCAAAATATCGGTGTCCAAATTTGTAGTTATATTCATACCCGAGGCACCGTGTACCGGACCTGACTTCGAGTAATCGCAGCCTGTTGTGCCTTAGCTGAGCTGCAGCGAGTTCGCGATGAAAGTCCAGCGCTGCCGGCCAGTCACTGAAATGCCCAAGCTTACCTAAGCTTCGCCAATAAGACTGATGCATATTGATAAAGTTCTCAAATGTCTGTTGAAAGTTTTCTCTTGAGGCAAAGGCTGAAACCAGACGGTTTGTCTGAGGGTCTAAGGCTTTGTAGCTTCTCCTAATATCCCAACGTTCTCCCTTTTTAAGGCTAGCTAACTGCTTCTCCCAAGGCTCAGCTAGCTGAAAGTATGTTTGCACGCCTTTACACTCACTTAGGACAAGATAACGGTAGGCAAGCAATTCCTCGCAGGCATTCTTTAAATCACCGTAGTGTTCATACAAACCCGCAATAGGTCCTATATGCACAATATCCCATTTGTCTTTAGAAAGTAACTCAAAAAACTTCTTTATAACCGCTCTCATATAGCCTTTGGCTAAAGGGATACTGAATTGGCTAAGAGTAAAATCCGAGCCTACAATTTTTCCCGCGCGCATAAATACAGGTCCCAACCAAATCTTATCGAGAAACAAAGGTATTATCCCGACTAATTGGTTATTACTGCGGAAAACAAATACCCTTAAATCTCGATCCTTTCCGTAGTACTTCCACCATATTCTGCACCAATCGTAAGTCAGGAATACCTCACCTTCCACTGATTCCACAAATTCATCCCACTGTTGTTGAACCCCTTCCAATCGGTCAAAATTGTCATATATCTCAGCCTGCACAACATCTTTTGTCTCCATATCCGTTGCAGTTATCATTATGTCCTTTGTGTTACCCATTGCTCAAAAGTCTACCTCTTGACCAGATTGTAAATTTTCTCAGATGCTTGCCAAATAACCCTAGCACGCATACTACTGCAAGCGTCAAAAGCTCCGATGTAGGACACTTCTTCCCCTCCCACTCCTGTTTTGAACCGCGAGACAGTGGGATTCTTTTCGAAATCAATTCCCCCAACATCATATTTCTGTTTCCCGCGTCTATTAGACGCAACAATTGATTTCCACCATGTCAAATAGGATGCCTCACACGCTAGTCCTCGTTCCGTACTTGCTGCCAATAACATGATTGCTGTATCACCCTGATAGCTAGTAAGATGGGCGCTCACCGGCTCGTTATTATAGTAGGCTAGAATTACAGTCATTTTCTCTTCCATCGGTAAGTCACGTTGGGTTCGGATAAACTGCTGTGGGTCAAGCCCTTTAAAACCCTTTCTACGAACCAGATCAAGGTACAACCTTGCCAATATTGTAAGCGACTCGTCGTCGGTTCTTGCTTTTGTTTCAATACCTACAGCCTCAGACTTCTTCAGTTTTCGCCGCCAACTTTGATGCAGACTCTTGCGTAGCAGCCCTCCGGAGGAATTTAGTGACAACAGCATAGTATGATAAGGTTTAGCACTTGGAACGCGGTAAAAGCCACTTGCTTCAAGCAACTTAGCGAATTCATCTCCTCTCTCGTTATCACATACGTTGGGCACAATTCTGAGAACATTAACCCTTGTTCCCACGTAGGTCCTCTGTAGAATATTCAACGCTTCCCCCGTGCACCTGAAGCAACCGTCTAAGCCTCGCACCAGCGGACCCCATTGTACGTAACCTATTTTAAGACGAAGGGGTTTGATATATTTAATACGAACCTGACACATTGTTACAACATTGCCATTTTCATCTTTGACCACAACCCTGCTGATTTCCTGATTATCCATCTCTGCACGATTTTCCTGATATGCCCAGGTTTGATATATGCTGTAATCTGCGAACTCGCTGCCATAGTGCTCCCAATCGGCCTTGCTAATATTGTCAACAATTGTTTCGTACTGCGCTTCTATCGATCCCATTAACTAAAACCTCCAAGAAACAACCTTCTAATTGACTGTAAATACATACGCACCTCATATGCGCCGCTAACTTTAAGTTTGAATTTTACCATACTTTCTTTGGCCGACACCAGGAAGCGTCCTATCTTCAAGTGATCAGTTGCGCTATCGACCATAGTCGGCTGTATGGTAAAACCCAGCCTATAACCGGCTTTTTTAGCGAACCTACAGACTCTGGTGTCATAAGCACCGTGGGGATAGCTTATCGCTGAAACCTGATGACCAACGATCCTTTCCAAGGCGCGCTTAGAATTAACCAGCTCGGCTTCCAACCTGCTATCTTCAACTTCTGTTAGTACAGGATGCGAGAGGGTGTGGGAGAATATCTCAAATCCATCATTGTCCAACTCTGCAATCTGTCCTTGGGTCATGACAGTTTCGTTTTTGTCAGGGCAATTCTCCGGCATCTTCCAACGAAGGGGTTGTCCGAGATTGCCGGTCGGCACGAAGATTCCCGCTGGTAGTCTGTGCTCTTTTAAAATAGGCACAGCGTTTTCTATGATACTTACAAAAGCATCGTCGAAGGTTATGGCAGCCAAAATTTTAGCTCCATCTATATGGGCGCTCTTGATCTTTGAGGGTTTAACCACAGAGCATTTCTGGGTCAAATAAGCCATCTGTTTAGTGAACCCTTTAACATCTGCCCTATTTATGCCGTGATAATATAAGACAACACGGCGAGGTTTCTTGTCAAAAAGATTAACAACCAAGGCATAGAATACCGCCAGAATAAATTCCATTATCTCTTTAAGCCGACCCAAGACAATATGTGTGACAGTCGATATCAGCAGTCTTTACCTCGAACACTATGTTTCTGGTTTATCTATAGATTGAGTCTGGGCACTTACACAGAATATCCCGTGTTATTCCGGTTGACGATTATAGTCGAAACATCAAACATTTCAGATCGAGTTTACCTTGGAAGCAGATCTGTCCTTGATATTGCCCCGTTGTGCAGAATTGTTGGCAGAGCGCCGCACAGTCCCAAGAGAATGTAAAAGAAGTTTCTACATGGAGAAAAGATTGAAACGGAATTAAAAGTGACAAGGACACCGAATAAGGCGCCGGCCAAACACCATACAAGCCATATATCGCAATCACGACTCAACAACCAGAATTTTTCAAACAATTTTTTAACGGCAGTCATAATTATCCCGCAGAAGGGGATAAAACCGACAAACCCATAGCGACATAGGATTAACAGATAATGGTTAACTATATCGGTGTGACTCCGGCCATCAATCTTTTTAGACCAGCCCGGATCAGCTAACCCATATCCGGTCAGCCAGTGACCAGCCATTCCACCCTCGAAAAGAGCAACTTCGATTAATTTCGCCCGGTACCATGCGGTTTGAGGGCTAAGGGCAAACCTATCAGCAACATTGTAAAAATGACGATTGCTTGTTATCTCTACAACCGCGCACATTATCACCACCGTTACTACTGCTTGTTTCCAATATCGCCGATAGCGGTAGAAGGCAATAAAAGAAATCGTTACAATGGCAGCAAGCCAAGAACCGCTCGACATAGAGAAAAACACGCCCAAAAGGGTGAGACCCATCCCAATCCCGTAAAGCCATATATGCTTTCTTACACTTTTAAG
>Ga0114930_10005015_pt1 | contig 10989 bp, 11 predicted proteins | sample AnhtaG_FD_87300 | JGI IMG/M metagenome (GOLD analysis project Ga0114930, IMG submission 87300) | Deep subsurface microbial communities from Anholt, Denmark to uncover new lineages of life (NeLLi) - Anholt_01485 metaG | ecosystem: Environmental > Aquatic > Marine > Oceanic > Sediment | place... | reverse complement strand
CGCGACCGCCTTCTGGTACTCGCGGAACAGTACGCGCGCCACCTCGATATCCGCCGGGCCCGCCGGCTCGATGCGCGCCGTGCCCGGCGCCTGCTTGATCGCGGCCCTAGACATCGATCGTTCCCTCCAGGTACGGCGCCACGCGCCCGGCGATGCGCACCCGCTCGCCCTTGAGCTCGACGGCCAGCTCGCCGCCGCGCGGCGAAAGCTGCCGCGCGCTGAGCTTGGCCTTGCCCAGCACCTTGGCCCAATACGGCGTCAGCGTGCAATGCGCCGAGCCGGTCACCGGATCCTCGTCGATCCCGTGGGTGGGCGCGAAGAAGCGCGACACGAAATCGACGCCCGCAAAACCGTTGCCGCCACCCGGCGCGGTCGCGATCACCGGCTTGCCGACGCGCTTCAATCCCGTCATCTCGGGCTTCAGATTCTTGACCGTGTTCGCGTCGGCCAGCACGCACAGGAGATCGCGCTTGCCCGCCAGGACCTGCTGCGGCCGCGCGCCCAGGGCGCGCTCGAGCCCGTCGGGCACGACGACCGGCTTGGCGTCCCAGGCGGGAAAATCGAGGGCGTAGAGCGCGCCCTCGCGCTCGACGCCGAGCTCGCCCGCGCGCTGCGTCGAGAAGCGCACCGACTTGAGCGAAGGCTCGAGTTTGGTCATCACCACCGCCGCGGAGGCCAGCGTGGCATGGCCGCACAGCTCGGCCTCGACCGCGGGCGTGAACCAGCGGATCGCGTAGCGCCCATCGCCGCCGACGAAGAACGCGGTCTCGGCCAAATTGTTCTCGGCCGCGATCGCCTGCATCGTCGCTTCGGGCAGCCACTCCTTGAGCGGGCACACCGCCGCCGGGTTGCCGGCGAACACGCGGCCGGAGAAGGCGTCGAGCTGGTACAGGGGAAGCTTCATGCGCCGCTCCGCGTCACGCGTTGGCGTGGCCGCCCGCGGCCATGCGGCGGATCAGCCGCTGCTTGATCGCGGGCCATTCGTCGTTGGTGATGCTGAAATAGACGCTGTGGCGCAGCCGGCCGTCGGCGCAGATCACGTGGTTGCGGAAGATGCCTTCCTCGGTGGCGCCGAGGCGCGTCAGCGCGGTGCGGGACTGGAAGTTGAGCGAATCGGTCTTGAACTCGACGCGGATGCAGCCCCAGGTCTCGAACGCGTGCGTCAGCATCAGGAGCTTCGCCTCGGTGTTGACGGCGCTGCGCTGGTGCGGCCGCGCCACCAGGGTCCAGCCGATCTCGGCCCTGCGGTTGGCGCGGTCGATATTGGCGAAGCGCGTGGTGCCGGCAAGCGTGCCGTCGGCGCGCACAATTGTGGCGAACGGCAGCGCGGTGCCGGCGCGCTGCCACGCCAGGGCCTCGGCGATGTAGCCGCGCACGTCCTCGCGCGTCTTGAGCGGCTTGGGGAACCACTGCGTCAGCGCGGGGTCGAGAATGCCGAGCAGCGCGTCCTCGTGCCCCTGCGCCAGCGGCACCATGCGCACGCCGGCGCCTTCCAGCGTCACCGGCTTGACATCCATAGCGTTCACCGGCTTTCCGCCCGTGGCCGTCTCCATCTCCGCGATCATGGCCGATGCTCCCTAGCCGCGCCAGAAGGGCTTGTCGGCCTCGCGCAGCACCTCGCCGTGGCCGATGCCGATGTCGTCGAGCATGCGGTCGTCGAGGGTCGCGAGCATCCGGCGCTGCAGCGCACGCTCCTGCCAGGTCAGAAGCAGATCGGCGGCGCGCACCGCCGCCCGGCGCAACGCGCCGCCGAAACCGCTCACCGCCCCGCGCGGCGCGGCCAGCGCGCCGGAACCCTGGAACCGGCTGGGGATTGTCATTGTCCTGCTCCGCATTGGCTTGGCTTTGTGCTTGGGACATTTTGATACAATTGACAAATTGGATTGGTCAATCTAAACATTGCACCATGACAAGTTGGACGCCGGATTTGTCCGGGCAAGACGGGCTGCAATACGAGCGATTGGCCGACGCGATCGCCGAGGCGGTGCGGCGCGGCGAACTGGCGCCGGGGGCGAAGCTGCCGCCGCAACGCGACCTGGCGTGGAAGCTGGGCCTGGCGGTGGGCACGGTGAGCCGCGCCTACCAACTGGCCGAACAGCGCCGGCTGGTGTCGGGGCAGGTCGGCCGCGGCACCTACGTCTTGGACCCGGCCAACGACCGCGGCGACGCCGGCCCGCAAAGCGGCGCCGTCGACCTCGTGCACAATGTGCCGAACATCTCGGGCCAGGTGCCGGCGCTGGCCGCGGCGCTCAATGAGATAGGCCGCATGCCGGGCCTCGGCAGGCTGCTCGACTACCAGCCGGAGAACGGCCATCCGCGCTACCGCGCCGCGGGCGCGGCGTGGATGAAACGCGCGGGGCTGGAGATCGAGCCGGACCGGCTGATCCTGACGGGCGGCGCGCAGCATGCGCTCGCGATCTCGCTGCTGGCGCTGGCCAAGCCCGGCGAGGCGGTGTTGACCGAGCGGTTGACCTTCCACGGCGTGGCCGATGCCATCGCGGTGGGCGGCGCGCGCCCCGTCGGCGTGGCGATCGACGAAGAGGGAGCGGTCCCCGAGGACCTCGAGCGCGCCGCACGCGCGACCGGTGCGCGCCTGGTATTCCTGACCCCCACGGTCCACAGCCCCACGACCGGGACCATGAGCGCCAAGCGCCGGGGCGAGATCGCCCGGGTGTTGAACGCGCGCGAGCTGATCCTGATCGAGGACGACGTCTATGGCTACCTGCCGGCGCACCGCCCCGCCCCGATCGCCTGCCAGGCGCGCGAACGCGTGATCTACATCGCCAGCGTGTCGAAGTGCCTGGGGCCGGGCCTGCGCGTGGCGTGGATCGCGGTGCCCGAGGCGCTGCGCGACCGTCTGCGCGAGGCGCTGCGCGCGACCGCGCTGCGCCTGCCCGCGTTCGGCCCCGAAATCGCGGCGCGCTGGATCGAGGACGGCACCGCCGAGCGGCTGGTGCAGGAGCTGCGGCGCGATACGGCGGCACGGTTCGCGATCGCCGAAGCGGCGTTCAAGCGGCTTGCCTGGCGCGGCCGCCCCGACGCGCTGCACGCCTTCATCGACCTGCCGGCGCGCTGGCGCGACGACCGGTTCGCGGCCGAGGCCGAGCGTCGCGGCATCCGCATCTGCGCGGCGCGCGAGTTTGCGGCCGACGGCGCGGATGCGCCCAACGCTTTTCGCGTCGCGATCGGCGCCCCGCGCGACCGCGCCACGCTGCGGCGCGCGCTGGAGACGCTCGCCCATATCGTCGAGCTCACGCCCGCAGCGGCGCCCGAGACCCAGCGCCGGCACATCGTCTGACCTCCGGGGTCCCCGCGCGCCGATGCCCGAGTTGATGGGCCCCCTGTTCCTGTTCGCGGCCGCCATGGCGCTGACGCCGGGGCCCAACAACATCATGGTCACGGCCTCGGCGGCGAATTTCGGCTTCCGTCGCGTCATGCCGCACATGGTGGGCGTGACGCTGGGCTTCGCGTTCATGATCCTGGCCGTGGGCCTGGGGCTCGCCGGGCTGTTCCAGGCCGCGCCGAGTCTGCACCTGGCGCTCAAATACCTGGGCGCGGCGTATCTTCTGTACCTCGCCTGGCGCATCGCGCGCGCGGGCGAGGGCGACGGCGCCCGCGCCGACGCCAGGCCGATCGGGTTCCTCGAAGGCGCCGCGTTCCAGTGGATCAATCCCAAGGCCTGGATCATCGCCATCGGCGCCATGACCACCTACACCACCGTGGGCGGGTCGATGCTGACCGAAATGACCGTCATCTCCGCCGTGTTCGCGGCGGTCACGTTTCCATCGCTGGCGGTCTGGGCGATGTTCGGCGCCGGGCTCGGCCAGTGGCTGGAGCGGCCGTGGGCGCGCAACGCCTTCAACTGGACGATGGCGGCGCTTCTCGTGCTGTCGCTGGTCCCGGCGTTCTGGTGAAAGCGTCCCGGCGGCGCGGGCTCAGACCATGAACCCGTAGCTGCGCCTGAGCGCGCGCACCGCCAGCGCCTCGACCCCGAAATACTGCGCGATCTGCGCTTCCGTCAGGCCCATGTCCAGGAGCGCAGCGAGCGACGCCGGCCCCACCGGCCAGGCGACTCCCTCGACGAAACTGCGTTGCAGCGCGGTTTCCAACTCGTGCCGCGGCAGCGCTTGAGCGATGTCCATCATGGCCCCTCCCTCGGCATCTGGATTGCGACGCGGCCAATTTCTCCAAGGATCGTGTCGAGATCGTGGCGCGTGCGTGGCCATTGCGTGATGGGTTGCGGGGCCGCGCGATCGCACGGTGAAATCTGCGCGAGCGCGGCCCCGTAACCCTGTCGTCATGTTTCGGGCCGCCGCCGCGGCGCGGGTCAATACGAAATCCTCACGACCTCGATCGCCTCGGGGCCGGCGGGGGTGCGTACCTCTACCGTGTCGCCCTCCTGCGCCTTCATCAGGGCGCGTGCGACCGGCGAGGTCCAACTGATCTCGCCCCGGTCGATGCGCGCCTCGTCCACGCCGACGATGCGCACGGTGCGCTCGCGCTCGGAGGCGTCGAGATAGGTGACGGTGGCGCCGAAGAACACCCGGTCGCGCGCCTTCTGCTGCGCCGGGTCCACCACCTCGGCGATCTCGATGCGCTTCATCAGGAAGCGCATGCGCCGGTCGATCTCCCGCAGGCGCTTCTTGCCGTAGATGTAGTCGCCGTTCTCGGAGCGGTCGCCGTTGCCGGCGGCCCAGGACACGACCTCGACCACTTTCGGCCGCTCGACCCGCTTCAAGTGCCGAAGCTCCTCGCGCAGCCGTGCGAGGCCATCGGGCGTGATGTAGTTCTTGGCGCCTACGGGCAGTGGGGCGGCGGACTCCTCGTCCTCGCGTTCGCTGTCGGCCATGGCGCGCATTCTAGGGCTGCGCCGGCAGCGGCTTCAACGAGCGCAGATGGGCGACGACGGCGTCGAGGTCGCGGATCGTCATGCGCGCGTAGTAGGCGAAAGGCATCGGCGGCGACAGCTTGCGCCCGTCGCGCGAGACGCCTTGGGTGATGGCGCGCTTGATCTCGCCGTCGGTCCACCGGCCGATGCCGGCCTCCCGGTCGGGCGTGATGTTGGGCGGCACCACCAGGCCGCTGGGCCCGGCGACCGGCACGCCGCCCGCGCCTGCCCGCGCCAGGTCGCGGCCCGTGCCGTCGGCCCGCATCGGCGTGTGGCATTCCATGCAATGGCCCACGGGGCCCGCCAGGTAGGCGCCATAGGCCACGCGATCCGACTGCGGCGGCGGATCGGGGTCGCCCGCGGCGTTGCCCCAATTGTCCGGCAGCCTGATGCGATAGACCGACTTGGCGGCGGCGTTGCGGACCGGCGCCACGGTGCGCAGGTGGGCGACGATCGCCGCCGCGTCGCGGTCCGATATCTTGCTGTAGAACTCCACCGGCATGGGCGGGCCGATCACCGTGCCGTCCGGGCGCACGCCCTCGCGGATCGCACGCGCGATCTGCTGGTCGGTCCAGCGGCCGATGCCGGTCTCGGCGTCTTGGGTGATGTTGGGCGCGACCGCGGTGAAGGGCGGCAGTTCGATGACGAAGCCGCCGGCCAGCGTCTTGTCCCGTTGCTCCGACCCGTCCGGGTTCTTCGGCGTGTGGCAGTTGCCGCAGGCCGCGATGGTGTTGACGAGATACGCCCCGCGCTCCGCCGGCGTTTCGGCGAGGGCGGCGACCGAAAACACCGCCGACAGGCCGAAAACCGCGGCTTGGCTTGGTCGCATCAAGGGCCCCCTTGGCTCCTATGCGGAGAACGGTCGCACCGTGTGCGCGTGGTTGAGCGGCCCGTGGCCGTGGCCGAGGCCCGGCGCGGTTTCCAGCGCCTTGCGCACATAGGCGCGCGCGCGCGCGACCGCTTGCTCGAGGCTCAACCCCTGCGCCAGGCCCGCAGCAATGGCCGAGGCCAGCGTGCAGCCCGTGCCGTGCGTGGACCGTGTCGCGATGCGCGGTTCCGCGAAGCGGGTGACGCCCGAGGCCTCGACCAAGAGGTCGTGGACCGTGTCGCCCGCGAGATGCCCACCCTTCATGAGCACGGCCTTGGGGCCGAGCGCCAGGATCGCCTTGCCGGCTCTTTCCATGTCGGTGGGCGTGGCGACCGTCATGCCGGTCAGCGCCGCCGCCTCGTCGGTGTTGGGTGTCAGCACGGTCGCCAACGGCGCCAGGCGCATCCTGACCGTGGCGACCGCGTCGTCCTTGAGCAGCTTGTGGCCGCCCTTGGCGACCATCACCGGGTCGACCACCAGCGCGGCGCGCGCGGCCTTTGCGCGGATGGTCGCGGCCACGGCCTCGATCACCGCGCGGTCGTGCAGCATCCCGGTCTTGACCGCGTCCGCGCCGATGTCGGCGAGGCACAGCTCCATCTGCTGCACGACGAATTTGGGATCGACGGCGACCACCCCGTGCACACCCGTGGTGTCCTGCGCGGTCAGCGCCGTGATCGCGGTCATGGCGTAGGCGTCGAGCGCCGTCACCGTCTTGATGTCGGCCTGGATGCCGGCCCCGCCGCCGGAATCCGACCCGGCCACGATCAGCACGCGCCCGCGCATCGATCAGCGCCGCCCGGATCGTCCCCCTCCCCCTAGCCTCCTCCCGCCTCGCGCAACTTTCGTCGCGCGGTGGGAGGGGGGACTCGAAACAGAGTCCCCTCCCCCCACGCGCGCGGCCGATGGCCCGCGCGCGAATCGGGGGAGGGATAGGGAGGGGGGTGGATTGAACGGCATGCCGGCCGCCGGGCAGGCCATGCTCCGGCCTACGCCGCGTCGCGACGGGCGGCCTGCTCGATCGCGGCGACGATCGTGTCGACCACGCCGGCGACCTTCTTCTCGTCCGCGCCCTCGGCCATGACGCGGATCACCGGCTCGGTGCCGGACTTGCGGATCAGCACGCGGCCGGCGGCGCCCAGGCGCTTCTCGCCGTCCTTGATCGCGCGCTTGACCTCGGCGTCGCCAAGCGGATCGGCGCGACCGAAGCGCACGTTCTTCAGGAGCTGCGGCAAGGGCATGAACACGCGGCCCACCTCGCTCGCGGGCTTGTCGCGCTCGACGATCACCGCGAGCACGTGCAGCGCCGCGATCAGCCCGTCGCCGGTGGTCCCGTAGTCCGAGAGGATGATGTGGCCGGACTGCTCGCCGCCCACGTTGTAGCCGCCCGCGCGCATCTGCTCGACCACGTAGCGATCGCCGACCTGCGTGCGCACCAGCTTGATGCCCTTTTCCTTGAGGTAGAGCTCGAGGCCGAGATTCGACATCACCGTGGCGACCACGCCGCGACCCTTGAGCCGCCGCGCCCGGCGCCACGAGTTCGCGACCAGCGCCATCAACTGGTCGCCGTCGAGCAGCCTTCCCTTCTCGTCCGCGATCATCACGCGGTCGGCGTCGCCGTCGAGCGCCAGGCCGAAATCCGCGCCGTGCGCCACCACCGCCTCGCACATCGCCTGGGGATGCACCGCGCCGCAATTGCGGTTGATGTTGGTGCCGTCGGGATCGACGCCGAGCTTGACGATCTGCGCGCCCAGCTCCCACAGCACCGTGGGCGCCACCTTGTAGGCGGCGCCGTGCGCGCAATCGATCACGATCTTGAGCCCGTCGAGACGCAGGCCCCGCGGGAAGGTGGCCTTGGCGAACTCGATGTAGCGGCCTTGCGCGTCGTCCAGCCGCCGGGCGCGGCCGAGGCGGTCGGGCGGCGACAGGCCGTCGCCGCCGTCGACCGAGGACTCGATCTCGGCCTCCACCTGGTCGCTGAGCTTGTAGCCGTCGGGGCCGAACAGCTTGATGCCGTTGTCCTGGTACGGATTGTGCGAGGCCGAGAGCATGACGCCGAGATCGGCGCGCAGGGAGCGCGTCAGCATGGCGACCGCGGGCGTGGGCATGGGGCCGAGCAGCGTCACGTCCATGCCCATCGAGATGAAGCCGGCGGTGAGCGCCGGCTCGAGCATGTAGCCCGAAAGCCGCGTGTCCTTGCCGATGACCACGAGATGGCGGTAGTCGCCGCGGCGGAACCGGCGCGCGGCGGCCATCGCCACCTTGAGCGCGGTTTCGGCCGTCATCGGCTCGCTGTTCGCGGTGCCGCGGATGCCGTCGGTGCCGAACAGCTTGCGGGCCATTGCTCCTCCGCCGGGACCGGACGCCCGTTCAAGCGGGCCTTCGGGCTGTATAACGGATAACCCCCTGGCGCGTAAAGAAACCGCCGGCAAAGCGAACGGGGCGCACGATGGCGCCCCGTCCCTATCCACTTGCCCGCGCCGCCGGCCCGGCGCGGCGATTCCGCCGATTCGAGTCGATCAGGCGCCGGGCTGCGGCTCGGGCTCCATGCCCCCCGGCGGCTTGCCGCCGGCGGTGGGCACCGAGGCGCGCCGGCCCGGACCTTGGGCCTGGGGCTTGGGCGCTTCGTCGTCGCCGCCGCCGCGATGGATCGGCTGGCCCGCCAGCACCATCTTGGCCTCCTCGATCGACAGCGTTTCGTGCTCGAGCAGGCCTTTGGCCAGCTTGTGCAGGTCGTCCAGGCGTTCGGTCAGGATCTTGCGCGCGGCCTTCTCGCCCTCGTCGACGATGCGGCGGATTTCCTCGTCGATCTGCTTGGCGGTCGCGTCGGAGACGTTCTTGCGCTGCGTGATCGAGTGGCCGAGGAACACCTCCTGCTCGTTCTCGCTGTAGCGCAAGGGGCCGAGCGCGCCGCTCATGCCCCATTCAGTGACCATGGCGCGCGCCAGGTTGGTGGCCTGGCGGATGTCGTCGGCCGCGCCGCTGTTGAGCTGCTCGTCGCCGTAGACGAGCTGCTCGGCCACGCGCCCGCCGAAGCACATCGCGATCTTGGCCTCGCACCACTTCTTGGAATAGCTGAGCCGGTCGCGCTCCGGCAGCGACATGGTCACGCCCAGCGCGCGGCCGCGCGGGATGATCGTCACCTTGTGCAAGGGATCGCCATCGGGGAGGTTGAGCACCACGATGGCGTGGCCGGCCTCGTGATAGGCCGTGGCCTCCTTTTCCTTCTCGGTCATGACCATCGAGCGGCGCTCGGCGCCCATCAGCACCTTGTCCTTGGCGTTCTCGAAGTCCTGCATGCCGACGGTGCGCCTTCCGCGGCGCGCGGCCAGCAGCGCCGCCTCGTTCACCAGGTTCGCCAAGTCCGCGCCGGAGAAGCCGGGCGTGCCGCGCGCGATCACGCGGGCGTCCACGTCGGGCGCGAGCGGTACCTTGCGCATGTGCACCTTCAGGATCTTCTCGCGCCCCAGGATGTCGGGGTTCGGCACCACGACCTGGCGGTCGAAGCGGCCGGGGCGCAGCAGCGCGGGGTCCAGCACGTCGGGCCGGTTGGTGGCGGCGATCAGGATCACGCCTTCGTTCGCCTCGAAGCCGTCCATCTCGACCAGGAGCTGGTTCAGCGTCTGCTCGCGCTCGTCGTTGCCGCCGCCGAGCCCCGCGCCGCGGTGCCGGCCCACGGCGTCGATCTCGTCGATGAAGATGATGCAGGGCGCGTTCTTCTTGCCCTGCTCGAACATGTCGCGCACGCGGCTCGCGCCCACGCCCACGAACATCTCGACGAAGTCGGAGCCCGAGATGGTGAAGAACGGCACGTTGGCCTCGCCCGCGATCGCGCGCGCGAGCAGCGTCTTGCCGGTGCCGGGAGGCCCGACCAACAGGCAGCCCTTCGGAATCTTGCCGCCCAGGCGCTGGAATTTCTGCGGGTCCTTCAGGAAGTCGACGATCTCCTCGAGCTCCTGCTTGGCCTCGTCGATGCCGGCCACGTCGTCGAAGGTCACGCGGCCGACCTTCTCGGTCAAAAGCCGCGCGCGCGACTTGCCGAAGCCCATCGCCTTGCCGCCGCCGGATTGCATCTGGCGCATGAAGAAGATCCAAACGCCGATCAACAGCAGCATCGGGAACCACGACACCAGGATCGAGAACAGCGAGGGCACGTTGTCCTCGCTCGGCTCGGCGCTGTAGACCACCTTGGCCTTGTCCAGCCGCTCGATCAGGTTGGCGTCCTGCGGCGCGTAGGTCGAGAACCCGCCGCCGGTAGCGTACTTGCCGTGGATGGTGTGGCCCTTGATCACCACCTCTTTCACCTGGCCGTTCTGCACCATGTTCACGAACTCGGAATACGGCAGCGTGGCTTGCGGCCCGCGCGTGCCCGAGGTCTGGAACAGGTTGAACAGCGCCACCAGCAGCAGCGCGATGATGATCCACAGGGCGAGGTTCTTGCCGAAGATGTTCACAGGACCGCGTCTTCCTGGCCTTCAAGGCCGCGTTCGTTCATGCCGCCGGAGCCGAACTTGCCCCTGCCCCAGGGCGGACGGAAAGGGATTTCCACGGCTTCTAGATGGGGTGCGGGGCGGCCGACGCAATGGCGAACCCCGGCGGCGCCAAGGGGGCGGATGGCGCAAAGACCGCGGAAAACGTAGGAATCCTACCAGCTTGGCCGGCCTTGCGTCCATCGCCTTCCGCGCATGGCCATTTCCACGGCCACCCCAGGGAAGCTGCGCAAACCAGCCGGTTTCCAGCCCAAATCGAGGGCAGGGTTAACGCCGCCAGGCGCGGAATCCCGCGCTCCGCCAAGTCCGCGCCGATTTGGGCGACGCCCGCCTGGCCCAGGACCGCCACACGCAAGCCCCGCCCAAGGCGCCGTCCAAGTCGCCGTCCAAGTCGCCCTCCCTTGGGGGCCCGCAGCAGGAACCGCCCGTCCCACGCCACCCGGCTTCCGGGGTTAAGGGCAACCCCACCCGCCACGGCGGCCGGCTCGCGGCAGACCAGCAGCGCCTGACCTAGCGGCACGACGCGGCAGCCGTGCAGCGTCCGGCCGCGAAAGCCCGGCGCGGCCAGCGCCCGCGCGAGCTCCTCCAGCCGCTCCAGGCGCGGCGGATAGGCGGCGCCCGCCACGATCATCAAACTGCGCGTCAGGACGCGCAGCCGGATTTCCTCCGGAGCTTCGCCCAGCATGCGTGGGTCCAGGCGGACGAACCCGGCGGGGTGGATCAGGGCGGCGCGGGCCGCCAGCTCG
>Ga0114930_10005014_pt1 | contig 10990 bp, 10 predicted proteins | sample AnhtaG_FD_87300 | JGI IMG/M metagenome (GOLD analysis project Ga0114930, IMG submission 87300) | Deep subsurface microbial communities from Anholt, Denmark to uncover new lineages of life (NeLLi) - Anholt_01485 metaG | ecosystem: Environmental > Aquatic > Marine > Oceanic > Sediment | place... | reverse complement strand
CCATCTTCTAAAGTTTCATCCTCTTCTTCTTCTTCTTCTTCTTCCTCTTCTTCCTCTACAGGAGCAACTCGTTCTTTTACTTTAGCGCCTGCCTTACTAGTTTTATCTTTCGCTTTGAGTAAGTTAGTTTCAATATCCCTTAGATTTAGAACATTATCGGCATCAGGAAGAGTGTTAACATATTCTTGAACAAGGAGCAAATTTTTGATTTCTTCCTTAATAACAAAATCTTCAGTATAAGCATTTGTATCTTTATCAGTTCCGAGTTCTCTAATTTTAATATCTTTCGATTTTAAACTAGTACTTTCAATATTTTGAAGGGAAAGATCAATATCCCATAACCTGTCGATCGTAGAAGAGTTTTCCACGCTTAACTTGCCTTTAAAGTTAATAGATTCTATGTTGGAGTCGTGATCTAACTCTACATCAACATTTTCGATAATTTTGACTAGTCCCGTCACTCCTTCTCTATTGCCATCTTTTAGTAAAATTGATCCTTCTAATTCTCCCGTTGTTGCATCGTATGTCTCAATCACAGGCGTAGAAATGTCTCTATCGACTAGCATAACTTTGTTGCTATCTATATCAGACCTTTTTAGACCTTCAGCTAATTTTTCTTCAGCAGCTTCTTCAGCAGCCCAACCGTAACTTGGTTTAGGTTGTGCTCTTGACCTACTAGGTTCTTTTTCTTTTTTCTTACGTGCCATGTTAGTTTACCATTTTTTGCATTTTCGTAAATATCCATAACAATCTATGGATTAATAATTATGTAATCGTGATAGTTAAAAAAGATTTATCAACTAAATCTTAGATCTCAAAAAATGTTGCTTGGTCCAACTTTTTTTTCATGATAGTGTTAGATAGTGAAATCGTCAAACTTAGAAGGCATTTCGTTAGGATTTTTAAAAATATATCTACACATAGGGCAAGTTAATGTTTTTTTCTTTACGGTTACATCAGGTTTTTTGAAGGAATAGCCGCACGCGGGACATATTATTATAAAGTTGGAGTCTATATTCATCACTATCTTCGTATTTATTATAATATAAAACTATTATTGTTCTACAATACACATTAACCATTAAAGTCGACTAAAATCAATATAAAATCGTTTACATTTATACCGGTCGGACCTGTGATAATCTCTCCATTTAATAGGTTAAAGAAAGCATTAGAGTTATTGCTATTTAAATAACTATCGATGCTAACATTATTCTGAGTCGTTTCCATTAATATACTATTATCAACGATTGCACCCATAGCCTTACTATTTCCTTCAATCCCATCGAGATTACCTCCTAATACCAAAAACTTATAATCAATTTTTTCGCTTTTAATAGTATTGAGCAAATTTAAAAGCATTTCTTGGTTCCTCCCACCAATTCCTTTCCCTCGCAATGTTACAGTAAGTTCTCCAGTTCCGATCATCGCTATTCTTGATTTTTCAGGCTCTTTCGGGTATTCCTTAAGTTTTTCTGTTATCAAATAGAAAAGACCTTTTCCAAAGTCTGCTGCTTCTCCCGAAATCTTGTTTGAAAAATAATCGATTTCAAAGTCGTGTTTCCTTAGATAATTAGACACCTCTTCCACGCTTAATTCCACGCTTCCTATTAGGTATGTATGGACATTTTCGAAAACAGGATCATTTTCTGATAGATTTTCTAAGCGTGGATTTTTTACTCCTTCCATAATAACTGCTTTAGCAGACATAGGAATCCTATCAAGTAAATTATATTTCAATAACACATTATACGCGTCGTTGAAGGATGTTAAGTCAGGAATAGTAGGACCTGACGCAATTGAATCTAACTTATTCCCTACAACATCAGAAATGATAATTGTCAGTGTGGTTGCCTTACTAGTCTCATAGATTCTTTTTGCGAGTTTACCTCCTTTAAAATCAGAGATATGTTTTCGGATCGTGTTAATTTCGTGAATTGACGCACCCGAAGCTAATAGCAACGAGTTGATTTTTTGAATATCTGTGATATTTATATTTTTTTTTGGCATTGGTAGTAAGGCAGAACCACCTCCAGAAAATAAACAAATTATTAAGTCCCTTTTACTAGAACTTTCAACGAGTTCTAACATCTTATTAACACCGTTTAAGCCAGCTTCATTTGGTATAGGATGAGATGCTAAATTCATTTTTATGTTCTTTGTTGGGGTAAGTAATTTTAATTCTTGATCCTCAGGGATGTTCAAAAAACCCTCGTATTCAATTTTGGAGGATGTTTTTAGTAATTCATCCAATGCAATAGCCATTTGAGCGGTTGCCTTTCCACCCCCTACAATTAAAATTCTCTCAAATTTCTTAAGATCGTATTTATCCTGCTCGATCATGAGGATTTCATCGGATATTGTCATAGCATTTCTGATTAATTTTCTAGGCTCGACTGAACTGATTGCAATTTCTAATGACTTCAGCCCTATTTTTCTTAACTCTAAGGAATTTCTATTTAGGCTCTCTGAAATTAATTGCGAATAATTTTGTATATACATTTCCATCAACAATATTCAAGAAAAAAATTAATTATACTTTTTGAGATATTTAATTAAATTAAAATTAATATTGTATGTATAATCTATCTCAATAAGATAAGTATTTATATTACAATTGAAGATATCGAAAGAAAATGCCAGGCTCAGAATTGTATGATATTGTAGTAATTGGCTCAGGACCAGGAGGATACCATTCCGCTATTAGAGCTGCTCAATTTGGTGCTAAAGTTGCCTTGATTGAAAAAAATAAATTAGGAGGTACGTGTTTAAATTTAGGTTGCATTCCAGCAAAAGCTCTCTACGCATCGGCAGAGTTTATCCAAAAACTTAGGGAAAACGGAGAGGATCACGGAATTCTCGGTGATTTTAAGTTAGATTTCAGTAAAGCCGTTGTTCGTAAAAATAAAGTTGTTAAAGAATTAACTGATGGAATTGCGACATTAGAAAGTGCATGGAAAAACGATGTATATATAGGACATGGTAAGATTTTAAATGGAAACGCAAACGATGGATTTGAAATTTCGATTGAAGGGAACGATAATAAAAGAATTAAAGCTAAAAGGGTAATAATTGCTACAGGATCAACTCCAGTGTTAATTCCTGCTTTCAATATTGACCACGATAGAATATTAACTACTGACGATGTCTTACACCCTAACTTTAAAACTTTACCGAATAAATTGCTTATTATTGGAGCCGGAGTAGCTGGGGTTGAGTTTGCTAATATATTTGCTAGTTTTGGAAGTAAAGTTACAATGCTTGAATACCTTCCCTCTCCAATTGCAACCGAAGAACCTATGGTAGTGAAAGAGATACAAAAGAAGTTTACTAATCTTGGTATCGAAATCCTTGTTTCACAAAATGTTTTATCAATCGTAAACACAGGATCAGGCGTGAAAGCAACAACAATTTCAGCTGATGTTCCAAAAGACCAGATAGAAAAGGCTAAAAAATCTTATGTTGAAGCGGATTACTGCTTGGTTACAATTGGCCGAGCAAAAGAATCTAGAAATTTAGGATTAGAGGATTTAAAAATAGAAGCTCCGCGCGGAGCAATTCAAGTAGATTCTAAGTCGTTAGAAACGTCTGTAAAAGGAATATTTGCCATCGGTGATGTTACAGGCGGATTAATGCTTGCTCATGTTGCTAGGCATGAAGGTGATGTTGCTGTGGCAAATGCGTTAGCAAGCCTAGATGAATTTCAAGTTAAAGAAAAAATTACTGATTACCGAATAATTCCTGCGACTATTTTCACAAGCCCAAACATAGGATCAGTAGGACTAAGGAGAAAAAATGCAAAAAATTCGGGATATGATTTACTTATGGGAAGATTCCCATATGAGTCGTTAGGGAAGGCGAAGTGCATGGGAGAAGAAGATGGATTCTTACTAATTATCGCCGATAAAAAAACTAACAAAATACTAGGTGCATCTTGTATTGGCGCTGAAGCACCCGAATTAATATCTGAGATTTCTTTAGCCATGCAGCATGGATTAACCGTTCACGATGTTGCTACTACAGTACATAGCCATCCAACAATTTCAGAGATGGTTTTAGAAGGAATGGAAGATGTATATGGCATGGCTATTCATAAAAAAGGAAGACCTATACGTTTAAAAGATTAATTTATTCAAACTATAACCGGTTATCGTTTTATATACTTAACTTGAAAAGAAGATAATTTTCCTTTTTCGATTATTATCTCTCTATAAGCCCCGGCTAAAACAGGTTTGTGATAACTCCCTAATCCTAAAGCGGGAGTTTGGACAACAAAAGGGGCGTTGATTTCAACTTCGTTTTGATTTTTAAGCCTTTCAGAATAATAATCGTAGTATACAATTGCGGGATTTTCTAATTTTTCTAGTTTAACTGGAATCGTTGTATTAGGATTAATAGATTTCTGTTGAGGATTACTCAACCTAAACTCTTTTAATTGATGAGTATGCCCTGAAAGAGTAAGGACAGAATAATCGAGGCAAAATTTAATGATTTTTGCCCAATTAGAAGAGATTGTTCCAAATTTTAAGTCAAATTTATCGTTGATTCGAATTGCGGAAGGAAGCTTCCCCAATTTTTCCATAATAGATTCTTTAAATTCTTCGAGAGAAGGCATTTCATCTTTTGTTTTTGAAAGAGAAAATCGTTTACTCGCGGTTTTTTTAGGATTAATTGGAGGGCCATGAACCATGAGAAAGGTATTGTATCCTGGTTTAATGGTTTTATTTATTAAGTCCTCTAAATACCTTATTTGTTTGTTGGAAACTCCAGTTACCGAGGGGTGTCCACTAACAAAATCTATAATGTTTTTAAAAGAATCGGAACCAGAGTTTAGAAAAATGAATATATTCTCTCCAAGTTTGAGAGAAAAATCTAATGACGAATTGATTTCTATTAAATAGGCTTTTAAAGCCCTGAAATTTTTCGTAATAGAGCTAATGGGATTTGCCATCAACTCGTCGTTCAAAGCAATCGCTTCGTTACCATTTAATCCTATTTTTTTGTACAAATTACCCCAACGAAGATCGTAATGATACGGACGAAAATCATGGTTTCCTGGGATTGTAAAAATGGGACAGAGTATTTCGTCTCCAGTAACCATCCCTCGTCTCATCTTTTGAGGGTGGTTTAACAAAATTTCTTTAAAAATCCGCCAATTACTAAATTCGTAATTAAAGTCTAAGGTCCTTCTCTTCTCTTTTTTTATTTTTGAAAGAATAGAAAAATCGATGATATCTCCTGTTAGTACTACAAAATCTAAATCGTTCTGATTCACGCTCTTATTGGCGTGTTTGATAAAGTTTCTAAAATTATTATTGGGATTAATATATCGTTTGTGCAATGGTTTAGTTGTTTCAACTTTTTCCTCTGGTTTCTTCATTAACAATCTCTGAAAATAAGAGACTGCTTTAACACTTTGAGCTACAATTTCGCCAACTTCTGATTTTCTAACTGATTTTTGCCATTTTTTAACAATCTCATAGATTCTATCGTTTCTTTCGGCTAAATGTAAATCTGTAGCGTGTAAAAATTTGAAATTGGTCCAGTCATTTTTTGAAATTACAATCGAGTGATAGTTAATCCTATCACCATTATTCGGGTTTTGCTGGAGAATATCAAACATTACGAAGTTAAAACTCTTTAAAAACTCTATAACCTCATCTGTTAGGCTAAAATTGATTGTTGCTGAGTAGAATTTATTTAAACCCCCAAAAATTTCATGTTTGACTAAATAATTTTGAGGACTAAGATAATCGTCATATCCTGGATTGTCGATCTCGCGCTCATATTCATTTTGAACATTTAAAACTGTACAGTCTATTATCTCCCCCCGAAAAGCCCGTGGTTTTAACTTTTCTAACTTTTCCCTTTGGACAATATCAAATGTATCTCCCTTTGAGTCAGTGATTTCCTTGATTTCTTGCGTCTTCTGTCTGCTTTTCTTACGTCTGGCAAAAATCCTTTTTAATTTGTCCCATATCCCCTTTTTTTTTGTTTCTTCAAGTAATTTCGTTAACTTCCACTTGTATTCGAGAATTGGAACGAGCTTTAGGTTCTTTCTTAAAAAACCCTCAAAATTAGTTAAATTCGGAATATTACTTGCAAATAAAAGTTTAATTTCAAATTTTCTCTGCTTTAATCTGCTATCTACACCAATATATAGGGGGTGACCTAAATTGGGGCTGACTACCAATGAATTTCGTCGCTTGAGATATTCTGGTTCAATCACTTATTAGAATCTCTTTTTAAATAACTAAATCAATCAAATTTAATATTAGGTTTCTCACTTATTGAAAAAGACTTTAAGTTTTATATGTTTTTTACTTAATCTAAATGAAAGTAAAGATCCTATATGATTTTTAATTACAATTCAAAAACCCAATGGAACAAGGACAAGAATCTTTTTACCCTAATTTGCTAAATTCAAAAAGATGACATTGTCACCACGTAACACAATATTGCCAAGTGATTCTTGTTCTTCTTTAACATTTCCATCTTCATCCATATATTCGAAAAGTTGTGATGCATCTTCAATGTAAAGATTCAGATGTTCATCAAACGAGCGTAAAGTTGCTCTGAAGAGACGGTTCCTCTTAACTTTTATCAATATAACCTTGTCAATAGAATTCTTTAAATAATCAATGGGTCTATTTGGTTTGCCTTTTTGATAGCTTCTCTTTTCCATTTTAATTAGCTCTAAGAAAAAAATATTTCAAAATAATCTATTATAATATGTTAAATTAACCTTGAAAATTAAAACCTTTTGATTTATGTTTCCTTTTATGGTTAAAAAGATCACTCAATTTTCTCTACTTTTTTATTTTATAGTTATTTTTAGATCATAACACTCGTTATTTTAAAAAAAGGCTCGTAGCGAAGCACGGATATCGCAGCTGCCTCCTACATAATTTGTATGGAGAAAGCAGAAGGTCGGGGGTTCAATGAGATACGTACTTCGCGTTTCTTGAACAAATCCCCTCGAGCCTGCTTTTTATATCTTATCATTTTTTAACCAATTAAATGATCGTATTGTTCAGTTTATCTTTCGTCTGGTTTATCTTTACATAACGTAGATTTATATAACCATCTATCACATATATTAAATGCCTAAAAATAGAGGTGAAATATCATGGCAAAAAGAATTTTAAGAGTAGATATGACAAAACTTGAAGCCAATTTTGAGGATTTTCCAGCAGATTTTGTAGCTTTAGGTGGACGAGCTCTTACCTCCACAATTGTTGCAAAAGAAGTTGATCCACTTTGCCATCCATTAGGGGCATATAATAAGCTAGTATTTGCTCCGGGACTGGTTACGGGATCAAAAGCGCCAACATCTGGGCGAATATCTGTTGGAGGTAAATCTCCATTAACAGGGGGGATTAAAGAGGCAAATGCAGGCACAACTTTTGCTCAAAAATTAGGAAGAATGAGAATCGCCGCGATTGTAGTCGAAGGTAAGCATAAAGGGGATGATTATTATCTCCTGAAAGTTACAAATGATGGCACTGAAATTATAAAAGCAAATAAGTGGTCAAATAAAGGACTCTATGATGTTTATAAAGAATTATATAAGGAATTTGGCGATAAAGTAAGTATTAGTGGTGTTGGTATTGCAGCTGAAATAATGGGAGCTGCTTCTGGAATCTGTTTTAACGATCCTGAAGGACTACCAAGTAGATACGCAGGACGAGGCGGACTTGGTGCTGTTATGGCATCAAAAGGGCTAAAATTTATTGTAGTAGATGATACTGGAGCGCCAGGAGTAGAGATTTTAAACAAAGAAGCTTTTAACATGGGTGTCAAAAAATTAACGAACGCTTTAACCAGCCACGACGTAACAAAACCTGGTGGAGCGCTTAATTCGTTTGGCACGGGAGTATTAGTCAACATTATAAACGAAGCAGGGGGGTTACCACAGCGTAATTTTTCATCTGGTCAAGACGATAGATCTGAAAAAGTATCTGGAGAGGTAAAGGCAGAGGAAATAAAGAAGCGAGGTGGCGTTCGTCCTCATTTCTGTAGTCCAGGATGTGTTATCCAATGTTCTGAAGTGTGGACAAAACCCGGTGGGAAAGATCCCGTTGGTGTTTTAGAGTACGAAAGCGTATGGGCTTTAGGTCCAAATTGCAGTATTTACGATTTAGATGTCATTGGAGAATTAAATAGAGCTTGTAACGATTTAGGTTTAGACACGATTGAAGCGGGTGGTTTAATTGGAGTTGCTATGGAAGGGGGTTTAACCGAATTTGGAGATGAAAAAGGTGCTTTAAAGTTATTCGACGAAATTAAGAAAAAAACTCCAACTGGGAGAATTTTAGCCAACGGTACAGCTTTTACGGCACAAGCATTTGGTGTGACCAGAGTTCCCGTAGTAAAAGGTCAAAGCTTACCTGCATACGATCCCCGAGCAATCAAAGGAATTGGGGTAACTTATGCAACGACTACCCAAGGCGCAGATCACACAGCAGGATATGCTATCGCCACTGAAATCATGGGAGTCGGTGGAACAGCAGATCCTAAAGATACAAATAAGTCCGATTTATCGCGCAATTTGCAACTCGCTACTGCAGCCATAGATGCATCAGGATATTGTCTTTTCATCGCTTTTGCTGTATTAGATATTCCTGAAGGATTAGTAGGCGTTGTTGATACGCTTAATGGTGTATTAGGGACTAGTCTTACTGTTAATGATGTAGCCGGTTATGGACAACAAATTATAGATACTGAAAGAGCATTTAACAAGGCAGCGGGTTTTACAGAAAAAGACGATAGATTACCAGAGTTTTTCTTAAAGGAGCCGTTACCACCACACAATGAAGTATTTAACGTATCAGATGAGGAATTAGACAAAGTTTGGGGCGCATAGTTTTTTAAAATGACTATCTTAGTGAAAATTTTTGGAGATTTACGGAAAAAAATTGAAGGCTACACTATTTCAGACGCTTTACCATTAAATTTGCAAATTGAAAGCAATGGAATCGAAACTATCTCCGATATATTAAATAAATATGCAATTGAAAAAGAGGATACATATCACTTATTTGTGAATGGCACATATTCGGGATTCAATAAAAAAGTAAAAGACGGCGATAGAGTTGGTCTGTTTCCTAGGAATATGTCTCTATTATACAAATGGTATTTTGAACGAAATGAAGATGAATGATAAAAAGAATATCACAGCAACTATCAAATTTTTCGCTAATTTACGAAATATTGCTCCACCAAAAAAAATAGTCACATTGCCGATTGGAAGTACGGTAAGTACAGTATTAGATTTATTTGCGATCTCAAAAGAAACTAAATTGATAATTCTAATTAACGGTTCCCCGCACCAAACGAGAGAGACGCTAATTAAGGATGGCGATATAGTAGCAATTTTCCCCCCATTGGCGGGAGGATAATGTAAATTTAAAAATTAATATTTTTTTTTCTTATTTAAATTATTTAAACTGTTTTATTTTTTTCTAACCATTCTTTTTTTGTTAAGCCCCATTTATGTATATCGTGGTATTTTCCATCTACATACATCGCCTCTTTCGTTACTGCCTCTTTATTTAATCCCAGCTTCTCAGCTGCACGAAGAGATCTTTCATTTGGTGTGAATACCCCGGCTTTTACTTTGTGCAAGTTTAATTCTGTAAATGCATATTTAAGCACTAATTGAGCGGCTTCACCTACGATACCCTTCCCCCAATATTCGGGTTCACCAATCATCGCGAAAATATTAGCATGACGGCTTACCCAATCAATATGGTTCAATCCGATGTCTCCAATTGGACATTTATCGTGTTTATGATAAATTATGAAACCTACAGAATCTCTAGTATGTCTATGCCCATCTGGAACAGTTTCATAACTTTTTTTTACATCATCCAAACTTCTTGGCCACGCGTTTCTTGAATATTGTCGGACTTTTGGATCGTTTCTCCATTTGCATTTGAGTTCAGCCCATTTTGAGTTTTGGGCAACTAAATCAATGATTTTCCCTTCGATAAATGGGAACACTTCAATTTTTTCTTTGCTATTTTCTTTTTCTTCTAACATTATTTAACATCTTAAATCAATTAATTTCATTTGATTTGATTTGATTAACATCTCTCATTCTGAAAGCTTAGGTATGCATAACAAAAGTTTTATGATTCGGATTGATTTGATTTAAGCCAATCTCTCTTAAAGAGCGCGAATTTATGTTCATCATGATATAACCCATCAACATAAATTGTTTCTTTTATTATTGCTTCTTTTTTAAATCCTAGTTTCTCTGCTGCGCGAAGTGATCTTGCATTTGGTGAAACCACCCCTGCATAAATTTTGTGAAAATTTAATTCAGTAAAACCATATTTAATTAATAATTTAGTAGCTTCTCCTATGATTCCACGGCCCCAATATTCCGGTTCTCCAATGGTCCAGAAAATGTTCGCGTTTCGATTAACCCAATTGATACGGTTAAATCCAACTGAACCTATTGGACGCTTGTCGCCCTTATGATATATCGTAAAAACAACGAAATCCCTCGTGTGCCTATCAGGTGGAGGGTCGAACCATTTTTTTACCTCTTCAAGAGTAAGGGGCCACATATTTCTAGCGTAACGACGCACATTTGGTGCATTATTCCACTTACAAAGTAAATTTACCCATTTAGAATTACCCGCAACTAAATCAATTCTTTCTCCCTCTATGAAAGGAAAAACCTCTATTTCATCTTTCTTACTTTCTTTAACATCAGTCATTTTTGATTACCTAAAATTCATAAAGTTATATTCAATCTGAATATGAGAAATTAACGAAGACTGGCATTAAAATTTTTCTAATTATCAATAAGAGGCATTAAATTGAGGTGATCTTCAATTTAAAACAATACTTCGATATCTTGCTCAAAAAGATTCCTATTAGTAAAAAATACATAAAAAACTAAAGATATTCACTTTTTACTCTACTAAGCGCTGTAAGTATTAAAATCACAATTCCGATAATTATAAACATAACCCTG
>Ga0114930_10005013_pt1 | contig 10990 bp, 6 predicted proteins | sample AnhtaG_FD_87300 | JGI IMG/M metagenome (GOLD analysis project Ga0114930, IMG submission 87300) | Deep subsurface microbial communities from Anholt, Denmark to uncover new lineages of life (NeLLi) - Anholt_01485 metaG | ecosystem: Environmental > Aquatic > Marine > Oceanic > Sediment | place... | reverse complement strand
CCCTACGGCGGCGAGCTGCACCCGCCGGAACGCTACTACGCCCTCGCCAACGAGTTCGACCCGCAGCACTACGACCCCGGCCTATGGATGGCCGCGGCCAAGGCGGCCGGGTTCACCTACGCCGTCCTGACCGCGAAACACCACGACGGCTACGCCTTGTGGCCCACGGCGTTCGGCGACATGAGCACCGGCCAATACCTGGACGGCCGGGACCTGCTCGGGCCCTACGTCGAGGCCTGCCGCGCGCACGGCCTCAAGGTCGGCTTCTACTTCAGCCCGCGCGATTGGCACTACCCAGGCTATCCCGTGGGCGACGTGGATTTCGACTACAACAAGCGCGGCCAGTACCCGCCCATCACGGACCCGGACGAGAACCGCCGGGATTTCGAGGCCTTCTACGCCTACACCATCGGCCAATTGCACGAGCTGCTCACGGGCTACGGCACGATCGACGTGCTCTGGTTCGACGGCATGGGCTGGCACGGCATCGACGACGTCTACACGGAACAGACCCTGGCCTGGATAAGGCGCCTCCAGCCGGGCATCGTGCTCAATGACCGCTGGGGCGGCGCCGGCGACTACACGACCCCGGAATGGAAGCTGCCCGAGGGCCGCCCGAAGGGCTGGTGGGAGAATTGCATCTCGTGGAACGGCCACTGGGGTTACAACCCGAAGGGCCGGTTCCACTCCGCCCAGTGGGTGCTCGGCCGCCTGGTGCGCGCGCGCTCGTGGGGCGGCAACTTCCTGCTCAACGTCGGGCCCGCACCGGACGGGACCATGCCCGAGGGGTTCTACGAACGCTGCCGTGAGCTCGCCGATTGGATGGCCCACAGCCGCGACGCCCTCATCGGCGCCGGGCCTTCCCCGAGCGACGACCGCGCCGACGTCCCGATCACCATGCGCGGCAACACCTGGTACCTGCTCGTGCCGCCCGACCATCGCCAGACCGTCGAGTTGCGCCACGTGTACGGACCCAGCGCCGTGACACTGCTGCGCACCGGCGATACCCTCGCCTACGCGCACAGCGACGGCCTGCTCCGCATCGACGTCCCCGACACGGCGGGGGCCGCCCTCAATGACGTCGTCTCGGTGACCTGGGCGAAGAACCGCTGGGAGAAGGCCATCGGCGCTTTCGAGGCCCAAGACCGCGAGGGTGCGCTCCCGCAAGGCGGGGTCCTGTTTGTGGGCAGCTCGACCATCCGCGGCTGGGACCTCGATCGGTACTTCCCCGGCCTGAACGCCCTCAACCGCGGCTTCGGCGGCTCCCAGTTCGTCGACCTCGCCTTCTACGTCGACCGCGTGGTCCTGCCCTATCGGCCCAAGACCATCGTGGTCTATGAAGGTGACAACGACGTGACCAGCGGCAAGGGCCCCGACTGGGTCTACGCGGACTTCCGCACGGTCATCCGGAAGATCCACCACCACCTGCCCAACGCCCGCATCATCGTGCTCGGCATCAAGCCCAGCCCCGCACGCTGGAAGTTCTGGGGCGACATGGAGCGCGCCAACGCCCTGATCGAGGCCTTCGTCGCAGACGACCGGCTGACCTACATCGAGACCGCCGCGCCGCTTCTTGGCTCGGACGGCACACCGCGTGCCGAGCTGTACGCCCAAGACGGCATCCACTTCAGCCCCGAGGGCTATGCCATCTGGACGTCGCTGCTCGAACCCGTCTTGGCGGCGCCGTGACCGCGGCCCGCCGGGAGGGTCGAACGGAAGCCGTCAGTGCCCGGGAGGGCGAGGCTCCGTCCGAGCCGCGCCTTGACGCGTGTGCTGTTTGAGTGCCCGGGAGGGCGAGGCTCCGTCCGAGCCGCGCCTTGGCGCCTATCCCGGCTCGGACGGAGCCTCGCCCTCCCTCTTCGTAGTTAATCAACGAACTTGAGACTCAATACGCTAGTGATGTGAGAAGCAGCGCTCCATGGCGAAGACCATGGTGGCGCCGGCGTCGTTGCAGGCCTCGATGGCCTCGTAGTCGTTCACGCTGCCGCCGGGCTGGATGATCGCGCCGATGCCCCGGCCGGTCGCCGCATCCACGGCGTCGCGGAAGGGGAAGAACCCGTCCGACGCCATGGCGGCGCCGTCGAGGGTCTCGGAGCCCTTGTACTTCTCGTTGGCCTTCGTCAGCGCCTGCCGGACGGCGCCGACCCGGTCCTGTTCGCCGGTGCCCACGCAGATGGTCTGGCCGTTCTTGGCGATGACGACGCCGTTCGAGCGCACGTGGATGTTGACGTACCACGCGAACAGGAGGTCGTCGAGCTCCTGCGGCGTGGGTTTGCGGGCGATATCAATCCGGCCCTTGGTCTTGTGCTCGTTGTAGGCCGGGACGAGGTCGTCGACGCTTTTCACGCGGGACAGATAGGGCTGGGCCAGCACGATGCTGCCGTCGTCAAAGACCTTGATCTCGCGCACGTCGGTGCCTTCGTCGATGTACTTGGGCAGGGCCGAGAGGTCCGGTATTTGCATGATGCGGATCTGCTTGTTCCGCTTGAACCGGTCAAAGTCGTTGAAGGCATCGAGGGCCTCGGGCCCGTATCCGGGCGCGGCCACGCCTTCGACGATGCTCTGCATGATCTCCTCGGCCGTGTCCGCGTCGACTTTGGTGTTGAACACGACCACGCTGCCGAAGGCGGCTTGGGCGTCGGCGTCGCGGGCGCGCTGGTAGACTTGGGCCTGGGGCATGTCGCCCAGTTGAATGGCCACGCCGGACGGGTTGCAGTGCTTCATGACGGCGCAGGCGGGGCGCTGCATGTACTTGAGGATGCCGACGGCGTGGTGCATGTCCTCGACGTTGGTTTGGGACAGGCCGCTCTTGCCCGTCTTCAGGATCTGGTGGGCCCCGAGGACCAGGTTCCGTCCGTCCGCCGGTCGGTAGAAGGCCGCGGGCTGGTGGGGGTTGGTGCCGTAGCGCAGGTCTTCCACCTTGACATATTTGCGGCCGATCAGGTCCAACTCCTCAGGGAAACTCCCCTCGGTGCGCGTGCGGTACATCTGCTTGAGGTCTTTCTCCGCCATGACGACTCTCCTCTTGAATCAGCTATCCCTGAAAAGAACGCGCCTGGACATCCTCTTCAGGGCGCCCAGGCGATCGGCAAGTGTCCCGTCAGCCGCCGCTTCCCCGTGGTTAAGCCCACGCTCACTCGCCAGTCGCGGCGGCCTTCCCTTTTCGTGCCGGTATTGTGTCATACGCCGCACTCGGTGTCAACGGCTTTACACTTCGTGCCGCCTGCGGTATCCTGCGGGCCGCCGGAAACAGGGAGGCAACATGACGAAAGGACCCATGACGCGGCGGGAGTTCGTGCAACGCACTGGGGCGGCGGCCGGCCTGCTCGGCGGGCTGGGCCACGCCGAGACGCCCGCGGGCGGCAGCCGGGGAGCAGGCATGCGACGGATCAGCAAGGAGGTCTTTGTTCCCACCCAGAACGACACGGGCGTGTTTCCCGGGTTCATCACGTACATCCACAAGAGCGAACCCGTCCTGCTGCACCGCTTCGGTTGGGTGGACGCCTCGGACACGTACGACAACTTCCACGACCAGATCAGCGAGGACAACGGGCGCACGTGGAGCAAGCCGGTGCTGAAGCTGACGAGCCGGGCCGTCGAGGGCGGGCGGCTGCGCTACGTCGAGAACGGCGCGTATTTCGACGCGGACACAGGGAAGCTGATCACGGTTGTGAGCAAGATCTTCTATCCCAACGACCACTTCAGCAAGGACGAGCCGCGCCAGCTCGAGTTCTGCGTCTACGACCCCCAGGCCGGGGAGGCGCCGGAACCGTTTGCCACCGACTTCGGCCTGCCGGGCGGCATGGGGTGCAGCTTCTGTTTCCCCATCAAGACCGCGACCGGGCGCATCGTCATCCCCGGCTTCAAGGCGCAGGTCGACGACAGCGGCCGGTTCCATGACCACCCGAAGTCCCGGACCACCGTTTACGAGGTGCGGATGGTGATCGGCGAGTACCAGTCGGACGGCGCGATTGCCTGGCACGTGGGGCAGCCCATCCTGCCCGACGACGCGCGCACGACCCGCGGCTTCAGCGAGTCGACGCCGGTCGAGTTGCGCGACGGCCGCCTGGCCACGCTGTGCCGCGGCAGCAACGCCGGCGCGCCCGAGCTGCCGGGATACAAGTGGCTCAGCTTCTCGCGGGACGACGGCGAGACCTGGAGCGAAGCCGTGCCCTTCGCGTGCGACGACGGCGAGCCCATCGAATCATCGGCCACCGGCGCCGCCTGCTTCCGTTCCATCAAGACCGGCAAGCTCTACTACGTCGGCAACCTGTGCGCCCGGGGCGAGCGCGCCAACGGCAACTGGCCCCGTAGCCCGCTGTACATCGCCGAGATCCAGGAGGAACCCTTCGCCCTCAAGCGCGACACCATCACGGTCATCGACGAACGCGGCCCGGACGATTCGCCCAAAACCCAGATCTCGAACTTCCGCTACTACCAGGACCGCGAGACCGGCGACGTGGTCCTCTTCGCCACCCGCTTCGGCGAACGCGACGCCAAACACTGGAAACGCGCCGACTACTACCGCTATCGTGTGAGTGTGGGCTGAGTTCTCTTCGCTTGCCCGTAGCGCCCCGTCGCCTTACAATTGCGATGCAGACACTTGATCGTAGGCTATTCCAAGGATCGGACGGAAATTGATCACTCTGATTGAAGCGAACAACTACCGCTGCCTGAGATACGCTCGCGGTACCCTGGGGCCTTTTCACGTACTGGTGGGCCCGAACGCAAGCGGCAAGACCACTTTCCTCGATGTCATTCCGTTTCTCGGACGCCTGCTGGCGGACGGTCCGGAGGCCGCCATTGAGGAGCGCTCAAGGAATTTCTACGACCTGGTCTGGAGACGAGAGGGAGAGAGCTTCGAGGTCGCGATTGAGGCCCGTATTCCAGAGAGCCGGCGGAGCCCTCTGCCCGATCCCAAGTCGGATACGATCCGCTACGAAGTTGGCCTCGGTCTGAGCAAGAAGTCCAACGAGTTAGAGATCCGAGGAGAGAGGGTGCTGCTGAAGCATGCCTGCAACAGTGACACCAAATCAGAACAGAGGGAATTGTTTCCGCTCTCGCAGGAACCGCCCGACACCATCATCTCGACTGGAGGTCTCCGGGGGACAAGAACCGTCGTCAGCAAGATAGAGGGAGGAAATGACAATTTCTACTCCGAGGTGCACCAAGGCACAGGAAAGGGATGGATACCTTCATACAAGTTGGGCCCCCGAAAGTCGGCATTGGCCAACCTTCCCGAGGACGAGTCCCGGTTTCCGGCCAGTACGTGGCTAAAGGGCCTCCTGTCAGAAAACGTCCAGCAGTTAGTGTTGAACAGCCGAAAGATGCGCAACCCCAGTCCGCCGGGGAAAGGCCGCGGCTTCAGCCCAGACGGCTCCAATTTGCCTTGGGTGGTCGAGAGCCTGAATGACAGGAGTCCCCACAAGATCCGCGAGTGGGTCGCCCACTTGCGGACAGCCCTACCGGACCTCGAGGATATCGGCACCATCGAACGCCCAGAAGATAAGTTTCGGTACCTAGTGCTTAAGTACAAAGGTGGGTTGAGCGTGCCTTCCTGGATGGCGTCCGACGGTACACTTCGCCTGCTGGCGCTGACGCTGCCAGCGTATTTGCCCGATCTGGAGAGCGTTTTCCTCATTGAGGAGCCTGAAAACGGGATTCACCCCATGGCGGTGGAGACCATGTATCAGTCTCTTTCTTCAGTGTACGACGCGCAGGTGCTGATGGCGACGCATTCCCCCGTGATACTGAGTCTCGTCGAAGCAGACAAAGTGCTTTGCTTTGCGAGGACCGAAGAAGGGGCGACCGACATCGTGGCGGGGAGCGAACACCCTGCACTCAAGGACTGGCGCGGTGAAGAGAACCTGGGGGTGCTCTTCGCGGGGGGCGTGCTGGGATGACGGAGGCTTCGTCCAGGAAGCCGCTTGTTGTTCTGGTTGCTGACAAGGACATGAGATTCGCGGTGATGGGTGTGCTGGGGCGGTGGCAAGCGCTGGGCATCCGCGAGTTGGCGCCCGCGCCCGATATCCACGTGCACCCCCACAGAGACCCCGGGTGCCTCAACCGGGCCCACGAGTTCCTGCGTCCGTTTTGCAGACAATATGATCATGCGCTGGTTGTGTTCGACCACGAGGGCAGCGGCGCCGAGCGCCGGACGCGAGAGCAGGTGGAGAAAGACGTTGAGGGGCGGCTCTCCGTGTCCGGATGGGGCGACCGCGCCGCCGCCGTAGTCGTCGAGCCGGAACTGGAGGCCTGGGTCTGGAGCGATTCGCCACACGTCGAGACGACATTGGGGTGGCAAGGCAGGGAACCAGGACTGCGCGAATGGCTTCTGCGCGAGCATTTCCTTGGCGAAGGAGAGGTCAAGCCGTCGAGGCCGAAGGAGGCCATGGAAACTGCGATCAGACTGGCCAAGAAGCCGCGGTCGGCCGTGCTGTTCTCGCAATTGGCCGCCAGCCTAAGCCTCCGACGCTGCGAGGACCAGGCCTTCAAGAAGCTCACCCGGCTCCTCAGGCAATGGTTCCCTCGCGAATGAGTCCTTCGCGCGCAGAGCCTGGGCAGGCCGCCCGGGGAGACCGCGCGCCCGTTGCCAAGGAAGACATCACGGCCGGGCTGCGCGCCTTGGGCATTCGGGCCGGGGACCGGATGTTCGCGCATACGTCGCTGAGCGCGTTTGGGCGGGTGGACGGCGGGGCCGAGATCGACGGCGGGGCGGAGGCGGCCGGCGGGGCCGAGGTCGCCGGCGGGGCCGAGGTCGTGTGCGATGCGCTGATCGATGCGGTGGGTCCGTCGGGCACCGTAGCGGTGCCGACGTTCACGTGGGGGCGGTACCACGACCAAGAGACGGTCGTGTTCGACGTTCGGAACGACCCGTGTGAGGTGGGCCGCGTTCCCGAGACCTTTCGCCGGCGCGCCGACGCCGTCCGCAGCGAACACGCGTGCCACTCGATCGCGGCAATCGGGGCGGAGGCCCAGGACGTCATGGGGGACGGGGTCCGGCCCTTCGCCGAGGGCAGCAGCATGTATCGGCTGTACGAACTGGACTTCTGGTACGTCTTCCTCGGTTGCGGTTTCGGGTGCTGCACTGCGTTGCACACGGTCGAGGAGCTGGCGCAGGTCCCCTACCGTTACTATCGTCACTTCGAGGGCTCGACCGTCATCCGGGCCGACGGGACCGCGGTCCCGGCGCGGTCCGTCGAGTTCCTCCGGCGCAGCCCGTACCACAATGACTTCGAGAAGATGGAGGCGGTGTACCGCAAGGAGGGGCTGCTGCGCGCCGTGACCGTGGGGGACGCCCGGATCATCTGTGCGAAGGCCCGGGATATCGTCGACCTCGGCCTGCGGCAGATGCGCGACGATATCGGATGCCTGCTGACGGAAGCCTCGAGGCAGTACCTGGCGCAAGACCAAGGCTTCGAGACCGAACGCGAGAGGACCGAATCATGATCTACCCGATGCTGCCGTTGTTTGTGGTCGGTTTGGCCGCCGGCGGGGCGGCGGAACCCGTTCCTTTGGGCGTCGCCAAGCAACTGTTTCTCGACGACTACCTCGTTGCGTCCGTGGAAAACGTCACGCGGACGATCCATCCGGCCGTGAAGTATGAAGGCAACCCGGTGCTGTGGCCGGAGGAGCCGTGGGAGGGTGCCGTGGCCCTCGTCTACGGGTCGGTCCTGCGCGATGGCGACGTCTTCAAGATGTGGTACCACAACGGGCAGGGCGTGGGCTACGCCGAGAGCGACGACGGCCTGGCCTGGCGCCGGCCCGAACTCGGGCTAATCCCGGTGGAGGGCCACGACACCAACACGGTCATTCTGCGAAACGCCGAGGAAGGCACGGCCAACGCGCTGCCGTACTTCTACGAGCTGTTCGGCGTGCACCAGAACCGGGATGAGACGCGCCCGGACGAGCGCTACGTCATGGGCTACCTCAGCATCGACCGCAAATACCAGGGTCCGCGCCAAGACCCCTTTCACGGTGGCCAGCGCCGCGGGCTGGGCGTGGCCGTGAGCGCGGACGGCATCCACTGGAAGCTGGCGGATTCCTGGGCGACGGAGGCGATCTGCGACGGTGGCACGCACTGGACGTTCGACCCGAGCGCCAAGCGATACGTGCTGTACGGGCGGACCAAGCACATTGCGCCGGGGCTGAAGGAGGCCTGGGGCGCGGACCCGTGGGTGGACGAGTACTTCTGGGGCCGTTCGGTGGCGCGCGCCGAGTCGACCGACTTCCGCCAGTGGGACTACGTCGACCCGGCCACGGCGCCGGTCGTGATGACCGCGGACGTCGAGGACACGCCCGGCAACGAGATCTACTCGATGCAGGTCTTCCCCTACGGGGCGGTCTACATCGGGCTGGTCCAGGTTTTCCACAACCAGGAGGACGCCTGCCACCTGGACATCCAGCTCGCCGTCAGCCACGACAGCGTCCACTTCACGCGCGTCGGCGATCGCCGGCCCTTCATTCCCTGCGGCGGGATCGGGTGCTGGGACCGCTTCAACACGTCGGTGGCCAACAACCCGCCTATCACGGTGGGCGACGAGTTGCGCTTCTACTACAGCGGCCGCACCTACCGCCACGGTCCCTACGCCGGGCCGGACAAAGGCGAGTCCGGCGGCGGCATCGGCTTTGCCGCGATTCAACGCGACCGCTTCGTCTCGCTGGACGCCTCGTTCGACGGCGGGGTGGTCGAGACCGTACCGGTTCGCCTCGAGGGCCCGACCCTACACCTGAACGCGGCCTGCGCTTTCGGTGAGATCCTTGTCGAGGTCCTCGAGCCTGAGACCCACGCCGTGGTCGCCAAGTCCAAGCCCATCCGGGCCGACGGCCTGGACGTTGCGGTGGAATGGGAAGAAGGGGGCCTCAGCGAGACCAAGGCCGGCGCTGTTCTGCGGCTAACGCTGAGGAACGCACGGCTCTACGCGCTGTGGTGCACGGACGGAGCCCGCCCTTAACCCGAATAGCGTTTGCTCAGGTCATACGCGTCGTTCGTGCTCGTACTCGTGCTCGTCATCGTAGTCGTAATCGTAATCGTAATCGATGCCCACGCTCTGGGTACCAATGACGATGACGAGTGACGAGTGACCATTACGATTACGATTACGATTACGAGCACGAGTGACGATTACGATTACGACTACGACTACGAGCACGAGTGACGAGCACGAGCACCAGGTGAACGGTAATGACCCCGCCCCGCGCATGTCGCGCTCACCGCGTCATGGTGGGTGGGCTTCTGGTACTATGGGCCAGCATCAATCGTGGGCTTCGTTTTGCGCCCGCTCAGGCGGGTTCTCGGGAGGGACGGCAGATGGCGCTACGTGTGACAGTGGTTCTTGTAGTCGCGGCCGGGGCTTCGTTCGGCGGCTGGGCAGACCTGGACTTTGAAGTTGCCTTCGAAGTGGGCGGCCGCGGCGGGTTCAGCGCACCGAATCTGCTACGGGACCCCGCGGGTACCACCATCGGCATCATTGTGGCCGAGGGCGATATAGGGGTCGTGTGCTACGACCTCGAGGGTGCGCGGTTGTGGGAGTACGCCATGACGCCCCGCATCACGGTAGTCCCGGCCGTGGCCGACGTGGACGGTGACGGGGCCGAGGACGTGGTCGCCGTTGACGGGACAGGCAACGTGGTCGTGCTCGACGCCGCGGGCCGGGAGCAGTGGTCGGCCAAGGCGCCGGCCGCGGCCCTGGACGATTCGTGTCCGGCTGTGGTTGACTTGGACGGCGACGGCCGTCCTGAGATCCTCGTGAGCGACATCTCCGGCGCACTGTCTTGCTTTGATCATCGCGGGGCGCTGGTGTGGCGGTTCACGGGGGACGGCACCGAGATGGGGCCCGTCCTCGCGGCCGACGTCTACGACGCCGAGGGGAAGGAGATTATCGTCACCTCGCATGATAATCACATCTACGCCCTGACGGCTCGCGGCGAGTGGCTCTGGGACTTGTACACCCCCGACGACCTCTTCCCCAACTCGACGCCCATCCTAGCCGACGTGGACGGCGATGAGACGCCCGAGTTGTACATCGGCGGCGGGCTCCACCACTTCTACCGCATCGACCTCGAGTCCCACGAGATCGTGTTGGCCGAGAACGTGTTCCTCCACGTCAACAGCGCCATCGCGGCGGCCGACCTGGACGGCGACGGCGCCGACGAGGTGGTCTTCGGCAACAAGAACGGCGGCATGTGGTGCTACGGCGCCGGGGGATTCCAATGGACGCAGGAGTTCCGGAGCAGTTGCTTTCTCGCCGGGCCCCTCATGCTGAACATCGACGCAGACCCCGCACTCGAGATCCTCTTTCATTCCGCAAGAGGCGACCTCCAGGTGATGGACGACGACGGCGCGCCGCTCGAGTCGCTACAGGCCCCGTGCGGGCCTTTCGCCACGCCCCTGGCCGGGGACCTGGACGGCGACGGGAAGCTCGAACTGGTGGTGACCACCATCGGCGGCTACCGCCGCGGCGGCGCGCTGGTGCGGCTGGATTTCGGCGTGCCCTACCAGGACGACCCGCGCAACGTCACCACCTTCGCCGGGAACCACGCACACACGGGGCGCGCCCCGGGCGCCAAGGGCTATCCGCTCTTGCCGACGCCAAGGGCCACAACGGTGCCGGCCGAGGCCCCCGCGTCGGCCGAGGGCGAGTTGCGGCTCCTGACCGGGCCGAACACCTGGCGCTTCGACGTCCTCAACCCGGAGGGCCGCCGCCTGGCGATGCGTCTGGACCTGCGCTATCCGGACGGTGCCGTGGAACGGTTCGTGCGGCACGTCCGCGGCCCGGAAGAGCGCGTGCGGTTCCCCTTCGAGATCAGCGTCGCCGGGACGTACCGGATGGAATGCGCCTTGATCGACGCCGACACCCTGGCCGTCTATGCGTCCGACCAGAAGCCCCTCGCGTTCAAGGGGTTCGCGAGCGACCAGGGCTACCTCGACACGATTTTCGGTGAAACCGACCGCGTTCTGGAGGAATGGCGGCCCAGCAATCCCGCCGCT
>Ga0114930_10005012_pt1 | contig 10992 bp, 13 predicted proteins | sample AnhtaG_FD_87300 | JGI IMG/M metagenome (GOLD analysis project Ga0114930, IMG submission 87300) | Deep subsurface microbial communities from Anholt, Denmark to uncover new lineages of life (NeLLi) - Anholt_01485 metaG | ecosystem: Environmental > Aquatic > Marine > Oceanic > Sediment | place... | reverse complement strand
TTTTTGTCTGCTAACGAAAGGATAGTTCAGTGAGAAGGGACATCCAAGTTGAAAATCCGCAAGGTTAGCACGCGGGTCATCATCATCGTTGTCCTGCTTATCTTTCTCGTCTACCTCGTCGGACCGTTTGCTTGGCTTGTGAACGCGAGTTTCCAAAAACGGGTAGAATTGTTCTCCCGACCGCCAACTTGGATTCCCTCCAAGTTGTATCTTGGGAACTACAAAGATGTTCTGAGCGACAAAAGTTTGCAGCGCTGTCTAGGCAATAGCCTTCTCGTAGCAGCTTCAACAACAGCAATGACTTTGACTGTTGGCTCACTGGCAGCCTATGCTTTTGCAAGACTGAGATTTCCTGGCCGAAAAGCCCTTTTTCTGAGCATCCTAGCAACACAGATGTTGCCTGGAGTTGCTGTCTTGATCCCACTGTACGTGATGATGCGCAAGTTACATCTCATCTATACCTACTGGGGGCTAATACTTGGCAACTTAACCTTCAGCCTCCCCTATGTCATTTGGTTATTGAGAAGCTACTTCATCTCCGTCCCTATGGAAATTGAAGAAGCAGCTTGGATTGATGGATGTTCTAGGCTGAGGGCTATCGTTAGCATCGTTCTACCTCTATCAGCGCCAGGATTTGTCAGCACGGCAATCTTTATTTTCACCGGAGCTTGGAACGAGTTTATGATGGCAAGCATTCTGACCAACGACGCAACGAAAACGTTTCCGGTCAAGCTTGCTCAGTACATGGGTGAGGAAGCGACAGCCTTTGAGAGCATGTTTGCCTCCTCGCTGGTTGGAACTATTCCTATCTTGACACTGGGTGTTGTGTTTCACCGATTCATCGTCAAGGGTCTAACGGAAGGGGGACTGAAGCTATAAAGAGGTATCATCTGGCTTGGCTTTTCCTTACACCAGCACTGCTTTTCATTCTCATCTTAATAGGCTGGCCAGTTCTCTATTCTCTTTTCCTGAGTGTAAACAAGATCGCAGTCAGAGCAGGGAAAATGAGCTACGAGTGGGTTGGGCTTCGGAATTATCTCAACCTGTTCAAAGATCCAAGATTCCGGCAAGCCCTATTTCAGACGGCTCTGTACGCAGCAGTGCGTGTTGTGGCGATCTTGGGAATTAGCACAGGTCTAGCTTTACTTCTGAATCAAAGTAGTTTATTGACAAGGTTTTTCAAACCCCTTACCCTGATTCCTTGGGCACTGAGTTTCGTCGTCAATGCCGTAATGTGGCAATGGATCTATCATGGCAGTTTTGGCGTCTTCAACGCAATTCTCGTTGGGCTTGGTCTGACTAGTGAGTACCAAAGCTGGCTATCGAATCCCAACTGGGCATTGCCGTTGATTGCCTTTGCGGGAATCTGGAAGGCTGTTCCTTTTCCAGCATTGGTAACCCTAGCAGCCCTGAAGACAGTTCCGAGGGGGTTGGAGGACGCAGCCAAGGTTGATGGTGCAAACGCGTGGCAAAGTTTCATCTACATTACAATCCCCTGGATTAAGCCAACCTTGATGGTCACTCTGGTCCTTCAGACAATGTGGTCTCTAAAAACCTTCGATATTGTATGGACACTAACCCAAGGCGGGCCGATGGACAAAACTATGCTCCTGTCCATCTTTGCTTATCAACAATCGTTCATCTTTTTCAAGTATGGCTACGGTTCAGCCGCAGCCTACTTGATCACTGGGCTAACTGTTGTATTAACCCTCGTGTATTTCAAATTACTTCACGGACTTGAAGAAGAATAGAAAGGCAAAGAAAATGGGTTCGCTTCTGATCAAGAACGGAACGGTTGTCACGATGGGAAAGCTAGGGATTGTAGATCCTGGGGCTGTCTTCATCAAGGACACTCAGATTGAGAATGTGGGATCTAACGGACGGATGGTAAGAAAGTACAGCAATGAGGCTGACAGAACCATCGATGCTGCTGGCAAAATTGTCATGCCTGGGCTGATCGACAGCCACTTCCACACCTGCCAACAGGGGCTCCGTGGAGCGTTTGGCAAAATCAGGCAGCTAGGCCTGACGCGGTATCCTGGCTGGAAGTGGTTTCTCATCCCGTGGGAAGCTAGACTTAGTGCAGAGGATGTATACCTTTCTGCATTACAAGCCTACGCCAATATGGTGAGAGTGGGAACGACTTTCGTTTCGGAACACGGCGGGCGACATCCCGTACAACTCGCTCGTGCGCTGGAAACGGTGGGAATCCGAGGCTTGGTTGCCATATCGACGATGGATATGGATACAGGTGCACCTGAGCTTCCAGGCAATATGCTGTTTACAACAGAGGAGGCAATCAAGAAAAATCTGGAGGTAGTTAGTCATTGGCCCTTTCGAGGCGATGGACTAGCAAAAGGCGTCTTTTCCTTACGTCAAATCATCGTCTGCACGCCAAAGCTGATTGAAACTATTGTTGGCTTGGCAGAGGAACGCGATACCATGGTTCAAACTCACGCCAATGAGGGCTACTACGAAATCTACCACGCACTGGAGAAGCATAGCTGCCGACCTGTAGAATATCTAGCCAGCATCGGTGGCTTGAGTTCACGAATCATCGCTGCCCATTCAGTCTATATGAGCGACAAGGAAGTTGAACTTTTCGCTGGGTGTGGAGTAGGGGTAGCTCACTGCCCACGTGGGAACTGGAGTATGGGCAGACCGAAGCTGCCCCTAATGCAACGACTAGGTATCAAGATGGGAATTGGCTCTGACGGTGCTACTGGAGGGACAATCGATCTGTTTGAAAAAATGCGGATTTCACTGGTTGCTCAGGCATCACATTATGGCGCACCGTATATCGATCGTGGTGCTGCATCGGCGCAACATGTCCTGGAAATGGCTACTATCGGCGGCGCTCACGTGGTTGGTCTTGAGAACGAGATTGGCAGTCTTGAAGCGGGGAAGCGGGCAGATTTGATCATCCTGGATACCACTAGTCTTGATGCTCAACCAAGTTCCGATCCCATCTTCACAATTGTCAACTGCCTCTCTGGACGGGACGTGGAAACAGTTGTCGTCAACGGTCAAGTGGTTATGGAGAATGGAACGATTCTGACCGTTGATGAAGAGGGTCTCAAAGAAGAAGTAGCAATTCGTATGCCTGCACTCCAGAAGGCGTTCATTGAGGAACGGAAAAAGCACATCAAGGGCTAGAAAGGGGGCAAAACAGAAACAAGCTGTCGGGTTAGCCTGCTAGGAAGAAATTCTGGGCCTGTTTGGAGTTCCCATCAATTCAAAGTCTGTGAGGAGAATTTAAGTGAAACAGACAAAAGTATCACGAAGAAAATTCATCGAGATGGCTGCATTGGCAGCAGCTGGTGCAGCAACGTCAAGCTGCGCGAAACAGCCAGCACCAACAGAGACACCGAAAAAAGAATATCCATCCCCGACACCGCCGTCGATTATCAAATTTGTGTACGACAACCCACCTCCATGGCGTGAACAGGCGGCTCGGTTCTCGAAAGACACAGGTATCCAGCTCAACTATGAAGAGGTTCCTTTTACCCAGCTTCACACTCGATATCAGACCTCCTTGTTGGGTGGAGAGTATGACTTTGATGTTCTTCACATCATGGACATGTGGGTGAAAGAGTGGGGGCCGAAGGGCTTGCTGTTGCCACTTGAGGGCTATATGGCCCACGAAATGACGATGGATTATCCTACGGGCGTTCTCGACAACCTCAAAGCGGTAGACGTGACAACAGGGAAGATACACCAATACGGAATCCCACTTTACTACTGGATCACCAACTTCTACTACCGAACAGACCTCTTTGAAGAGGCTGGTTTGCAACCGCCTACAACTGTTGAGGAGATGCGTGCTACCGCCAAGGAACTCAAAGAACGCTTTGGTGTCTATGGATTCATGACCGGCATGGGGAATCCAACCACTGCTTTCGGAATCACGCTCCGCGGTGAAGGCAAGGAAGTTCTAACCGACGGGCAGCCTACTTTCAACAACGCCGCTGGTCTCACGGCGCTCAACCACTTGATTGGACTAGTCAAAGACGAAACAATCGATCCAACTTCGTTTGAACTGACTAGCTCAATCGCTGCTGTCGATCTCTTCTGCCAGGGCAACGTCGCCATGACGTGGGGAGCACCTCCCACTTTCCCGATGTCCACTAACCCAGACAAGAGCAAGATCGTGGGTAAAGTTGGGGTTGCCCTTATGCCAGGTGGTTCTGTCCACAGAACAGCAACGTACCACGAAACCGGCGGTCGGGCTATCCCTTTCAACGCCAAAGACCCAGACGCCGCTTGGGAGTACATCAGGTGGGTAACTACCACAGAAGAGATGGTGTTCATTGCTACCGACCCTGGGCTTGGTCGAGTTCCAGCGCGGTCATCTGCACTCAATGACCCCCGCACAATCGCGGGGTATCCTCTGACCAAGATTGTTGATGAACAACTTTCCTCTGGACCTGCTGGGATGGTGATTGTCCACGAGAAAGGCACAGAAATTTCCGAAGCTCTGAAACGTCATCTAACTGCTGCGCTCAGGTTTGAAAAAACGCCAGAGCAAGCACTTGCTGATGCCGAAGCAGAAGTTCGACAAGTCATTGCTGTCTGACATGGTTCTGGTTCTCAGTAAGGCACGTGGAAAAATTCACAGCGGGAACAATGAATGAAAAGAATAGAAAGAGGAAAAGAAAAAAACGATCAGACACCGTTGTTATTCTACAGCGACAGTATACCTCTCATGAAATAGCAAAATTCATGGAGGAAAAATCTGAACCTTCGTTGATGTACAGATTCCTGGAAAAGCTGACAGCGAAAAGTAATCCATTCAAAGAAACAGAGAACGACGACAAACCTTGACCACAACACAGCCTGGGACGGTGCTGTGTTGAAATGCCGGGGTCTAGCGGTGTGCTAACGAAGGGGACGCGCCACCGGCCCTGGCGAGGTACAATAGGGGTGAACTATGACTGGAATTCACAGAGCGCCCGACGGCGCACGCGTCGAATACAACACGGAATCCACGCCAGGTTGTATTGTTTACTACGATGCTAATGGTGTGCGTCAGCGGATAACGAGTGGTTACATCAGGGACAAAGATATCGAACGCGCAAGCAAGGCGTTCAAACTAAGGCATCCCGAACAGAGGGAGTTGTTTTGAGGCTTGACAAACAGGGAGAAATATGGTACGAGTGAAGCACAGTCATCTTGTTGCTCTGCACCCGAATAGACAACGAGCCAAGTCTTGCGCCTGTCGATGAGCCCACGTTAACCGGAACACAGCTCACCTTCGTCGCTTGTCCCACGCAGCTATGTGACTCTTGCCCCGATGTGAGGAGAGACAAACCGTGACCCCACGAGAGAAGGTAGAACGGGCGCTCCAAGGAGGGCACAGCGATACCGTCCCCTTTACCATGTACGAATGCATGATCCCTCAGTGCGCGGCCGAACGCCAAATGCGCAACCGTGGGCTCTGTATCGTCAAGCGTGATGTGCCTGTGTTCAAGACGCACCGGCCAAACGTCAAGGTGTCCCGGCACGTGTATTGGGAAAAGGATCTTGAAATGACGCGCACCGTGTACGAAACCTCCCAGGGAACCCTGACGACGCTGAGCCAGGCTGCTGGTTTCACGTCGTGGCATCACGAGAGAATGTTCAAAACGCCCGACGATTACAGGGCCCTCCTGTTCCTGATCCAGGACGAGGTGTACGAGCCATGTTATGCCGACTTTGCGCGGGCCCAAGAGGACTTTGGCCCGGACGCCATTTTCCGCGCTGGGTTTGGCCTGGAGCCCCTGCAGTCGTTCATCTCGGGGATGATGATGGACATGCACACTTTTTGCATCGAATGGATGGACCGGCGCGACGAGATCCTGAAACTGTACGCCGCCATCGTGGAGAACCGCCGCACTATCTATCCCATCGTCGCCCAGTCTCCCGTGCTACACGCGAACTATGGTGGAAACGTCGTGCCAGAGGTCATCGGCCTGGAGACGTTCGAACGATACTATTTCCCGCATTACAACGAGGCGGCAGAGGTGATGCACCAGCACGGCAAGCTCATTGGCTGCCATTTCGACGCCAACTGCAGGCTCCTCTCGACGGCCATCGCAGAGACCGATCTCGACTACATCGAGGCCTTCACCCCGGCCCCAGACACGGATATGACCCTGGGCGAAGGGCGGGAAGCGTGGCCCGACAAGGTCCTGTGGCTAAACTTTCCCTCGTCTGTGCACCTCAACACGGACGCCGAGGTCGAACAGACGACGGTGGACCTGCTGAACCAGGTAGAGACGATCGATGGGATCATCATAGGGATCACCGAAGACATCCCCCCGGGACGCTGGCAAGACAGTTGCCGGGCGATCATCGATGGCCTCGAGCGCCATGCGAAGGAGCGGCCTGACCTGTACCAATGAGCGTCGCTTGACCATGTCGTGGTCTGGGCGAACGTCGCCGGCGATCTGATGCGCCGTAGGTCGCACGACGAGGTCTACGACCACTCCATAGAGATCCTGCCAACAAGCGAGGGGAGAGGGTACTTTCACGGGTGCAGCAACACCATCCTGCCGGGCACGCCTCCCGAGAACGTTTCGGCGATGATGCAAGCCCGGGATGACTCTGCGCCTTGGGACGCCGATCAGGCCAGCCAAATCGGCGGGGGGCGTCCGCCAGCCGCCCGCCTGGTGTGACTATTGCGCCCTTGCTGACGGCGGCACAGGCCACAGACGCCATTTGCCAAAGAACCGTTTTTGGGGTATAATGGTAACTGAGCAACTATCAGCCCTTGTTGGGACCCATCACAGATCGCATAACAGCCAACATCGCAGCCAACGTCCATGCCTGGTTCCAACTACCATCGTACTCTCTTTGAAACCGATAGTGCTTCATCTAGAAAGCCCTGCATTAGCAGGGCTTTCTTTTTGGTTTCGCCTGGCCCGGGTCGCCGACCGCCAGGCTGCCTGGACTGCTCACCAGGGGCGCGGCGTCGAGGACTAGACGATCCCAGGGTTTGCGTTCGCTATCCATTCTTCCCGCCAATCGTCCTTGTTCCTCTTCAAGCCCTGGATCCACTCCACGCTCTCGAGCAGTGGCGCGTACAGATCGTCTTCCATGTCGATCCGAAGCTGCCGCAATTCCTCTGCCGGTGGATCGCGCTCTTGAAAGGTCACAAACGGGACCTCGCTGATCACCGCGAGCGGCGTCTGCTCGTTCCCCTCGCCCATCACCAACACGGCGGCTGCGGCGAGGGCATCAGCGACGTTTACTTTTGTCATCTGAAGCAGGCGTCCAAAGACGTCGGCCTTGCCGATATAGTCGTTCAGCGCGAGGAACCCGCTGTGCGCGAGCGCCACTCCCGTTACACCCCAACGGAGCGGCGTCGTCTTGCTATCGGTGATGATGACGCCGACCTGCCTGCGCACGAATCTCTTTCTCAAGTATGCCCGTACTTGATTCACCGTCTTCTGGAGGTCGAGTGGCCACAAGACATAATACCCGTTCCCATTGGACTCGTCAATCCCTGCCATGGGAATGAGCAGGTTGTCCTTGATGGTCAGGCTCACACGGTACTTGCTGATGCTAGGCGGCAGGAAGCAGTCTGCTTCTCTTTCTATCAACGCCTGCTTGTCTGCGTCCTCAACCTTGACCACGCGGCCCTGACATATCGAGACGATCTTGGACGTGATGGCGAGGACAGATCGTTCCTCGAGCGATGTCAAATAGCTGTCTAGTATGGCATATAGGTCTCGGTCTTTCGTGATTTTATGAGTCTTGATCGGACGAACTCGCATAATAGTACCTGCCTTATGTTGTGAGCACGTTCGCACGCCCTCGTGCGGACTCTTTGGTTTCGCCAATGTCCAGTTACCATTCCATTGACTGCGTTTACTGCTTCTTGAATCGGCGAACCCGCCAAAAGGTCTTGGCGAACGTTGTGAGATGCCTTGCCATCGCTCTCTTTCGGTGCAAAGAATTCAACAAGGACGACGCATCATTTTCTTCAGATAACGCAATTGACCGAGGTGGTAACGCTCGTGTTGCAGATTCGCCAGAATGGTCTCCCCGATGGTCATTGGCTCTGTCCTGTGCTGGCTGATGAACGCCACAGTGCAGTGACGGTCGTCGATCGCATCTACCGCCCTGTCGGCCAGCGCGAAACACTGCCGGACATACGCAAGAAGGACCTCCTTGTCGGGTAGGCGCAGGTTCAGTGCGTCATCGGACTTCATGCCGATGCCAGCCTCGGTGGGACCGAGCTTGGCGGCTTCTAGCCCCCAGCGTGCCCCGATCTGTTCCGCAAGCCATACCTGCTCCGCGATCCCCAGGCGCGGAGTAAGCTCCTCGTGTGCGTGAGCGATCTGTACCTGAAAGCCGTCGGCAAACCTGCCGAGGTGCCATAGCATCCACGCGACAGAATTGCCCGGCGGCTGCGGCTGCCAGCGCAGTTCCTCGTCGGTCATATCGCCCACCAGGTCGAGCAGCAAAGTGTGGGTTCGTTTGTAACGCAGCCCGATGATGGTCATAAACGAGCGTTCGGTCCTTGCCATGCTCGCGCGGCTCCAAACCTACAAGCCCGGGTTGGCTGAACCCTTGGACAATCACACGTAAGAGGTCTCTGATTTCACATCGCACCATCTTTCTCACTATCCAGAATCCTAGGGCTCGCCAGCCGTGATTCTTGCGTAAAGCTGTCGCAGCCGCTCGGCGAGCGCCACGAGCTGAACTTGAGCGAGACGACGAACCCGAGCGGGCACAGCATAATGAGCCGGGTAGTCCGGATCGTCAAACACGACGCTTGCGAACGTGCGCGGCCTGGCGTACCGTGGGATAACGTGCAGGTGAACGTGCCGATCCTGGTTCTGCAGAAAGGCATAGTTAAAGTGGTCGGGCCGAAAAGCCCTAGTTAGCACCTGCGTCGTTCGCGCCAGTTGCCGGTGTAGATCGATCCACTCTGCCGATGTGAGGTTCGGAACGGCTTCGATATGACGGCGCACTACCAGGAAGCACTTTCCCGGCAAGTTCTGATTCCGGTTCAAGATGAGTCGCCAATGGTTACTCTCAGCGATGATTGGCTCTAGATTTGAAGCACACAGTTGGCATGGAATCACCGGGACCCCTCCAATGCGCACTGCACAGATTGGCCGCTCAGTCGCAGCACTGACGTGTCAGGTGCCCGTCCAAGCTCACCTTCCGGCCCAAAGATGGTCCTTGGACGTATGAGTTACGAGCCGGCCAGTAACCGCTCCAGCGAGCACCTGTCTGCCCGCGACGAGAGGTCCAGGCTAACCGGCGCAACCGAGACGATCCGATCGTGGACCAGCGCATAGATGTCCGAATCTGGCTCCAGCTCAGACCACTCGGTGCGGACGCGGTAGTCCAGCGGGCCAGAGTCGGTCAAACGTTCCCGGCGACGGGGAATGCTCTCGAAATATCGCTGCCGGGAGACACGGGTTATGCGCCACGGCGTGTCGGGCGCGGCATCCTGCGGCACGTCGATCTTGAGCAGATCGACGTCAAAGGGGAGCCTGACATCGGGTGAGAGCAATTGCCGGGCAAAGAACTGCACAAAGTGTGCCGCTGCCGCAAAGTCGATCTCTAACGAGTGAGAGTAGTGAAACTCGGTCGCCGTCTGCAATGAGACAGCCATGGTCGGGATGCCTGCCGATGCCGCTTCGATGGCTGCCCCCACGGTTCCAGATCCAGTGATGTCGATGCCAACGTTCTCTCCATAGTTGATGCCCACCACGGCAAGGTCAGGCAAGCGAGAAGCCAACTCTGTCAGCGCGTGCACCACAGTTTGAGCCGGAGTGCCTTCGATGCCAAAGGCCTCTAGCGCATCCTCGTTCCACCCCAGTCGCACAGGATGGATATGTCCGGTGCTGCTCTGTGGAAAGCTGCGACCAGTGCCGGAATGTTGATACAGGGGTGCAGCGACGAGCAGGTCGCCCAGAGGACGAAGCGCACCAGCAGCGGCAAGCAATCCCGGCGAGCGGATGCCATCGTCGTTGGTCACAAGGATCAGTGGTTGTTCTTTCATCATCCTATGCTTCGCCACACAACCAAAGCAGCCGTTCCCAGCGCCGATCCACCTCTGCCTGGAGTTCGTCGATCATGTGCCGATTCTGCGGTCGAAAGACGTGGCGGAATCGCCCCTGTCGCTTTAGCCATTCTTCTACCGGTCTCTTTTCCTTTGGCTTGTAGGTCAGTCGCCACTCGCCGTTCTCCACTTCGTAGAGAGGCCAGTAGCAGGTGTCCACTGCCAGTTGGGTGATCTCGATCGCCTCGTCGGTCCCGTGCCGCCAGCCGCGGTTGCAGGAAGAAAGAACGTTCATAAAAGCCGGCCCGCCGCAACTGACTGCCTTGCGCGTCTTCCTCACGAGATCGCGCCACCGACTGGGAGCGGCCTGGGCCACGTAGGGGATGTCGTGGGCGGCCATGATGCCGGTCAGGTCCTTGCGGAACTGCTGCTTACCGGCGATGACCTTGCCGGCTGGCGAGGTAGTGGTGTGCGCACCAAAGGGAGTGGCGCTGGAGCGCTGGATGCCCGTGTTCATATAAGCTCCGTTGTCATAGCAGATGTAGAGGAACTGGTGTCCTCGCTCGACCGCGCCGGAGAGCGCCTGGATGCCAATGTCGTAGGTACCGCCGTCGCCGCCAAAGGCGAGGAACTTGACATCCTGTTCAGGGATCTTTCCCTGGCGGACCAGGCTTCGGTAGGCCGCCTCGACACCGCTGATGGTCGAGGCAGCGTTCTCAAAGGCGTTGTGGATCCACGGCACCCGCCAGGCAGTATAGGGGTAAATGGTCGTCGCCACCTCCAGGCAGCCGGTGGCGTTAGAGACGACCACCGGTTCGTCAATCGCCGCCAGTACCTGTCGCACGATGATCGAAGCGCCACAGCCCGCACACAGCCGGTGCCCCGGTGCCAGCCGTTCCGGGCGCTTGGATAGCTCTCTGGGGGTTAGTCTCGTGGCTTGGGTTGCCATCCTTTGCTCCTTATTCGCGCACGCTCAAGTACGTGACCAC
>Ga0114930_10005010_pt1 | contig 10998 bp, 13 predicted proteins | sample AnhtaG_FD_87300 | JGI IMG/M metagenome (GOLD analysis project Ga0114930, IMG submission 87300) | Deep subsurface microbial communities from Anholt, Denmark to uncover new lineages of life (NeLLi) - Anholt_01485 metaG | ecosystem: Environmental > Aquatic > Marine > Oceanic > Sediment | place... | reverse complement strand
TGATCGAACACATGGGACCGCGCTATGCCGATAGCCCGCGATTCAAACGCGCGGTGGCAGCGTTGACCCAAGAACCTTGCCGCGATCCGCGCAGCGTGATACTCGATCATATCAAGACCTGACACCAGCGAATGCTGGTGTTTTATTTTCGCCAGCGGGCGAAGATGCCGCAGGGTAGTTCGCGGTCGCCACTTTGTTCGGCTATCGTAATATCGCCAAACTCTATTTCGCCGCCCAACTTTTTTTGAATCGTCTCTAAATTATATGCAAATGCGAGTGGCGAGTAGCCAGCCGCGTAGCCGTTGATAAGCACAAAGACTGGCTGGTCGCTTAGCACCTCTTGGCAGAGCTTCATCAGCTCCAAAAAGTGCTCGTCGAACTTCCACAACTCATCCTTGGGGCCGTGGCCAAATGCCGGAGGGTCCATGATAATCCCATCGTACTTGTTGCCGCGCTTAACTTCGCGACGCAAAAACACCAACGCATCCTCGATTATCCAGCGAATAGGCTTATCCCCTAGCCCACTCAACTTAGCGTTGTCGCTCGCCCACGACACGGCAGTCTTGCTGGCGTCGACATGCGTTACCTCGGCGCCTGCAGCAGCCGCAGCCAAGGACGCGCCGCCCGTGTATCCAAACAAATTGAGCACCTTCACTTCCCTCCCCGCACCCTTAATGCGCTGCGCGACCCACTGCCAGTTGCTGTACTGCTCGGGAAAGAGCCCCGTGTGTTTAAAACTGGTCGGTTTTATATGAAACTGGAGTTCGCCAAACTTAATCTGCCACTGCTTGGGTAGGTCTTTGTGGAGCCACTTCCCCACCCCACCCTGCCTTACATAGCGGCCCTGGGCTTTGGCCCACTCGGCCTCGCCCAAACGCTTGGGCCACAGGGCCTGTGGGTCGGGGCGCGCCAACAAGACGTCGCCATAGCGCTCGAGCTTTTGCTCGTCGCCCGAGTCTATCAGCGCGTAGTCGCCTATGGGTGGTGTGGTCAGAGTCAGTCTTTGCATCTGTTAATTCTACCTAGTCGGGCCGCCCAGAATCGAACTGGGTCATTCTGCTCCCAAAGCAGACGTACTACCGGTATACGACGGCCCGTGTGTCCTTTATGTCCTTTAGACTAAAGTACCCTTACAATATCACGTTTTCTATCATTTCGACACGGGCCTTGCGGGTCGAGTAATCTAAGTACACACAAGCCACGTCTAACTGCCACTCAACATCCTCTGGGACCTTATGGTCCAAAAGGTATGTCTGTATTGCCCTATACAGCCGCTTAATCTTGGCCGGGTGGACATTCTCCTCTGGCCTATAGGCTGGTTCACGTGTAACGCCTCCCCCACTGTTACTCGAGCTCGATTCACGTGAAACACTCTTTACCTCGGTAAAATATAGTTTTTTCGTCCCTCCGGGACCTCCGGCCTTAGTGGCCACTATATCTATCTCTCCCCAGGGGCGGAGGTAGTTGCGCTCCACAATCTCATAGCCCTTACTCTCTAGGTAACGGCATGCCACCTCCTCTCCGGTATCGCCCAGTTGTCTCTTAGCTGTTTTCATAGTGGTTTTCACGTAAAACGTTTCTTGTGAAACGTTTTCTATTGATTTTACTTAAATTTGCATGAAAGACAGCATTTAAGCCACTTTTTGGCTGTCCTTAATGCACATGTCCCCAAGTTTATCCACAGTTTTCCCCAAAATCGTTGCAAAAACAGGGGATTGGCTGTCCACACCCTGGCTGTCCTAAAGGTTTTATGGTCTCCTTGGTCACAAGTCGCCCTTGGCCGTCGCCAAGGCCGCTCGCGACCCCGGCTCGCCGTCCCGCAAGTGCGGGACATGGCTCCGCCTCACATGTCTCGGTAAAACCAGCCGCAGGGCTGCTTTTACCGTATCCATGTGCGCCCGGAGGGACTCGAACCCCCAACAACTGGTTCGAAGCCAGCCGTGATATCCATTTCACCACAGGCGCAGTGTGTGGTCGACTTTATACTAGCAGAAAATCTATGTTATAGTCTCGAACGTAAGCGGTTATGGTTTAGTGGTAGAACGCGTCCTTGCCAAGGACGAGATCGGGGTTCGATTCCCCGTAACCGCACAAATGAGATGGAGCTCAAACCCAGCCTAATACCCAAAGAAGTTAGCCAGGTAGTCTCGGGGCTCGAGACAGGGGGGTATGAGGCGTGGGTAGTAGGGGGGTGTGTACGCGACCTGCTCTTGGATCGCGCGCCCAAAGACTGGGACGTGACCACCAACGCCACCCCAGAGGATATCCAGCGTTTGTTTGAAAACACCTACTACACCAATGAGTTTGGGACGGTTGGCGTGGTTAACGACGGGGTAGCAGAGGGGAGTCTAAAGGTTATCGAGGTGACCCCATACCGCCTCGAGGGGGCCTACAGCGACGCTCGTCGCCCAGACACAGTCGAATTTAGCCAAAAGATAGAGGACGACCTCAAGCGCCGCGACCTTACTATCAACGCTTTGGCCTATAGCCCCACCAAAGGGGAGCTCATTGACCTATACGAGGGGATAAAAGACATCGAGGCCGGGGTGGTTAGGGCAGTGGGGAACCCGGCCGACCGCTTTAACGAAGATGCCCTGCGCATACTGCGCGCGGTACGCATATCTGCCGAGCTGGGATTTGCCATAGAACCCGCTACGCGCGACGCAATGGCCCAGTGTGCCACCCAACTCGAGAAGATATCCAAAGAGCGTATACGCGACGAATTTGTGCGAATAGTGGCATCTGACAGGCCTATGGCAGCACTCGTGCTGGCCCACGAGCTGGGGGTGCTTAAGTACATACTCCCAGAGCTCGAGGAGGGGATAGGCATAGAGCAAAACCAGGCCCACAAGTACGATGTCTATGAGCACAACCTGCGTGCCCTGCAACATGCTGCCGACAAGGGGTGGAACTTGGACATCCGGCTCTCTGCGCTCTTGCACGACATAGGCAAACCCGCCTCGCGCCGCTGGGGCAACGACAAGCAGGACTGGACCTTCCACGGTCACGAGGTGGTGGGGGCCCGCATGACCAAAAAGATCCTCCAAAACCTTAAGTTTTCACGCGAAACGGTGGACACCGTCACCAGCCTGGTCCGTTGGCACATGTTTTTTAGCGACCCGGCAGTGGTCACCTTGTCTGCCGTGCGCAGGATAGTCGCCAACGTTGGCCAGGAGCATATTTGGGACCTGGTTAACCTGCGGATTTGTGACAGGATAGGCACCGGCCGACCCAAAGAGCAGCCATTTCGCCTCCGCAAGTACCAGTCGATGATAGAGCAAGCTATGCGCGACCCCATTTCCGTAGGAATGTTAAAAACGGACGGTAGGCATTTAATGGAAGTGACGGGGGAGAAGCCTGGCCCACGACTTGGTTGGATGTTACACGCGCTGCTTGAAGAGGTGCTGGATGACCCAACTAAAAATACTAGCGAGTATCTAGACACGCGGGCAGGGGAGCTGGCAAAGCTGCGCGACGAAGAGCTCAAGCTACTGGGTGAAGAAGGCAAGGAGCGTAAGGCTGCCGAGGATGAGGCCGCAGTAAAGGACATCGACAAGAAATACTTTGTCGAATAAGCATTTTGTTAAAGACAAAGATATCCACAGCACTTGTCCTTTACATTGTCTTTTAGAAGCGTACACTAATTAGCAGATCATCGTTTGTGCGAAATACTGCCCTGTTATTTTGAAACAAACACCAAGTTCCTTGTATTGCATGCAACGTTTGTTGCGTGTCACCATATTTGCCCAGCAAGTGCGACGGGATGGTTTCCTCTCAAACTTAGCTAAATAAATTGTGGACTAACCATCTTAAGTCCCACTTCAGAGGTCCGAGGCCTCAACAGCAGATATGATTCCGACACGCGGAAGCCCCCTCAATCTCCGAAGGGGGCTTGTTTGTACCAAAAAAATTGTCAGAAAACTTCTCTTAGATGTTTTATCGTCAAGAGCTTCTCCACAGCCAAAAAACCCTTATTTTAGAACATGAAACAGAAAATTCTATGAATTTTCACTTTTTTGGAGTATCCTTAACCTTATGGGCATTGCGCCCGGGCGTCCGCGCTTGCGGACGGGCAAAAACTCCAGATTTATCTGGGGTTTTTGTTATCTTGGGTCAAAGCAGCTGTATTTTATTCCATGAGTAACCACCTTCTCAGGAGGTATAATGGCGTCCACTAACTTGCCTCGCTCCATAAGCACTCTGTAGGGTAAATATTTATCGTCATAACCGCCTTTTACCATTGCATACAGATATAGGTCAGCAATCTGTAGAAAGGGAGACTTCTTGGTTTGAAACTCTGGGTCGCCGAAAGGTATCTGTTGGAATAGCTCCCGGCCTATCTTGCCGTATTTGCTTGATGTTTCGGTATTGAACGGCGGACCGTCCTTGCGGAGGGCTCTAAAATATTCAACTATAGCCTCATCTTCTTTCTTGGCACATTGCTCTACAATTATCTTGAATCTAAAGCCCTTCTCTCCTACGAACTTCGAGACACGCTCAACAAGTATGGCAAACGCGGTCTTACACATCCACCAGGGCTTTCCTTGGTACTTTTCCTTGTAACGAGTGTTATAGCCCACCCGGTCTATCACCGAGGCAAAACCTACAACAGGAAGATCACATAAGAGCGCCAGGAGATCCTTATTGAACTGCTCGTTCTGCTTATCGTCCATCAACCAAAGGAACTTGCGCCTTCTTCCCCGAATTTCGGTGGAGTGCAGGGGGTAGTCGATACCCCATTTGAGACGAAATGTTGCGAATTTATCGATAAATTCGTCTCGGTCTGACCCTTTTACTAAAATTCCCCCAAGAGCAAAATAGTCCATGCCGTCCTCTCGGCTAGCATTTTCGTGCTCTGGGTATCTCCAGCCAGAGTCGTCCACGTAGAGATAATACTTATCTTTTGCCACGTGCCGACATGCTACACCGATGGCATTCAACTTGGAAGGTGCGCGAAAGGGGGATACGTAGTGGATAACGTGTGCACATAGAGGCCTCAATATACGGAACCCCTCATGCAAAGGAAGTAAGGCCTTTATTTAAGCTCTATCGTGACCGGGCAGTGGTCAGAGCCCTCGACTTCGACCAATATTTTGGCTGATTTGAGGCGGGGGAGGAGGGCTTTGGAGACAAACCAGTAGTCTATGCGCCAGCCCACATTGCGGGCGCGCGACTGGGCAAAGTGGCTCCACCAGGTGTAGTGGCCCTTGCCCGTGGGGGTGAAGTGGCGAAAGGTGTCTACAAAACCGGCTTTAAGAACGTTGTCGATGCCCTCGCGCTCTTCGTCGGTAAAGCCGTGTTCGCCAATGTTAGGTTTGGGATTGGCCAGGTCGTCCTCGGTGTGGGCGACGTTGAGGTCGCCACTAAAGGCGACCGGCTTCTCCTCCTCTAGCCGCTGCATGTACTCGAGGAACGCCGGGTCCCACTGCTTGTGGCGCAGGCCTAGGCGTGACAAGTCGGGCTTGGAGTTAGGCGTGTAGCTGGTGACGACGTACAAGTCCTCGAGCTCGAGGGTTATCACCCGGCCCTCTTTGTTAGGATCGCCATAGCTGTCGTCGTGGAGCTTGTACTTTTTGCACAAGTCCTCGGGCAAACCGTGGAACTCGTCTAAGACCTCGATGCCTTTCTTAACAAAAATAGCCGTGCCGCTGTAGCCCTTCTTCTCCGCACTGTTCCAATACTCGTCGTACTCGGGGAGGTCTATCTCGGCCTGGCCGCGCTCGGCCTTGGTCTCTTGGAGACAAATAACGTCGGGCCGCTGGGCCTTAACAAACTCCTGAAATACGCCCTTTTTAACCACGGCGCGGATGCCATTAACGTTCCAGCTCACTAACTTCATTGCCTGAATATACCAAATAAAAAAGCCTCGCGACGTTGTGTCGGGGGCTAAGTGCTCTGGGCGGCCTCGAACTTACTTTCGACCAGCTTGAGAATAGCCACGTGGTCAAAAAGGCGATAGGGCTTGGGCACCTTGGCTCGATCGAGCATGAGGTTGGCGCAGCGCTGGTACGACTCGGAATCTATCGCGGCCCACAAGAGCTGGTGCGACACCTTGTCGAATAGCTCGAGCGGCACACCCTTGAGCAGCCCCTCCTTCTGCGCCAGGTCGTACAACGCCTGCACTGACGGGACGGACGGGGGATAGCTAAAATCCCGGTCTACGAACATGTTGGTCTCCAAATAACTTTCCTAGGCAGCTTGCCACAAGTAAAGACTTCACTCAAGCGCTGCTTTTTTATTTAATTGTTCGACGCGAACCAGACCAAGAGGGTTGGGAGCGAGAGCCACAACAAGCCCTTGGCAAGAAAAAAGAGGAAGCCTGCTATACCAAGCCGCTTGAGCCAGGTGACCAAGCGGCCTTTGGGTTGCTGGTTATTTTCTGCGCTTTCCATGAAAGTTTTTATGTACGTCGCGCAGATACTTGTCGGTGACGTGGGTGTAGACTTGTGTCGTCGCAATGTTGGCGTGGCCGAGCATTGCCTGGACAGCGCGCAGATCGGCGCCGTTCTCCAAGAGGTCGGTGGCAAACACGTGGCGCACGACGTGCGGCGTGACCTTGCGTGTGATGCCAGCTTTAATGGCGTAGCGTTTGATCATCCTCTCGACGCTGCGCGGCGTGAGCCGCAGGTCTTTAGCATTTTTAGAATTCTTGCCCATTTGTACAAACAGGGCTTCGTCCATGTCGGCGCGTTTGGCCTCGTACTTTTTAATAGCGTCTTTGGCGTCGGGGGAGAGGAAGACCACGCGCACCTTTTCGCCTTTGCCGCGGATACTAAACTCGTCGCGCGTTAAGTCGAGGTCGCGATTAAGACTGCACAGCTCGCTGACGCGCAGCCCCGTGCTAAAGAGGAGTTCGAGTATGGCCATATCACGTAGCGATTGAATAGAACCAGATGTGCTTCCTGTTTTAGGAGCTTTCATGAGCCTATCCAATTCGTCTGCAGTAATAAGGTCGAGGTCGCGCTGACCCACCTTGGCCAATTCGATACGTTCGGGGTTAAGGCTGTCGACGTCACGCTTGCGCAAGAACTTAAGGAACGCGCGCAGCGCAATGAGGTAGTAATTTTGAGTTTTGGGCTTGAGTCCTTGGCGGTTAAGGATGATACGAAACTCGCGCACCACCTGCTCGGTAATGCCACTAGGGGAGGTGACTTTGGTGTGTGCCAAAAAGCGCGTGAGGTAATGTTCGTAGTTCTCGATAGTCTTGAGACTCCGACCCTTTTCAAGCTCAAGATGTTCGAGAAAGTCGGTCTTGAGTGCATGTAATTGGTTAGCAGCCATACGTCGCACAATATTATACCGTGCCCGGCAGATACTTGACATTTTGACTATTATTTGCTATAATTAGGGGCAGTCTGTTTAACAAAAGGAGGGCGAAATGCCCCGAGTAAAAGCGTATCTGTCTAAATCCAGGGGGTTTGCGATTTTGGTTTGTCTGCTTGCGGCTGGGGCGGGGTACTACTACCCGTCGCCCTACCAAGAGCAGCGGTGGCCGAAGGAGCGTTGGGTCTTCCCGATGCATCCGACGGCTCCGGTTATCAAACCGATACTCAAAATGGCTCCAAAGGCTCCGCGTATGTACAAAGCACACGCGAAGCCTAAAAATCAGGTCTACGCCATCCCGGCGTGGATCAAGGCCCTGCCACACGCCAAGCAAGAAGAGGTCTGCACGGACCTCAACTTGTACTACGAGGCGCGCGGCGAGGGAGATGCGGGCATGGCGATGGTAGCAACTGTCGTCGACAACCGCATCAAGGCCAACAGGGCACACTGGGGCAAGACAGTGTGCGAAAACGTCTTCCTCAAGACGAAAGTTAAGAGGCAGGCGCCCAACGGCAAGGCAAAGCATGCGTGGCGGTGCGAGTTCTCGTGGGTGTGTGATCGCAAGATCAACCCGCGACGTGCGCAGCTGGCAAAATATCCAGTTATCGCCAGGATCCGCGAAGCACACCTTGGCGGCACGTACACGCCCCCGCCACACCTGCGGACGGCGCTGTACTATTGCCGGTACGAGCATTCGAGTCCCGGCAACCAGAAGTATTTTGATACTCTGGAGTACCTAGACAAGGTGGGCAACCACCGCGTCTACACCGACCTACGGGTCTAACTCAGAGCCCCGCTGCTTTAAGCAGCGGGGCTTTTATATTTGTCATATAGCACAACCTTTAGTAAGATGCCCCCAGACGACCCGCGGCAATGCCGCAACTCTGGAGGCCCAAATGTTGCTACGTATCCCGCCCGCCCATGAAGTGGTGCCGGGCACCGAATACAAAGGGTTCAGCTTGTTGCCGCCGCTCGACGCCGATGACGACGTCATCACCGAACTGCAGAGCGAGCAGCTCATGCTGATTTACCCGCGGGAGATCCTGTTGCACACCAAGCGGCACGAACTCAGCGACTACGGGATCATCCTCCCGATCGGCCTGGCGTTCGCGCTCAAGAAGCACCCCGAGGCAATTCCCGAGACCTTCCGCGCACATCAAGATGGCGAACCGGTCAAGATCATCACCTCGACCCGGATGCTCTCCACAATTGACGGCCGCCTTTACCTGGCCTACTTCTATATCAACGAGAAGGGCGAGGTCGTGACCTCCTTCATCGCCGAAAAGCCGTGGGGATCTCTCTGCCCATCGCCCGCTATCCCGTTTGCCTGACCTCTGGTCAGGCTTTTTTATTGGGACAACGGCAGTTTTGCCACCATTCTATATATATTGTGAAGCTGCTGGGCCCTCTTGCGCATTTTTGTTGCTCGTGATACAGTATGCCCATGCTGACTAAGCAGAAAAAGGCAAAACTCATTAAGGATTCGGGCGTCCACGAGAAGGACACTGGCTCGCCAGAGGTCCAGATAGCCCTTTTGACTAAGAAAATCGACGAGCTCACTTCGCATTTGAAGAAGCACGACAAGGACAAGCACAGCCGCCGCGGCTTGCTGCAGATGGTTGCCGACCGCCGCACGCACCTCAAGTACCTCGAGGGCAAGAACAAGAAGCGCTACAGCGCACTCGTTAAAAAGCTCGGCCTTAAGAAGTAGTCAAAAAGCGGCATCAACCGCTTTTTGTATTTTTGTAAGAGTTTTGCACTGTTTCTGTCATTAGTTCAGCGCCCGTTCAGTAGTTTTGTGCGTATACTACTAAGAGGGTTCGCGATTTTAAAAGTTAGTTCGCACTTTTCGTATGGCTATCATTAAGCACAAAAGCCAGCGTGTCGGCATTTTTATAGACACGCAAAACCTGTACCATTCGGCCAAGAATTTGTACAAAGCAAAGGTTAACTTTGGCCAAGTAGTTAAAGAGGCGGTCGCAGGACGAAATCTCATCCGCGCTATCGCCTATGTTATCCGCACCGAGTCCGAGGAGGAGAAAGGCTTCTTTGACGCCCTTAACAAGCTTGGTATCGAGACCAAGGTCAAAGACATCCGCGTCTTTGCTGGGGGCGCCAAGAAGGCCGACTGGGACATTGGCATGGCTATCGACGCTGTTGCTATGGGGCAAAAGCTCGACACAGTTATCCTCGCCACTGGCGACGGCGACTTTGTCCCGCTGGTCGAGTACCTCAAGTACACCTATGGTGTGCAGGTCGAGGTTATAGCCTTTGGCAAATCATCCAGCGGGCAGCTGCGCGAGGCGGCCGATGACTTTATCGACATCTGCGACGACCCGGGTAACTTCCTTATCGGCTACGGCCGCCGCAAGGGCGGTAGTTGGATACCAGGCTTTGGTGCCTCGGGTGCCAACATGAATGCTGGCCGCGTTAACGCAGACACCAGCCCCGACACCACCGAAGCTCCCGAAGAGTTTGGGGATGACGAAGACCCGGCAATAAAAATGTCGGGCGAGGAGTAAAAGTTGAATAGATAAAACAAAGCGCGCTCCCAATTGGGAGCGCGTTTCGCACAATTTGTTGAGAGCTACGCTGAAATGACCAGCTGGTCTCTCCGCCTGCGTCCCATCCGCGACAACATGTCGCGAAGGGTGAAGGGGAGTCGCAAGAGGATCGAAATCTGGATCTTGAGGATCCAAGCCTCCCCGAGGAGTAAGAGACGAGTCCACGTCTCCATCATCGGACTGCGCTCGGTCTGGCCGCGCGCGATCCACTTGCCCTTGAACAACTCCCTGAAGCCTTTGACCTCACGGAGATTGTTACGGCTGGTTTTCGCGTTCTCGGCGGCGTTGACCGCCGCACGTTGGAACTTGATCGCTGCATCGTGGGCGATGCGGACACCTTCTCCCGCCAGAGCAAGCTCGGTGGGGAGCGCTGGAGCGACTAAGTCACTCCACACAACGTCCATCCACGCGGCGTTGGTGTTGAAGGCGCCCAGCAGCACTGGGTACCACCCGATCGCAACAACCACGATGCTCAGCATCGCGACCGCGTCCGCAATACACTTGCGGAACAAGTATTCCTTAATCCACTCTTTCATTGAAGCCCCCGTTTCAAGGCCTTTGGGAGGATCCCTCAGGCGAACAATATTACCCTACATTATACACCCAAACACCACTTTTGTCAAGGGATAGAAGGGGTTCAAAAATAAGCGCTTTTTTGCTACAGTCTGGCTAGAGAAGTCACTCCAACCAGGGGTATATCCCATGTGGGACCTCACGGATCTTGGTTTTTCGCCTGGCGGCTGCCCCTACTGTGGCGCAAGCGGCAACAACGGCAACGTCCATAGTGACCGTTGTTTGCCAGCCATTCTCGACCTGGTCGATGAGGACCATCCCTACCAGGTGCTCTACGACGCTTGGCATGACGGCGCGGACCTTGTGTTCGAAAGAGGTGTCATGATTACGGGCACACTTGATCATCTCAAGAACCTGCTGCCCGAAGTCAGGGCCGAGGCGCTGGGTGCGGCTTGCGCCTCGGACGCGATGCAGAAAGGCGGCGAGTTCCTGGCGCGCTTCAAGCGATTCCTCGCTGGTCTCGAAGGCCTCACGGTCGCGCCACTTTATGAGCCCGGGCTGCCCCACACCTAATATTTTGGTGTGGGCTTTTTCTTTT